>ERZ1740060.1109-NODE-1109-length-10507-cov-3.269996_pt1 | contig 10507 bp, 12 predicted proteins | sample MGYA00581743_ERZ1740060 | MGnify/ENA primary metagenome ERZ1740060 (study PRJEB43018, sample SAMN04849235) | marine metagenome | isolation source: floating plastic debris | place: Pacific Ocean | collected 2008-08-27 | study: EMG produced TPA metagenomics...
GGCGATATTTTCAGACACATGGCGTAATCTGCTGGCCTGTGCCTTCATCCCGCTAGAGGCAACGGACATCGCATCGCTAAAATCTGTCATGATGGTCCCCTTAACTTCTGCCAAGGCTGGTGCGCAGCACCGTCATTGCATGCCGATAGATCGCCAGCGCGCGATTATGCTCGCGGCCAACTTCAATGCTGTGCAGCATCTGATCCTCGACCGATACGGTGTTGCCGTTGGGGGATGGTTCGCCGACGGCTGTCATCTGCCGTGAGCCGCTGGGCATGGCATCACCGCCGCCCAGGTGACCGGGGCGGGTGACGCGCATCTGTGCTGCACTGTGGTCTTGGTAGACATCTTTGAAAGGGGCGATCGTTTGTGCCTGAAAGTCAGGGGTGTCAGCATTCGCAATATTGCGCGCAACAACCGCCTGTCTGGCACCGGCATGGCGCGCCATCGCGCCTGCTGTTTGGAACAAGTCCAACGAATGATACATCGGGGATTCTCCCTCAATTGCTTTCAACGAAGGATTAAGGCTGATTCCTTAAAAAGAAGTGTGTGGCATTTGAATGGACGGCGTTAATGCAGGAAAACCTTCTCGATCAGATGCGGCGCGCCGTGGATCAGCTGACCTATGTGCGTAGTGGTGGCCATGTCATCGGCGTCTCCGCTGGCACGGTGCACGCGGCCTGCGTGCAAGGTCAGACGCGGGTGGGTGACCGGGCGACGCTGCATACGGCAACAGGCAAGCGCATGGCCGAGGTTGTGAAGCTGGATCAGGCGGGTGCCTATCTGCTGGTTGATTGTGCGACAGATGGGGTATCGATCAACGATCCCGTAGTGTTCCAACGCGCCCCTGTTTTTGCACCGCATCCCGGATGGATCGGGCGGGTTGTCGACCCTGATGGCAGGCCCTTGGATGGCAGACCCCTGTTATCTGGCGAAACGCCTTGCGCATTGAACGCCCAGCCCCCATCGGCGCATGAACGGCGGGGTTTAGGTGCGCGGTTGGAAACCGGCCTTGCGGTCTTTAACACTGTCCTGCCTTTGGTGCGTGGTCAGCGCGTGGGGCTTTTCGCAGGTTCTGGCGTGGGGAAATCAACCTTGCTGGCCGATCTGGCGCGCGGGGTGCAGGCCGATGTCATCGTGATCGCCCTGGTTGGCGAAAGGGGCCGTGAAGTGGGGCATTTCGTGCAGGATGTTCTGGGGGACGAGGGGATGGCGCGGGCCGTCGTCGTTACGGCGACATCTGACACTGGGCCGCAAGTCCGGCGGCGTTGTGCGCTGTCGGCAACGGCTGTGGCGGAATCGTTCCGCGATGCCGGTCTGCATGTTCTTTTGCTGATCGATTCAGTGACCCGCTTTTGCGAGGCGCATCGCGAATTGGCGGTCGCCAGCGGTGAAAGCGCCAATTTGCGCGGTTACCCTGCCTCGACCGGGCCCGCTATCGCAAGGCTTTGCGAACGGGCCGGGCCAGGCACGGACGGGACAGGGGATATTACGGCTGTCTTTTCAGTTCTCGTCGCCGGATCCGACATGGATGAACCCGTGGCGGATATGCTGCGCGGGGTTTTGGATGGCCATATCGTGCTGGACCGTGAAATTGCGGAACGCGGGCGGTTTCCGGCGGTTGATGTGGTGCGGTCGGTATCACGTGCCTTACCGGACGCGGCCAATGACAAAGAAAATGAGATTATCGCGAAGGCGCGCAGCCTGATGGGCACCTATGCGCGGTCCGAAATGATGATTCAGGCGGGGCTTTACGCGGCAGGCTCTGATCCAGTGCTGGACGCGGCAATTTCAGCGCACCCGGCGCTGGAAGAGTTTCTGACAATCAAGGATGCGCGCGGCACCATGGCCCATTTTGCAAAACTGCGGCAGGCGATTGCGGCCTCACCCATGCGACAAGAACCACAGCCAGGCGCAGCACTTTAGCCAAACAGGCGCGGGGCCGATTGCAACAACGCCAGCGCATTAGAGCCAGCAGAGTTGGCGGCCAGATCATTCGCTTCGGATCGGATCAGGAACAGGCGGATCAGCTTTTCTTCTTGTTCAGGCGTTGCAATCTCAGCCAATTCATCGGTGCCAAAGATCGCCTGCGCACGTTCTTGAAAGACCTCAAGCTGCTTGTCGATATCAATGCCCGCAATGCCGCTGGGCAGGCCAAGTGCGGTCTGAAACACCTCGCGCAGGGGGGCGTTGCCCATGATCGAAAACCAACGCCCATCATTTGTGGTGCTGCGGTCCAGAATGTCAGCCACACCCGAATTTACATTGCTGGCCAACCGCAGATCATTGTTTTGCTCGCCAATCGCACGGGCGAATTGCTGTGTTTCAAAGCGATCAATAATCTCTGCTGGAAAACTGCTGAGCACGGTGTTCGGGATGGGGCTGTCGCCAAAGCCAAACACCTCGCTGAAATCGGCATAGCGATTATCGGCCAAACGGTTGGCAAGGGCGTCATCGTCGATGGTGCCGTCTTCCAGCACCTTTTGAATAAAAGCGCGGTTGTTGATGTCGTCGTCCAGGCCAAAGGCACCCAATGCGACGGTCAAAAGCTGCCGGTCATTGACCAGATCACTGGCGGTGCGGACGTTGCCAATGTTCTCGCGAAAGTAATCTGTCGCACGTTGGATCGGCGCACTGTTTGAGAAGGCCGCCTGCTGCGCCTCGCCCGTACGCTCAAGAAAACGCCAGCCAAGATAGCCCTGTAATGGAAGAACGGGTTGAAAGCTCATTGTTGCGCCGTCCCCAGCAAACGGGCCTCACGCGGCAGCAAGTTGCGCAATGCCTTTAAGGTGCGGTAGAAATCCAAGCGACCCACCGCCTCAGTCGCACTATCCAGATGGGTACGGCTGTCATCATCGCGCAATGCTTGGCTGAGCTGCTCAATACCGCGCAGGATCTGATGCTTGGCGTCGTCTTCTTCGACATCGCCCGACAGAACCAGTTGCGCGATATAGCAAACGCGGCGCACGGGTGTGTTCACTTCATCCGGGCGAATGGCGTCGCGCAGGCGCAGGATATTGGCGTTCGGCGTCAGGATGGACAGGCGGCTGCGGCGATCACCGTTTTCGATGACAGCACCGTTCACCAGCACCCGTTCTCTGGGATTAAGCTTGAGGACAAGACCAGACATCAGGATGCCACTTGCCCGTTCAGGCCCTTCAGGACAGCCATGTTGATGTCAATCAGGGCGGTCAGGTCCGCTTTCCCCCGAATAACCTGCTGGCTGTGATGATCGGTGAATTCTGCGAGGTAAAAGATTTGCGCGCGCAGCTCTTTCGGCAGCGCATTGCCCTTGTCGGCCACATCCACGGCCATGGTTGTCCACATGCGGCGGTTGTCGTGAATGGCGGCGACAAGTTTTGGAAAGTCGGGCGCAGGCATCTTGCTGAGGCGCTGAAGCCGGGATGTAATTTGGGTGATCAGCTGCGCTTCGACCGAGCGGGTCGTGCGCACTGCGACTTGGGTTGGGGCATAGGCTTGCCTGGCTTGTTCTGTGACGTTCACGCGTGGGTCCTTTCCGGCGCAATGTGAAACGAGGCCCGATTTTATCGCGACCCAAAGGACGGTGGCGCCAATCGTGAGGCGCCACCGCTTAATTTTAACGGAACAGAGACAGGATTGTCTGCGGTGCCTGATTTGCAATAGACAGGGACTGCACACCCAACTGCTGCTGCACCTGAAGCGCCTGCAAACGGGCTGACGTCTCTTCCAGATCGGCATCAACCAACGCGCCGATACCGGACTTGAGGCTATCAGTCAGCGACGAGATGAAGTCAGACTGTGTTTCAATACGGCCTTGGCTGGAACCAAAGGCAGCCGCCGCATCAATGCTTGAGTCGATCATCGTTTCGATGTTGGTCAGCGCATTTGCAACACCCTGATCTGTCGTCACATCAATCCGGTCAAGACCGAGCAGACCGCCAGAGGCTTCACCGCCAGTCCGCGCCGCTGTTGTCAAAGCAACGTCAGTCGCGGAATCATTGTCCAACTGCAGCTGCCAACCTAACCCGTCTGGGCTTTGGCGAATAGCAGTCGAGATGTTGGCAAGGCCGGCGTTATCAACAGCGGCTTTCAAGCCACGGATGACATCTTCGTTGGTTTCACCTGCGCCAGCGACATAGGAAATACCCTGTCCACCGATACTAACCTGATAACCATCGCCTTCATTCACATTCACAGTGTTCGCGATGGTGACAAGCGACGCGCGACCATTCAGAGTGCCTGTTTCCGCAACACCAGCGGTACCAGCGTTCCCGTTGATGGTCGGAACAGTGGTCGCATCCGTGGTGCTGAAAGTGATTTCAGTGTCCTCAAAAGCAAGCGTGGAGGTGATTTCCAGCGATCCAGCATTCTCGACCGCCGTGATACCCACAATACCCGCCGCTGTGATCGCCGCTGCAAGGCCCGTTGCGACTTCAGCAGCGTTTGGTGTGGCGTCGCTTTCAAAGCTGACAGCAGTGCCACCAATATCAAGGCTGAAGGTGTTTACAGCAGCCGCAAATGTGGCCAGATCGATATCCAGACGGTTCCCGGCGTTTGAGAATTCGGTCCCGGCAACACCCGCAAGGCTATTGGCACCATCCACCGCTGCGACGTTTGTGCCGATATCTGTCCCAGTGGCGTTGAAGACACCGGCATTCGCACTCAGGTCCTGGCGCAGTACGGTGATGTTGCTGGACGTCACTGTGCCATCGCCGGCACGATCAAGCGACGACAGGATGTTCACAGATTCGGATCCTTGCAGCATGTTTAGGCCGTTGAACTGCGCGGCACCCACAACGGATGAAATCTGGTCGGACAATGCGTTGATGTCCTCTTGCAGCTTGGTGCGATCTACGTTTTCGCCCTGTGCAGCGACAATTTTCTCTTTCATGTCTGTTAGCAGGTCAGTCACTGTTTCAGCGCCGTTTCGGGCCACCGCGACAGATGATTCACCCAAGGACAGGCTTTCAGAGATCGCCTTGAAGCCCTTGACGTCGGATTCCATCACTTTGGAAATCGCCCAAACGGCAGAGTTATCCTTGGCCGAGGCCACCTCTTTACCGGTTGAAATCATGGATTGGGTTTTGTTCAGGTCGCTGTTGATAGACTTCAGCGTTTGTAGCGCAACCATCGCGCTGTTGTTCGTCAGAATACTGGCCATGTTTTATGGTCCTTCATGTTTGGCGCTTTGCACCGGGTTGGTTTGGAAAAGCCGCAGATTTTCTGCGGATTGATGCGTCTTTCTGACGGAAATCACCGATCATGGATCATGTCGGTGCGCCCTTTCGGCGATGCCTTCACCTAAACCAATTCAGCCTGAACAACCTGTTAATCTCTCCCAAGCAAATAGAGATAATTTGAGAGAAATTATGCCTTCTTCTCGAGGCTCTTGTTATGTTGCGTGGCCAGATCAACCCGGCCATTCGGGTCGTAAACGCGCAACCCTTTCTGCACGCTGTTCAGCGCCTCTAGCCGTTCACCAGCCGCTGCAACGCCTTTGATGGCGGCAGCTAACAGTGCCTGATTTTCATCCATTTTGCGCCGCGCCGGACGCAAAGCATCGGCCGCTGGTTTGGCCGCCGCCAATTGCGCAAGCAGCATTTCCTTTTGCTGCAGCAGATCACCCAAAGGGTCAAAATTAGCGGATATCAGCGCCTGTTTTTCAAGATCCAGAACCTGATCAAGCTGCGTGAGTAAACGGTCAGGCAATGCTTCGGACCTTCATCGCCTCAAACAGGGCTTCGGCCAAGCCAATACCGCCCGCTTTCACCATTTCCTCGGCCTGCGCATCACGTAGGAACGACGAAAACTGTTCCTCGCCCTCGCCGCCACCGAAGGTTTCGCGCGGCGCGCCCACCCCTGCTGACTTCAGCATCTCGGCCAGAAAGGTGGCCTCCATTTTCTGGGCGGCGTCACGTAGTTTCGCATCTGCAGTTATATAGTCCGGCAGGGCGGTGGCCGGACGTGGCGGCGGCAGGTCTGGTATCATGGTCATCGGATTCTCCGGTTCGTGGTGGGTGCAAAATGACCGACAGTCCTAAACATTCAGTAAGTTTTTTGGACCAAACAAGGGACAGAAATGACCTGATCGGAGAACCGATGATTCCCATGATCCTTGCAGAGCCTGCAACTGGCACCGGAACGCCCACCGCGAAAACGGATGCGACTGCCGATGACGCAGAGGCCACGCCCTTTGGCGACCTTATGACCGATGCGGAGGCGCTGGACGGCGACGCGTCGCAAACTGCGACACCCAGCTCCGACGGTGTGATTGTCGAGACTGAGGTCGAGACCGCTGAGTTGGCGGCACCACTGGACGACAGAAAGCTGACTGAAACGGATACGAAGCCTACCGGTGCATTGCTCGCTGACGGACAGAAGACAGCAAGACCAGATAACGATAGGACACCAGTGTTGCCCGAAGCAGGCAAAGCCAAAGCTGACGCACGCGCGCAGGTACCGGCTGACGCTGCGGAGGCTCCTGCTGCAAAAGGGCGCGGTTCCGACACAGCCGAGAAGCCTGATTTGCCAACACCAGACACGAAAGCGCAACGATCATCAGTCGCGCAGTCGGTTATGGAAGGGAAATTGCCGCAGGCGTCAACGCCCACGGCATTGAAGGCTGATCCGGCCACGGTGCCTGCATCCGCGACACCCCCTGCGGATGTTGAAAGACCCCTTCCGCTAGCGGCCCAACCTGCCGCCCAGCCCGCGCAACAACTGCGTCCAAATCAGGGTGATGCGGCAAGAAAACTGCCGGCCCAACCAACTGTTGAGACCCCGAAGCAACGCCGTGAAGAATTGGCCCAGACCCCAGTTCTGCCCTCCGCTTCAAAACCTGAAACGCCCATCGCCGCGGCCACACAACCGCCCGCAGTTGCCTTGGCCCAGGCGGCAGCCCAGCCGTTGCGTGACACAGGCGAAAAACTGGCAAAGGCCAGCCTGAGCGAGGTGACAATCACCTCTGCACCGGTTGAGCGGCAAGGCGGTGCAACAGCAACGCCACAGGCCGCGCCAACGGCGGCGGCCACGCCAGAAACAGCGCGGCAAGTCGCGGCGCAAATTGCCATTGCAGTGAACAACACACCCGGCAAAACCACCGAGATTGCTTTGAACCCCGAAGAATTGGGGCGCGTCCGGCTGAGCCTATCGGCGGCTGATGGGGCGATTATGTTGAACGTTTTGGCAGAACGGCCAGAAACGCAGGACCTGTTGCGCCGCAATATGGATTTGCTGGCACAGGAATTCCGTCAACTCGGCTACACCTCCATCTCTTTCTCTTTCGGGGATCAAAAGGGTGATGCTCGCTCTGAAGATGCACAGCAGGAAGAAGCTGCCGAGTTCGATGTGAAAGACACCTCTGACACACCCCCAATCTTGGCGCAGGCGCAGATCTCTGGCCTCGATCTACGGATATAAGGAACCGATATGGAAATTACCCCAACAACCACGCAAACGACGTCGACGCCAGTGGTGCCCTCGGCGGCATCGGCGCAGATCAGCTCTGATTTTGAGGTATTCTTGCAGATGCTGACCGCGCAAATGCAGTATCAGGATCCGCTGAACCCGATCGACTCCACCGATTACGCCACGCAGCTGGCAACCTTTTCGGGGGTCGAGCAGGCGGTGCTGACCAATGATCTGCTCAAATCATTGACCACGCAGATGAATACAGGCGGCCTGGTGGATATGGCAGCCCTTGTCGGGAAGGAGGTGCGGTCAACAGCTCCCGCCTATTTTGAGGGCCAACCGCTGACCTTGCTACCAGCACAGATTGTTGCGGCAGACAGTGCTGAACTTGTCGTGCGCAATGACGCAGGAATAGAGGTGCAGCGCACCGCCATCGCACCGGGCGCACAAACGCTTGAGTGGGCCGGTGTAGGCGCGGATGGTGCACCCAATCCGCCGGGCACCTATCAGTTCGAAATTGTGTCCCGGTCCTATGGCGTCATCATCGCGCAACACACTGTTCAAAACTGCAGCACAGTCTATGAAGTCCGGCTTGAAGGCAGCAGCACGATTTTGGTGCTATCGGGTGGTGTGACTGTGGCCAGCGATCAGGTGACAGCATTGCGCGATGGCTACGCCTGACCTTAGAGTAGCGTGCTGATCCAGACAGCACCACCAACCAGAACGCCGCCCAAAGCCATCCAGGACAGCCGTGCGATGCGCCGCTGTGGTTTTGGTGACGGGGGCGGGTTGTTCAACCGGATCAGTGCATCCTCTGCCAGGCGCGGCAATTGTGGACCAAATCGCGCAAGGATCAGCGCAGTCTTTTGCAGGTCGTGCAGCAGGTCATTGTGCCCGATGCTTTGCTTGATGTAGTCCTCGACCACAGGTTTCGCGACCTGCCTGATGTTCATATGCGTGTCCAGCGAACGGGCGTCGCCCTCGACCACAACCATGGTGCGTTGCAACAAAATCAGCTCAGTTCTTGTTTCCATACCGAACCGCTCGGTTACCTCAAAAAGATAGCTCAGCAAGCGGGCCATTGAGATACGGCTGGCATCCATCCCGAAAATCGGCTCGCCCACGGCGCGCAGGGCGCGGGCGAATTCATCAACATCGCGGTCAGCGGGCACATAGCCCGCCTCGAAATGCACCTCAGCAACGCGCTGATAGTCTTTGCGGATAAACCCGAATAGAATTTCAGCATAGACGCGGCGGGTATATTCATCAATCCGTCCCATGATCCCGAAATCATAGGCGATGATATCGCCATTCGCGGCTACCTTCAGGTTGCCCTGATGCATGTCACCGTGAAAATACCCATCGCGCAGCGCATGGTTCAGGAACAGTTGCAAGACACGCGTGGCAAGTTCCGTGCGGTCATGCCCTGCTGCGTCCAGCGCATCGTTGACGCCGATATTTGTCCCCTCGGCCCAATCGAGGGTCATCACGCGGCGGCCTGACAGATGCCACAGCACTTTGGGCACCTGAAAACCGGCGTCGCCTTCGGTATTGGCCGCAAATTCGGCTGCGGCAGCACTTTCCAACCGTAGGTCCAACTCGCCCATGACGACGCCTTCGAAATGGGTGATCACATCCATCGGGCGCAAACGGCGCGACGCGGGGGACAGCACTTCGATCGTGCGGGCGGCAAAGTAGAAGGCATCAATATCGGTGCGAAATGCGCGTTCGATTCCCGGTCGCAAGATTTTTACGGCGACCGCCTCACCGCTTCCGGCCAAATGCGCCTTATGCACCTGCGCCAGTGAAGCGGCGGCGACGGGCTCGGAAAAGGATGAAAACAGCTGATCAAAAGATGCGCCCAGTTCCGTCTGTATCGCTTTCTTTGCCTCGGCCATCGAAAATGGGGGTAGCTTGTCTTGCAAGACACGCAGCTGTACCGCCAGCTCATCACCCACCACATCGGGGCGGGTCGATAGCACCTGTCCGAACTTGATGTAGGCCGGGCCCAGCGCCGTCAGCGCCCGCACGGCTGGGGGTTGCGTGACATCCCCTTTGTACCCCAACCACTGAAACGGCCAGACCAACGCCCGCAAGGCAATCCGTAGCACAGGCCCGGTATCAAAAGCATCCAGCACGACTTTCATCGCGCCTGTGCGTTCCAAGGTGGCACCGGTGCGGATCAGCCGGATAATATTGTGCGGGCCGCGCATGTCAGAGCTTCCAGCCTGAATGCAATGCAGCCACGCCCATCGTCAGATTGCGATACTTTGCATTGCCAAAGCCCGCTTCGCGGACCATTCCCAAAAACGTATCCTGGTCAGGAAACTTACGGATGGATTCGACCAAGTATTGATAGCTGTCACGGTCCCCCGCGATCACCTGACCCATGCGTGGGATCACGTTGAAGGAATAGGCATCATAGGCCGCCTGCATCATCGGGTTTGGCAATTGGCTGAACTCCAGCACCATCAACCGGCCACCGGGTTTGAGGACGCGATACGCCTCGGCCAATGCATCCTGCGGGCGGGTAACGTTTCGAATGCCAAAGCTGATGGTGTAGACGTCAAATGTATTCGCCTCAAACGGCAGGGCCATTGCATCGCCCACCACCCAGTCAAGACTATCTGACATGCGCGCGGCTTCGGCCCGTTTCCGGCCTTCCACCAGCATCGGCTTGGTCAGGTCCAGCACAGTCGCATGGCCATGGCCCGCACGTTTCAGAAAACGGAATGAGATATCGCCGGTCCCACCTGCCACATCCAGCAAGCGCTGACCGGGGCGTGGGGCCAGCCACTCCATCAATGCGTCTTTACAAATCCGATGGATGCCCCCAGACATGACGTCATACATAATATCGTATATGCTGGCCACGGATGAAAAGACGCCCTGCACACGGCCTGCCATTTCGGTTTCGCGCACTGTCTCTAATCCGAAATGAGTGGTGGTGTCAGACTTATCGGTCATGTCATGCTTTCGCCAGATTGCTGTTTCAGTTGGGGTTATACCCAAGCGCGGCAAGAGACAAACTGTCATTGTGCCACGGAGGACCCTCATGAACGCATTTGGCGGCGACGCGCAAAGCCTGATAGATTTCTATCAAAGCCTTGCGTGG
>ERZ1740060.1110-NODE-1110-length-10503-cov-3.504690_pt1 | contig 10503 bp, 9 predicted proteins | sample MGYA00581743_ERZ1740060 | MGnify/ENA primary metagenome ERZ1740060 (study PRJEB43018, sample SAMN04849235) | marine metagenome | isolation source: floating plastic debris | place: Pacific Ocean | collected 2008-08-27 | study: EMG produced TPA metagenomics...
TGCATTCAGGGATCTTCTAAAACTAAAATTCTTCGATCATTCAGGTTTAGACACGGCGGAAAACAGAGTTTTGCCGCCTTTTTCATTGGAGTTTCGCATATTTCTACTTATTGCCTATTTACTAATAACTATTTTAGTAATAACTTAATCGAGCATAAGGAGAATCGCATGTTACATCCAAGACCTTCCCTCGCTGTTGATCTGGCTTTGATCACCGTTCTTGACGGTGGATTAAAATGCCTGCTGATGCAGCGCCCAGATGCCGATCTTGTAGGAGGTCCGTGGGCTTTGCCCGGTGGATATGTACGAATTGATGAGGCCATTGAGTCGACTGCGCAGCGAGTACTGACCCAGAAAGCAGGGATCGCGCAGGCTTATCTGGAACAGCTTTACACCTATGGAGCGCTAGATCGTGATCCGCGCGAACGGGTCATCAGCGTCACACATTTTGCGTTGATGCCCAAGGATGATCTGACGGCTGCTGCATACCGGTCAGAAACACTGGCGCTTGCCGAAATTCAAATAGACTGGGAAGGCGAAAAAGGTGGCCCGGCCAAAGCCCTCGACAATGAAGGCGCGCCCATGCCGCTTGCCTTCGATCACAAAGATATCCTCGGCGATGTTGTCAAACGCCTGCGCGGCAAGCTCGATTACACCAGTGTCGCGCTGGAGCTGCTGCCCGAGTTTTTCACTTTGCGTCAAGTCCAGGAGGTCTATCAGGCCATCCTTGGGCGCAAACTCACGAAACCAGCCTTCCGCCGCAAACTTCTTGACCGAAACGTTATCAAACCCACCGGACGACGCGAGACGGCTTCGGCATTTCGTCCGGCCGAATTGTACACCCGAATTGAGTAAAGGAGAGTATCATGGCTCAGATTACCAAGTATCCTTTCATCCGCCACTTGCGCGCAGATGCGTCCAGCCATATCCAGCAATATCGAAATGGCAAACGGGTGCGCTCGGGCAAAGGTCTTGCCTTTTGGTTTTCGCCTGCGGGCACATCGCTTTCTGAGATCCCGATGGACGACCGAGTTCTGCCGTTTCTTTTGAAAGGGCAGTCGGCGGATTTCCAAGACCTCAGCGTACAAGGCAGCATCGTCTGGCGTGTGTCCGATGCGGAGGCATTGAGCGAGCGCATTGATTTCACTCTTGATCCCAAGCGTGGCATTCTTACCGGCCAACCGATTGATCAGATCAATGATCTTATCGGCGCGCAGGGTCGGCGTTTTATTTCGGCATATGTCAATCGCAACGATATCCGCCAAATCCTTGAGATTGGTGTCGGCCCGGTGCAAGCAGCGCTTCGCGAAGGTTTTGCCAGTGCTGGAACCATGGCCGATATGGGCATCGAGATTGTAAGCGTCGGTGTCGATGACATCTCCCCGAGCAGTGAGCTGGCACGGGCATTGCAAGCGCCGACATTCGAGGGACTTCAACAACGGGCAGATGAGGCCATTTTTGCCCGGCGTGCTTTGGCCGTGGAAAAGGAGCGTGCGATCTCTGAAAACGAGCTCAGCACCAAGATTGAGCTTGAAACCCAGCGCAAGCAATTGATCGCGCGCGAAGATGAAAACGAACGGTCAAAGGCCGCTGGAGAAGCGGCGGCGATGAAGATCAAAGCGGAATCAGAGGCCGATCTAATTCGTACCGTCGATCAGGCAAAAGCCGACATGGAAAAAGAGCGGATGGCGGTTTATGCCGATTTGCCGCCAAGCGTGCTCTTCGCTATGGCCGCGCAGGAATTTGCAGGCAAGCTTCAGTCTATCGACAATCTGACCATCACCCCAGACATGCTCTCGGGCGTTATGGCGCAGGTCAAATCGGCAATGGCCCCTGCTTTGCCTATCGAGAAGGCAGAGCAATGAGCAGCAGCCTGGCCCCACGTATCGTGATCGTGCACCGCGCCTCGGAATTTGAGACCCTGATCGCGCATCACGGCACGCGAGGGCAGGCTAGCTTTTTTCTAAGTAGCCGCGATCAGAACATTGATGACGTCGAAGCGGTGCACGCAGCGCTTCAGGCTTGCATCAAGGAAACCAAACGCTTCGTACCACAAGATTGGTCTATCGCGCAGGTAGAACGAGGCGATCTCGACAGGTTCCTGTTCACCGGCAACGATATCATAGTAGCTGTAGGACAGGAAGGCCTTGTCGCCAACCTTGCCAAATATGTTTCGGGTCAACCGGTTATCGGTGTGACGCCCGGTGGCAACGGCTCGGAGAGCGTGCTGACTTCGGTGCAGCCCGGCGAGGTCGCTCAGCTACTTCAAGAGGTGCACAACCAGTCGGCCGTTATGCAAGCCAGAACCATGGTTGAGGCTCAGCTCAGCAATGGTGAGAGCCTTTCGGCGCTTAACGAGCTTTTCATCGGCCACCGCTCGCATCAATCGGCGCGTTACATACTGAAAGACGGGGAGCAAGAAGAGTTTCAATCCTCTTCAGGCGTAATTGTCTCAACAGGTACTGGTGCAACGGGGTGGGCCAAATCCATTATGAACGCCACACATCAAAGCCATGAGATCACACCCACCGATGCGCGCGCTATTTATTTCTCAAGAGAACCCTGGCCGAGCAAGACAAGCGGGTGCGCGCTTTCTTCGGGCATGCTTGCCCAAGGCAACCGCCTACAACTCACCTCTCGTATCAACGAAGGCGGCGTGATTTTTGCAGACGGGATAGAACAGGACTTTTTACAGTTCGACTGGGGCCAGAAAGTCTCTGTCAGTATTGCGGCGCAGAGGCTTAACCTTGTTACAAAGTAAAGCAAAACTGCTTAACGGCGCGCGTTCCAGCCATAATCAACATATTCCCATTCGATCCGGTCGTCTTTCAGCGTTATCGAGGTAAAGCCTTCTAAAGTGTCAAAGTAAGCGCCCCGCCACCAGCCGCCGCAGATGGCACCACCCGTTAGAAAGGTTGTTCCACGCCATTGCATAGCTTCGCTAACATGTAGGTGCCCTTGGAGCACAAGGATAAGATTATGCGGAGCAAAGAGGCCAAGAACCTCAGTATTGTTGATCACAACACGATTGCGAGGTGATTGAAAAGTTGCGCCCTCTGTAGCGGCAAAAAAATTTGTGAGAAGCGGCATGTGCAACATGAGAAAGATCAGCATATCATTGGGAGTTAATGCGCGCGACTCAGTCAGCCATTCTTGTTGCTCCATTGAAACCCAGCCATCGTACAAATGCGCCTGTTTTGAGATGCGAATGGAATCAAGAAGTATGAAACGATATCCAAGTGCGTCGAATGATTGGAATGTACGCCTCAAACCAAGACGCTCTTTGAACGCCTGACGCGGGTCAGTCAGGATGTCTGATGTTTCGGCCGGTCGTACGCCCACAAGGTCATGATTTCCAAGAACCGCATGTTGTTCTGCTTTGATTGTGCGAGACATCCTCATATAGGCGTCCCAGCGCGACGCCGTGTCTTGTAAGGAAGAGCTGAAACCGCCCGCGATCAAATCGCCACCGCAAAGCACCAAATCCGCTTTTTGCGCGTTCACCACATCAGAGGCCATGGCGAGGGCCGTTGCCGTCTCTTCTTTTTCATCCGCATGAAAATCAGTGCAAAAAAGCAGGCGCAATGAACCGCGGTCTGAGCCCTGCATTCTCACCGACGTTTTAGAAAAACCCGGCGTTGCAATCGCACTCGCCGCGACGCCAAGCGACATAAGAAGACGACGGCGCGACAATACTTGGGTCATGCCGTGGAAGCCCCTTTTGACATCCGTTTGAAAACGTAACCTGCCAAAACTAGGAAGGTGACAACGGCAAAGAAAATATACGCAAATTGCCTTGAGCTATAAGAAACGATGAGGTGTGTGCCGAAGCGACTTTGATATGGCTTATTAATGTTAGCTCCCTGCCTTACATCGGCCTCTTGCCTGGCGGACCAGTCAAATCCAGAGCCCAGCAACAATGGCGCAAAAATTTCTTCCAGAATATGATTTTGCCAATAGGCCGCCGATAGAAACACAATCTTCTTATCTTGATCTTCGCTGCGTGAAGCCAGCTTCACATTTAGATCGCGACGAATCTGATGGACCCGTGCCTCATAGATATAAAGGGCGTCTACGCGTGAATAAAAGTCCCCAAAATCCTCGTTCCGCTCCCGAGCATGATGCTTCTTGAAAATCAGGGCACCTTCATCTTTATAAAGCGATGCCGCCTTGAGCATCTCTTCACGTGTCATGCGCGAGCGGAACAACACAGTTGATGCGTCTCCATGAACATACCCGTACTCCACCATGATATTCTTGTTTGGATCAATAAACCCTAACCCGGGCACATGACTTGAATACCACGAAATGCGTTCAGGGGTGTTCTGCAAACATAGCCCGAAGTAGCCCAAGGTAAGAGCCGCCAAAAAACACAGGCGCCTGCAACTCTCCAAGCTGGGCCAACCCGAAACAAATTTCGGCTGCATGCCTGCTGCTATACCGATTTGCACCAGGGCGGTGGCCTTACAGTTCAACCAGATGTCTCTGAGGTCAAAAACACGATCAGGCGCAAGCCACTGAATTGTTTCATCGACCATACCCGCAAGGGTGCCCGTGATAGTGACAGCCAGGTAAATACTATAATCACGCACCCGGTGGCTAAAGGCCCGAAAAAGCAAAAGCGAAAGCGTGCCGTATTGAACATAATGCACCGCTTCAACCGAGCTGCCACTTGCCAAGTCGAAGGCCAGGTAGATTACAACGCCCGCGACACCCAAAAGCGAAATGATTGACGAAAACGACCAGCGCCGACGTGTAATATAAAGCGCCGACCCAGCCGCAGCGACTGCACAGGCCGCAACGGCATATGTGAAAAACCCACTACCCCAGTTCTCTTCAACCCAGTCTACGCCGTCTCTTACGTAGGGAACGGTCACGAATGTGAGGCATGCCCAGAACACCGCATAGCCCCAGGACAGGATTTCTCGCTCTTTCGGGACGCGATCAAACATAGTCGCTATTATATCTGTAAAGCTTGACCAACCGATAGTTCAGAATTTGCACATCGGACCATATTCGGAGCTTTAAATTACTGTTTTCGGTACTCTGTGCACTTACTCGATGTAAGCCCCCTTGCACAGCTCTGCCGGATGGCTATAAGGCCAACAATTTGCGTTTTCGATGGGGGCCGGAATGCCAAAAAGAACCGATATCAATTCCATTATGATCATCGGTGCGGGGCCTATCATCATTGGCCAGGCCTGCGAATTTGACTATTCCGGAGCTCAAGCGTGTAAGGCGCTGCGCGAGGAAGGCTACCGTGTCATTTTGGTGAACTCCAACCCGGCGACCATCATGACTGATCCCGGCCTTGCAGACGCCACATATATTGAGCCGATCACACCCGAAGTCGTCGCCAAAATCATTGAGAAAGAGCGCCCCGATGCGCTCTTACCCACTATGGGAGGGCAGACTGGGCTAAACACCTCTCTCGCTGTGGCCGACATGGGCGTCCTAGACAAGTTCGGTGTCGAACTCATCGGGGCCAATCGTGAAGCCATTGAGATGGCCGAAGACCGTAAGCTGTTCCGCGAGGCGATGGACCGACTGGGCATCGAAAACCCGCGTGCCACGATTGCAAATAACATGGATGAATGCATGGCGGCGCTCGATGAGATTGGCCTGCCTGCGATCATCCGGCCAGCCTTTACTCTGGGCGGCACCGGCGGCGGGGTGGCCTACAACCGCGCCGACTATGAGTATTTCTGCAAATCCGGACTTGATGCGTCGCCGGTGAGCCAGATCCTGATCGATGAGAGCCTGCTTGGTTGGAAAGAATACGAAATGGAGGTTGTGCGCGACAAAGCCGACAACGCCATCATTGTCTGTTCCATCGAAAACGTTGACCCAATGGGGGTTCACACTGGGGACAGCATCACCGTTGCCCCTGCCCTGACGCTCACCGACAAAGAATACCAGATCATGCGCAATGAATCGATTGCGGTTCTGCGCGAGATCGGGGTGGAGACGGGCGGATCAAACGTGCAATGGGCGATCAATCCTGATGATGGGCGCATGGTCGTCATAGAGATGAACCCACGGGTGAGCCGCTCTTCGGCATTGGCCTCCAAAGCCACGGGTTTCCCGATTGCCAAGATCGCGGCGAAACTCGCTGTTGGTTATACGCTGGATGAGCTGGATAACGATATCACCAAGGTCACCCCGGCGAGTTTCGAGCCGACAATTGACTACGTAGTGACCAAAATTCCGCGCTTTGCCTTTGAGAAGTTCCCAGGCTCTGAGCCATATCTCACCACAGCGATGAAATCGGTGGGTGAGGCCATGTCGATTGGACGAACAATCCATGAAAGCCTGCAAAAGGCGTTGGCGTCAATGGAGACAGGCCTTACTGGTTTTGATGACATTGCTATAGATGGCGTCCGACCCAATGCGGTCCAGATCGACTCTGAAATTGCTAGGCGGCTGAACCAAACGCAGCACAAGATCGCTGAGATTGAAGCAAAACATGCACCTGAGAGCACCGCCTCATCTGCGCCGCAAGTGGTCGCGCTTACGGATGCTGAGAATGCGTCGATAGTTAAAACGCTTAGTAAGCACACCCCTGCCCGCCTCAGGGTCATCGCGCAAGCTATGCGCCATGGGCTTTCTGATGATCAGATTTTCTTAGCCACCAAGTTCGATCCATGGTTCCTGGCCCGCATTCGCGAAATCATAGATGCCGAAGCGGAGGTGCGGGAAGCGGGGCTGCCAACAGAGGCGGCGGGTCTGCGACGATTGAAGATGTTTGGCTTCACCGATGCGCGGCTGGCCAAGCTCACGGGGTTCAAAGAGGCGGATGTGCGCCGTGCGCGGCGTAACGCCGGGGTTACGGCGGTCTTCAAACGCATCGATACCTGCGGCGCGGAGTTTGAGGCGCAGACGCCCTATATGTATTCCACCTATGAGGCCCCGATGATGGGCGATGTGGAGTGCGAGGCGCGGCCGTCTGATAGAAATAAGGTGGTGATCCTCGGCGGTGGCCCAAACCGGATCGGCCAAGGCATTGAATTCGACTATTGCTGTTGTCACGCCTGCTTTGCACTCAGTGACGCGGGCTATGAGACAATCATGATCAACTGCAACCCCGAAACGGTGAGCACGGATTATGACACCTCCGACAGGCTCTATTTTGAGCCGCTGACTTTTGAGCATGTGATGGAAGTGCTGACCAAAGAACAAGAGGATGGCACGCTGCATGGGGTGATCGTGCAGTTTGGCGGGCAGACACCGCTGAAACTCGCCAATGCGCTTGAGGCGGAAGGCATCCCGATCCTAGGCACCTCGCCTGACGCGATTGACCTCGCGGAAGACCGTGAACGATTCCAAGCCTTGGTCAATCAACTTGATCTCAAACAACCCAAGAATGGCATCGCTTCAACACCTGCTGAGGCGCTCGCCATTGCCGACGATATTGGCTTCCCGCTGGTCATTCGCCCATCCTACGTGCTCGGCGGTCGCGCCATGGAGATCGTGCGCGATATGGGACAGCTTGAGAGGTATATCTCTGAGGCGGTCGTGGTGTCCGGCGACAGCCCGGTCTTGCTAGACGGCTACCTTGCCGGTGCAATTGAATGCGATGTTGATGCGCTCTGCGACGGTGAGAACGTGCATGTCACCGGTATCCTGCAGCATATCGAAGAGGCTGGCGTGCATTCGGGCGATAGCGCCTGCTGCCTGCCACCGCACACCTTCAGCCAAGACATCATCGATGAGATTGAGCGCCAGACCGTGGCACTGGCTCGTGCGCGCAATGTGAAGGGATTGATGAATGTGCAGTTCGCCGTGCAAGGCGATACGATTTACCTGATCGAGGTGAACCCGCGCGCCTCACGCACGGTGCCTTTCGTTGCCAAAGCCACCGATAGCGCGATTGCCTCGATTGCCGCGCGTCTGATGGCTGGAGAAACGCTAGAGGCATTCCCGCATCGTGGTGCTTACCCGACCGATTCCAAGCCTGGCACGCTGCCCATGGCCGATCAGATGACGCTGGCCGATCCCGCAATGCCATGGTTCTCGGTCAAGGAGGCGGTGATGCCTTTCGCCCGCTTCCCGGGTGTGGATACGATCCTGGGACCAGAGATGCGCTCCACCGGTGAGGTTATGGGTTGGGACGTATCCTTCCCACGTGCGTTTTTAAAAGCGCAGCTAGGTGCCGGGACACATCTCCCTGATGGTGGCAAGGTCTTCTTCTCCATCAAGAATGACGACAAAACACAGGAATTGGTGGAAACCGCGCGCTATCTTGTAGATCTCGGCTTTGAAATTATCGCCACACGAGGTACCGCTGCCTTCCTTGAGGGGCATGAGATCGCATGCGAAGTGGTCAATAAGGTCTATGAGGGTCAACCTCACGTGGTGGACATGATGAAGGATGGCCATATCAGTCTGGTAATGAACACCACAGAGGGCGCTCAGGCGGTTGAAGATAGCCGCGAGATTCGCTCCGTCGCGCTCTATGACAAGATCCCCTATTACACGACAGCCGCCGCCGCCCCTGCCGCCGCCCTGGCGATGAAGGCCCGGCAGGAGGGTGAAATTGTTGTACCGCCGCTACAGGGCGTTTAGTCAAGGGTTTTGATGGGCTCCGCAGATGCATACAAGTATTTGTTTTTAATATAAAATTTTTACCTTCAAGCAGCTATGCGTTTTGGTGATTTCGGGAATGCTAAAAATGCATAGATTCTAACACCGATTTTAATTGCAAGGCCACAATTTTGGCTTAAGTGCCAATTAGACGCTCAGTTATCAGAGCAATCCTGAAATGCCAAATCTAAGGAGGCAGTTATGACTAGAGACGAATTGAACCGTGAGCTTCGCATGCATAGTGCCACCTGGCAGTCTGTGGTTTTGGTCTACGGGGTTTTGGTCGGCACCTTGGCCTTTTCGGCCATGGCGGTGATCAGCTAAGCGGCAGAACGCCGAAAAGCCTTTACCTAGTACCAATCCTTGGACCTGGTTGAGAAACACCAGGTTATAGGTGTTTATGGAGTCTCCCATGAATCGCGATCAGCTTATCAAAGAGTTACGCGCCCACAGCGCCACCTGGCACGCCGTCGTCATTGTCTATGCGGTCATCGTTGGCACCATGATCCTTACCGCGATATCGATCACAGGCTGATATCCCGTTTTTCAATCTAGAGCGAGGCGCAACTCTTTTCCTTTGTTTAACGCCCCTATTTCGTCCAAACAGCGGGCATTCGTAGGCCGTTCGAAGGCGGGACGGGCGTTAAAACATAACTTCTGTTGTCGCAATCGAATCTATCAACCTATGCTTGGTCACTTGCAGCCCGATCATTTTATTGGCTGCATTTGCAAAAACGAAAGCATAGGGAGAAAAAAATGTGTCATCCAGTCATCGTGGAATATGTAAAAAGCAAAGCGTTGAGCCGCCGTGATGTGTTCAAAGGTGTCGCCGCTACTGGTGCTGCAATTGCTGCCTCATCGGTTATTACGCCCCGTCAGGTATTGGCCAAGGAAGCCACGCGTGCCGTCGACATGACGCATACGCTTTCGCCAGATTTTCCCACGTATTTTGGCGAGCAGCAGTTCTTTGACGAAGACGTTTTCAATTTTGCAGAGCACAGTTTTAATCTCAAATCTCTGCGAGTGAATGAACATACTGGCACCCATATTGATGCGCCGCTGCACTTTACGGATGGCGGCACCTCCATTGACGAAGTGCCTGTTGAAAGCCTCGTGTGCCCTTTGGCCGTCGTCGATATCCGGGCGAAAACGGACGCGGATCCGGACGCGCAGGTCACACCAGATGATCTCAAAACGTGGATTTCTGCCAATGGCCCGATTCCCCAAGGCGCGTGCTTGGCTTTCAATTCCGGCTGGCAAAAGCGATTGGGGACAAAGGCTTTTCGTAACGCTGATGATGACGGGAAAATGCATTTCCCTGGCTTTCATGTAGAAGCGGCAAAGATGTTGCTTGAAGAGGCGGAAGTGGCAGGCATTGCAGGCGACACTCTATCCATCGACTTTGGCCTGTCGGCGGACTTTATAACACATTACACATGGCTCCCCGCCAATCGTTGGGCTATTGAAAATATGGCCAATCTTGATCAGGTGCCTGCAACGGGAGCGACGCTTGTGGTTGGCGCGCCAAAACACAAGGGCGGAACCGGTGGACCTTGCCGACTGATTGCACTCGTTTGACTACGCTAAAAAAAACTGCCGCAAAGAAAGCGGCATTTTTCAATGCACCCAAGTCTTTATGTATCCGCTATCTTGGCGGAGGCTGCGGCACCCACATTGTCAACACCGCGCTCTTCAAGCAGCGTTGTGAGCCAGTTTGGGTCCATCTCCGGCACAGAGCTTAGCAACAAGTCGGTATAAGGGTGGTGCGGCGGCTGGAACATGTCGTCCTTTGGTCCCTGCTCTACCACGCGGCCCTGTTGCATCACCACAACCTCATCAGAAATCGCGCGCACGGTCGCCAGATCATGGGTGATGAACATATAAGCCAGGTTAAGCTCCTGTTGCAGACGATCCAGCAAG
>ERZ1740060.1111-NODE-1111-length-10493-cov-3.300920_pt1 | contig 10493 bp, 9 predicted proteins | sample MGYA00581743_ERZ1740060 | MGnify/ENA primary metagenome ERZ1740060 (study PRJEB43018, sample SAMN04849235) | marine metagenome | isolation source: floating plastic debris | place: Pacific Ocean | collected 2008-08-27 | study: EMG produced TPA metagenomics...
CGCACGAGACAGGGTAGGGGCGTGCGGCCGAGGCTTGGAGGCGCTGTTGTCTATGGGCAGCCCGCGGCGAAGGCGTTCTGGAAGGCAAGGAAATCGAGGATGGTGAGTTCGCCGTCGCCGTCCAGATCGGCCGCGAGGTCGCCGGTTGCGAAGAGATTCTGCAGCACCAAGAAGTCGAAGACCGTGAGCATGCCATCACCATCCAGGTCGGGGCTGCACGCGCACTGGTTCAGCAGCACGCTGACGGTGTTGACGCCGGTCGAGAAGTTCGTTGTGGCTACATCAAGGTCACCGTCGCCATCGAGATCGTCGATCGCGACCGAAGAGTTCAGGTTGCCGGCGTCATAGAGGGTCTCGGTCGTGAAGGTGCCGTCACCGTTGTTGAGCACGACCGAGACGCTACTAGACTCCAAGCTGGCCGCGGCCAGATCGGGATCGCCGTCGCCGTCCAAGTCGCCGATCCCCAGCGCCGTCGAGATCGGCTAGAGCCACGGACGCGGTGATGTTGCCCGCGCCGTAGATGGCCTGCGCCGCGAAGGTGCCGTCGCCGTTGTTGAGCAGTACGCCGACGCTGTTGTTTCCGGCGTTTGCGACGACCATGTCCGCGTCACCATCGCCGTCCATATCGGCGAGTGCCACCGATACGGGAAGCCTGCCGACGCTGTAGGTCACCTGATCGGCAAACGTGCGGTCGCCGTTGTTGAGCAGCACGCTTGCGTTCTCGCTAAAGGCATTCACGACGACCAGGTCGGCGTTGCCATCACCATCGACGTCGCCAATGGCCAGCGAGAAGGGCCAATGGCCAGCGGGATAGGACACCTGGCGTGCCAAGCTGCCGTCTCCCCGGTTAAGCAACAGGCTCACGCTATTGCTGTCCCGGTTGGTGGCGGCGACATCGAGGTTGCCATCGCCGTCCAAGTCACTAATGGCGACTGAGACGGGCCTCTCTTCAACTGCATATCGCACTTTGGGCGCGAAAGAGCCGTCCCCATTGTTCATCAGGATGTGAATGTCGTCGCTCAAGATGTTGGAAACGACCAGGTCTGAATCGCCGTCGCCATCGAGGTCACCAGTCTTTACGGAGAAGGTCCAGATACCCGCGTCATAGAGCACAGCGTTCGCGAATGCGCCTTCCCCATCGTTGAGCAGCACACCGACGTTGTCGGTACCCTGATATGCCACGGCCAGGTCGTTGTCACCGTCGCCGTCCAGATCGTCGATAGCCACGGCGCGAGGAATCCCACCCTGGCCGTATCGCGCTTCGGGTGCAAATGTCCCGTCGCCGAGGTTGAGCAGCACGCTCACGTCGAGGCTCGAAGAGTTGGTCACTGCCATGTCGACGTGACCGGCGGCATTGAGGTCGCCGATAGCCACAAAGCCCGCTTCGACCCCCGCCTCGTACGCCGCAGGCGGCGAAAATAGCTGCGTAGGGCCGCAAGGCTGGCCGAGTGAGGCTGCCGGTGTGATACCGAGCACGACGATCGCGACGGCTGCGCGAACGAAAGCTCTTGCACAAATCGAAGGCATGGCATGGTCCTCCCCGAGACTTCACGTGGAACCGATCGTCCCAACTCGAGGGCTATACCAGTGTGGGATCTGTCGGTTGCGGCCCCACCGGACGCGAGTGGCCAACTAACGTTTGACGAGATCCACAAGCTCTTTGGTTGGCTCGTCAAACGAACAACTCCCATAGCTCAGCGCAAAGCGGCTACGTTGCTCGGCGACGGTGGCGATGGGCGCGGTGTGATCGCGCCAGCCGATCACGTCATTGCTAAGTACAAAGCTCGCGGGGTCGGTGTCTTCAAGGATGCTCACCGCCTGGTCGACATCGATGACCTTCGCGCCAACGAGTACGGCGGCGGTGAACACGTTCACGAAGCCGTGCATGTGGCCCATGGGTGGGTTGTCTTCGTAGGTCAGGCGGTACTCGCCCGGCATCGCATGGTGCAATCCTGCGGTGGCCTTGAAGTGCACGGCGGCGGTGCGGCAAGCGACCATGAACTCGGCGATCTGTCGCGCGCTCGGGAAGGCGTCGGGTGTGACGCCGCCGCAGCGGATCTTGGCGGCGGCCCCGGTGCCGGCGAGCGCGGCGATGGAGCCACGGATGTCTCCACCGGGCGCGGTCAGCACCGGGACCTCGATCGCGATCGCGAGCTGCTCGGGGACGACATCGAGTAATGCGTCGACCTCGCCGACTTCCTTGATGGGCGTCTCCATCGCGTCGACAACGGCGAGGCCGGCATCCTCGGACTCGTGGTGGTGGTTGCACGCGCGGATCTGCTCGAGCGAGTCCTCGATGGGTGTCCGGCTGTGGTGCGGCACGATCGCGCTGATGCGCCAGGGCTCGCCGTCGCCGGCCATCTCGCGATAGCCGCTCGTGGCAAAGGTGCCGGGCATGAGCATGGCGGCGTGCTTGGTGACCTCTCCGAGCTCGGCGGCCGGGCAGATGAACCGGCCGAGCATCGACGCGTGCTCGCTCCGCAGATATCGGGCGTAGTTCTCGGTCGCTTTCGGGACGTCGAGCTTCGCGGGCGGGAAGAGGCCGGCGTAGTCGACGAGGCCCTGCACGAGCGCGTGGGCGGCTTTGGGCAGCATTGCCGAAGTTGTGCGATTCTGCGCGTTCACATCCATTTCAGAGTGTAGGAAAAGAGACCTGCTGCCGCGCCGAAGGTCAGGGCTGCTGCTTATACAGATTGCTGAAGTCCCGTTCTTGATTGGGCATCCAGTTTCATGAACAAAGTTTTTCGAGTTCCTCCCCTGTTTGGGGGTCAAGTCGCTAACAGCTCTCGTCGATTTCGCCGTACGGGAGTCCAGCAGTACAACTCCCTCAATTGGTGCGTGCTGTGGCTGAAGGCCGCAGCGGTTGGGAGGATGCGGTTATGCAGTCGCCGAAATTTAGTGTGAAACTGAAGCTTTTATCGGTGGTCGTCGTCATGGGAAGCGTCGCGGTGGTTGTCGGCGGAATCGGTTTCTATCGCTTGAGTGCCACCAACACAGAACTCGCCCGCATTACTGACGTCTATTCGCCGACTTCGGTTTCCGCTGCCCAGATCAGGCACAAGATGACCGAGGTCGTCCGAGGTGAGAAGAACCTCATCTTGGCAAGTACGGACGCCGACCGGCAGCTGCAAGTAGACGGGATCTCTGAGGCCACGTCAGCTATCGAAGGGTTCCTCGCCAAGATCGAAAATTTGGCGGGCGAGTCTGACCGCCCGTTGATCGAAGACTTCCGCGAAGAGTTCGGCCGATTCCTGGAATCCAACAAGGAGATCCAGAGGCTCGTTCTTGAGAATAGCGACGGCCAAGCACTCGCGCTCTCTGAAGGCGATGGCCGCCAAAAAGTAATAGCCGTCGAGCAGAAGTTTCAAGACATTGCCGACATGACTTACGCCTACGCATCTGATGCGATCCAGGCGGAGTCCGTCCAGACTGGAGACGTGCTGTCTCGGACCGTTGAAGCCAACGGGCTCACGAACAAGATGCTGTACGAGCTCGTCTCTATTGTGCGAGCTGAAAAGAACCACATTCTTGCCAAACAGCCCACTGACAAGTCAAAGTTCGACGTACAGAGCGAGGACATCATTGCTCGCTTCTCTCAACAGGCCGATCAACTCGAAGCACTGGTTGGAGATGAGTACGCCGAAAAGCTCGCCAGTGCGCGCGAAGCGTTTGACTCCTGGATTGCTACAAACCGCGAGATGCGAGAGCTCTCGGGCCATGCAACGCATCTCCGTGCACAGGACATCTCGAGGACCATTGCGCGGGAACAGTTCAATGCGTCCTCCGCGCTGATGGACCAGATCATGGCGAACGCTGAGGAGGCCATGGCGACCGCAAAAGCCGACGCCGAGTCGGGCTATACGGCGGCGATGGTAAAGCTCATCGTCTCAAGCCTCGTGGGTATTGCGCTGGGACTGATCGTGGCAACGGTGGTCATCAGGCAGATTATCAGCTCTTTGACCGAGGTCGCGGATCGAATGTCAGCGATCTCCGCTGGCAAGCTGAACCTGCCCGCACTGACCGTCAAGAGTCAAGACGAGCTAGGCGCACTCGCCAATGTCGCCAATGAAATGCAACAGGGCCTCAACGAGCTCGTCAAAGAGATCGTCGACAATGCAACACAAGTCGCCGCGGCGAGCACCCAGGTGTCCTCAACGAGCGATCAGTTGGCCAGCAGCGTCGACCACCAACGCGTCCAGCTGGGCCAGGTCTCGGCTGCCGTCGAGGAACTGAGCACCTCGATCGGTGAGGTCGCGTCGAGGTCTCAGGACGTGTCGTCCAGGTCGACCGAGGCCGGCAACGACGCGACCGAGGGCGGCCGCGTGGTGAGCGACACCGTCGATCAGATCAACGCCATCGCCCAGCACATCGAGGCGACCGGCCGCAGCGTCTCGGAGCTGAGCACGAAGGCCGAGCAGATCGGCGAGAGCCTCACGGTGATCAACGACATCGCCGACCAGACCAACCTACTGGCACTCAACGCGGCCATTGAGGCCGCCCGTGCGGGCGAGCACGGCCGCGGCTTCGCGGTGGTGGCCGACGAGGTGCGCAAGCTCGCCGAGCGGACGACCGAGGCGACCCAAGAGGTTGCCAGCAGCATCACCGAGATTCAGACCGGCACGAGCCAGGCCACCGAAGGCATGGCCACGAGCCAGGACAAGCTCGCCGGCGGCGTCGAGCTCGCCCAGAGCGCCGGCAAGAGCCTCGAGCAGATCGTTCGCGGCTCTCAGGAAGTGTCGAGCTCGGTTGACTCGATCGCCGCGGCGGTCGAGCAGCAGTCGGCCGCGACCAGCGAGATCGCCGCTTCGATCGAGCGCACCAACGCGTCGACGAGCGAGGCGAGCGAGGCGGCGGCAGAGACCTCATCCGCTGCGGGCCAGCTTTCGAGCAATGCGGAGCGTTTGCGCTCGATCGTGAGCCGCTTCGAGGTCTAACGGCCTCTCCTTGCAACAGCAGTCGCACAAAAACCAAGCCCGGGCGCATGCCTGGGTTTTTTCGTGCGCGAGTTAGTCCTCGGGCCGCTCGCCGCCTTCGGCCATCTTCACGAGCTTGGGATCGAAGCGCGCGATCGGCGCCACGAGATCGGCCTGGCGGGCCATGACCTGGCGGATGTCTTTGTACACCCGCGGATTCTCGTCGATGCCCGCGCTCAGGAGCGTGACACCGGCGGCTTCGAGGTCTTCCTTCACATGCGCCCAGCGGAAGGTCTTCTTGGCCTGGGTGCGGCTCATCACTCTGCCCGCGCCGTGCGCAGCCGACGACAGGGCGCGTGTGCCAGCCTCGCCGCCAAGACCACGGACCACGTACCCGGGCTTGGCCATGGAGCCCGGGATGATGCCCAGCACGCCCTCGCCCGCGGGCGTGGCGCCCTTGCGATGGACGATGACCTCGCGCTCTTCTTGTGAGCCATCGGGGAGCGTCACAAGGTGCGTCTCCTTCCACGCGAAGTTGTGGTGGTTCTCCACGCCGGCGATGACGCGTGCGCCCAGGTGCTTGGCAACCCAGTGGTGGATGCACGCGTGGTTTGCTGCGGCGTAGCGGCCCATAAGATTCATGGCAGCCCAGTACTCTTGACCGGCCTCGCTGTCGAGGTCGAGCCATGCGAGGTGGCGGGCTTGCTTGTCCATGTCTGGACGCAGTTCCATCGCGAGCTTGCTGTAGTGGTTGCACACGGCCGCCCCGCTGCCACGACTGCCCGAGTGGCTCAGCAGCGCGAGGTACTGCCCGGGCGGCAGATCGAACGTGCGGTCGGCCTCGCGCGCACGGACCTTGGGCTTGGACAGATCACCCTCGCCGACATCGGAGACGCTCTCGGCGTACAGGTCGTCGCCCTGCTGGGGCACGGTGAGCACGCCGAACTCGACGAAGTGATTGCCCGAGCCGCTCGTGCCAAGCTGGGACCAGGCCTTGTCCTTGTTGTGCTGGGTGACGCCGCTGACGGACCAATCCTCGTCCATGACGTCGTGGTCGCGGCGGGGCGTGCGGTCGTGCTTGCGTCCAAAGGCCGCACCAACGCCGAAGCGGGTCTCCTGCTCGATGGCCTTCGCCAGGCGGTCGCGGCTCGCGTCGTGGTCGAGTTCCTTGGGCGGGATGTCCAGGACGGTCATCTTCACGCGGCAGGCGATATCGACGCCGACGGCGTAGGGCACCACGGCGTTCTCGGTGGCCCGCACGCCTCCAATGGGCAGGCCGTAGCCGACATGGGCATCGGGCATAAGGGCACCGGCCCGCGCGATGGGCAGACGGCATGCGTTCTCGAGTTGGTCGAGGCTGGGGCGGTCGAAATCGTCGCCCACCTGCCCCCACAGGTGGTACGGGGCGGAACGTGCATTATGGGACATGCCAAAGGGTACACGAGTACCTTGGTACTGGGGAACAGCACCACGAATTGCACAATGACACGGTCCAGACGCCTCGTTCTCGCGCGCTGCCCGAAACGCAGGCAACCAGGGGAACGTGCAATAAGCGGTCACAAACCGGCTTCACGCGATGGCGTTCTAATTGCGCGGCCGGATGTGTTAATATTTGGTTGGCTCACTCCTGATGGATCTTTGATTCGAGCTTCTCAGGGTCGATATCCCAGGAGATGTCGCAGCACTCCTCTCCATCATCGAGTCCTGACAGCTCTGGTCTGATCGACCGGCTCCGTTCGCACATCGAACAACTCGGGCACGGCTTGGTCCGGATAGCCGACCTGCGCGCGTTTGCGCTCACGACCGAGTTCGCGGACGCTGACGAACCGCTCACCGATGTCCTCTCTCGCGCACGCCATCATGGCAGTCTCGTCCTAGGCCTTCGCGATGCCGGGCCACACCAACGGTCTGTCATCCCGGTTTCCGTTGTCGAACGAGAACTCGCGACGCCTTCCCAGTCACTCTTCATGCAGAGGTCGATTGGCTACATGCTCGAGTTGATTGACTATGCAGAACAGGCGCTCGATTCGTCGCTCGACTTGAACGAAGCCTGTGCGATCGCGCTGTCGAACGCGGACGGACTCGGGGGCGTTGTCACTGTGTTCGATCAGGAAACGGGAACTTCCTGGACGATCTCGAGCCAGACGCTGCTCCTCGCCCAGAGTGCCGTGCTTGGGCTGGTCAATGAAGAGAACGTGCGTCAAGCCGGAGAACTTTCCCATGCGGCGATGCACGATGAACTCACGGGGCTCCCAAATCGTCGCATGATCCGGGACCTGATCGATACGTGCTTGTCGGATGACGACAACTCCCCGTTCTCGCTCATGCTCCTTGATTGCGATCGCTTCAAGCGCATCAACGACTCGCTTGGCCATGACGCGGGCGACCTGGTGCTCCGAGAGATGAGCACCCGGCTCACGGCTGTGAGCTCCCGCTGGGAAGAACCGATGGCTGTAGACGCCGTCTGCGCCAGGCTTGGTGGCGATGAGTTCATGATCCTCATCCGCGGGACTTCCGAGGAACCGATGGTCATGGAGTACTGCCAGGACTTGCTCACCGCGTTCGAGGCACCTCTCGAGTACAAGGGCCACCAGCTGTCGCTCTCGACGAGCATTGGGTACACCGTGAGCTCGCGCGGCTACAAGGATGCCGTCGAGATCATGCGCGATGCCGATGCCGCGATGTATGTCGCAAAAGCCAGCGGCAAGGGACAAGCAAGGGGCTTCGAGCCTTCGATGCTCGAAGGGCTCATACGGCACTTGTCGATCGAGAGCGCGTTGCGCGGTGCGGTCGATCGTGACGAGTTCGAGTTGCACTACCAGCCGTTGGTTGATATCGCAACCGGCCACTGCATCGGCGCCGAGGGACTGATCAGATGGCGGGGCCAAGATGGCGAACTAATCCGGCCCGACCATTTCATCCCCGTCGCTGAGGAGACCGGCCAGATCGTGGAGATCGGCCAGTGGGCATTCGAGCAAGCGCTTCGCGATGCAGACATCATCCAGTCACGATTCCCTGACTTGAGTTGGTACCTCGGCGTCAACGTCTCGCTTCGCCAGTTGCAGGACCCACACTTTTTCGAGATGGTGCGAAGCCGACTGGAACGCAGCGGCGTCCTCGGACGTCGCATCAACCTCGAAGTCACCGAGAGCATGATCATGGAAGACGAGAGCGCCATGATACCGATGCTTGAGGATCTCAAGTCGCTGGGCATGACGCTCTCGATGGACGATTTCGGCACGGGCTATTCCTCCCTGACCTGCTTGCAGCGTTACCCTGTGGACGTGGTGAAGCTCGATCGGGAGTTCGTCAACAACCTCATGGTCCATCGCCGATTTGGCGCGATCGCGCAGGCCGCGATCATGATGGTCAGCAACATGGGCATGCGAGTGGTGGCCGAGGGCGTTGAGCGAATCGAGCAACTCGTACAGCTTCAGACGATGGACTGCGATTCGGCGCAGGGGTACTACTTCTCGAAGCCCGTCCCGCGCGAGGAACTGCTGGCGTACATCGGGCAAGTCTTGCCGATGGATATGCGACTGAGCCGTGCGAGCTAGCCGAGTGTCCTTGGAATCCGCTGGGTCCATCACGAGCCTCCCAGACTACACTCTCTGGTCACCCGCAGCACAGTGGGTGGAGGCCCCTGTAGCTCAGCTGGATAGAGCAGCGGACTTCTAAAACTGCGGTGACCGTTTTCAAGAGGGGGTCTAAAGCCCTCTCTCCCCTCGCACGATGCAGCCAGTGGGGTTCCTGACCGTCAGGTGCCCTTACTCGTTGTCGTGTCCGCGTTGTTCACGCGTTATTCGAGGGGCCCGACATGAAGCTGCGATTCACGAAGTCTGTCATCGACCGGGAGTGCTTGCCACCCGCCGACGGCGAGGTCAACAGCAGGGGAAAGTCCGTTCGGCAGAAGGTCTATTGGGACACCAACCGGGAGAGCCCGAAGGGCTTCGGGATGGTGGTCAGCCGGACCTGCTCGACGTTCATCCTCCAGCGGCAGATCCGAGGCAAGACCGTCCGCCGCAAGCTGGGTCGGTACGGGGAGCTGACGCTGGAGCAGGCCCGAGAAATGGCCCGCAAGATGGCCGTCGATCTGGCTGGCGGCGTTGATCCGAATAGCACCGACGAGTGGGACTCGTTCACTGTCCGCGAGGCGATGGAACGACACACGCGGGACATGGCTAAGAAGGGCCGTCGGCCTCGCTCGATCTCCGACATTCACGAGGAGATGAACCGGCATATGAGCGGCTGGCTAGACCGGCCCATAGCTGCGTTCCGCCGTCGCCACTGCGTCGAGCGGCACGAGTTCCTCAGCCGCCATTCTGGCCCGATCGCGGCCAACCGGGTGTTGCGTGCGTTCCGGGCCTGCTGGAACACCGCGGCGATTCACTTCGAGGTGGACGATCAACTTGGCAACCCCGTGGGCAAGAAGTTCCCCTGGAACGAGCAGAAGAGCCGAGAGCCGATCGAGTGGGATGACCTCCCAGGCTGGGCGGAACGGGTCAACGCGATCACCAACCCGATCCGCCGGGACCTGCAATGGTTCATCGTGCTGACTGGGCTCCGGTCGACAGACGCTCGCACCGTGCGGTGGGAGCATGTGGACTTCGAGAAGGGCAAGCTGCACCGGCCCGAGCCCAAAGGCGGCGAGCGGCGGAAGTTCACAGTGCCAATCTCGTCAGCGGTGCTGGACATACTCCGCAGGCGACGCGACGACAACGAACTCGTGCTCGGTGCGTCTGACGAGGGCTGGGCGTTCCCGACCCGGGACAGCGGGGGCAACGTGACGCATGTAAAGGAGCCCAAAGAGCTTGAGACCTACGAGGATTCAGACGGCGTCAAGCGGAAGCGAGTCTGCTTGCCAAGCCCGCACGTGCTTCGGCACACGTTTGCGCATGACGCGGGCGTCAGCTTTCCCGCGATCCAGACGCTGCTGAACCATGTAACGAAGTCTTCCGTGACCGAGCACTACACGCGGCCCGGTGAAGCCGCATTGAGACAAGCAGCGGATAGGATCGCTGAGTTCCTGCACGAAAAGGCCGGGATCGATGGACCAATTGGTCACATAATCCCGGCCCCCTCGCAGCAGGCCACCGGATAAACTGTGGCGTATCCAGGCCCCCGTAGCTCAGCTGGATAGAGCATTGGACTTCTAATCCAACGGTCGCAGGTTCGAATCCTGCCGGGGGTGTTGCGTATCAGAAAGGGAGTTTGGCGAGTTCCCACTCTTCGACGAGAATGTAATCGGGCCTGCCGTCCTGCCCTTCAACGACCGCGGCGTCGCTCAGTTGGTCGACGCGAACGAGCTTCGTCCATTCCGGGCAGCAGAGTAGGGCCAGCTTCTCTGGCTGCTTGAGTCTCCGCATGCCAGCGATCGCATCGGTTCCGACCGCTACCTTTCCGCCGTCCTTGCCGCTGAAGCAGAGCAGCACGGCTCGCTCTTCGTTGCCAACGACGTCATTCCAGCCCAGCCTTTTGATCTTGCGGTAATTCAACATCGAACTCCTCATGTTGGGCGGGGACCGTGTGTGACCGCGACAACCACAACATAGCCAACCCCAGGGCCAAGGACCAGTGGGC
>ERZ1740060.1112-NODE-1112-length-10483-cov-3.553030_pt1 | contig 10483 bp, 13 predicted proteins | sample MGYA00581743_ERZ1740060 | MGnify/ENA primary metagenome ERZ1740060 (study PRJEB43018, sample SAMN04849235) | marine metagenome | isolation source: floating plastic debris | place: Pacific Ocean | collected 2008-08-27 | study: EMG produced TPA metagenomics...
AACTACTTCCTATTTTGTGTTTGATAGTATTTTAAATCAAGTTGAGTTCTCAAGGGCCTGACTTTGCCCCACTTTATATTACAGCAAAGCAGAGGGCAAGGCTACCTACTTTCAGAATAAAGGCCTGGGTCTTGGCATTTTAAGGAATGAGGGCTTCAAAAACTATATTCAGATCGATACTTTCTTTTACTCACCGGGAGATATTTTGGTGTTGTATACGGATGGTATCACAGAAGCTAGTAACGTAAAAGGTGAAGAATACGGCTATGAACGCCTGAAAGAGACCATTGAGAAACATAGTGCAGCACCTGTAGAGGAAATAAAAAAAGAAATAATAAGCGAACTCTATGCCTTTCCCGGCACGGAGGCTATAGATGATGACTACACAGTGCTTATTGTGAAGTTTAATTGAATCATGTTTGAACATAAATTTTAGTAATACGTAAAAGGATTATGGTTGACGTAAAGAGAATTCAAGAAGGAAATTATGAGCTTCTTACCGTGGTTGGGGATGTGGATGCCAGTTCATCTATTGAGTTAGATACGGCTATTGAAGAGGCTATTGAGAGCGGAGGTAAAAAATTTTTAATTGATTGCTCCAGTCTTGATTATATATCTTCAGCAGGTTTAGGTGTATTCATGTCATACATTGAAGAATTCCGCAAACGTGACATTACGATGATCATATATGGACTAAATGAAAAAGTAGCAAACGTTTTTGAAATTCTAGGGTTAGATCAATTATTAACTATAAAACAAACTAAGGAAGAGGCGAAGGCAGCATTAGGCTAGAATGAAATACTCGTACAAGGTTCCATGTACAAAAGAGAAACTTCGAGATATTCGGAGTTTTGTTAAGGAAGTGCTCGATAAACATGGCATTTCAGAAGTAGACGTGAGTACTTTAGTACTGGCAATAGATGAAGTATGTGCTAACGTTATCATACATGGCCACTCTTGCAACCCAAAAGATTCAATAGAACTAGAAATTAAAATTGATAAGTCCCAAACGTTAGAGTTTGATATCATAGATACCGTAGAGCTCTTCGATATTGCTGCTTATCAGGAACCGCAAATTGAGGATGTGGTAAAACAACAAAAAAAGGGCGGCATAGGCCTGATCCTTGTAAAGAGAATAATGGATGATATTGAAATAATACGTCTTCCTAAGAAGAATATTTGTCGCCTCACCAAGAAGATACAGCTTACCTGACTTTTACGAGCTATCTGACATTTTATGCCGTGAAATGGTTAAAATTGCACTGCTTTTAGATGAGTCAAGCATATGAAATTCTATAATCTATTAATTCTATTCATTCTGGTTGGGTGCTCCAAACAGGGAGTAATGAATGCTACCAACCCTATTGATGATTCCCAGCAAATATTGTTCACGGTAGGTGATACTCCAGTAACTAATGAAGAATTTATCTACGTTTATAAAAAGAATAATGTTAATAATGATAGCGCCTTTACCAGAGCAGACGTGGCGGACTATCTTGACTTGTACATAAAGTTCAAACTAAAAATTGAAGAGGCCATTAACCGTGGTATGGATACTACCAAAGGTTTTTATGATGAGTTTAACACTTATCAGGAGCAATTAAAAAAGCCATATCTTACCGAAACTAAGGTAACAGATAGTCTGATCCAGGAGGCTTACGGTAGAATGAAGAAAGAGATCAATGCTTCGCATATACTTATCAAGGTGCCTGAAAATGCCGATCCCGAAGATACACTTGCTGCTTACCAAAAAGCGACCCAAATTAGAGAGAAAGCATTAGCTGGAGAGAGTTTCGAAGATTTGGCTAAAGAATATTCTGAAGATCCATCGGCCAAAACTAATGGTGGCAACCTGGGTTATTTCACTTCTTTTCAGATGGTATATCCATTTGAGTCAGCGGCTTATAATAGAAAACAGCGAAAGGTGAGGTGTCTGATCTGGTACGCACTAGATTTGGTTATCATATTATCAAAGTACTTGATGTCAGGGAGGCTCAAGGTACCGTGGAAGTCTCTCACATTATGGTCCGTATGAAACCTACGAGTGCAGACAGTACGGCGGCAAAAAACAAAATTTTTGAAATACATGAGCAAGCCACAGGCGGTGTGCCTTGGAATGAATTAGCCTCACAATTTTCCGATGACATTAATACGAAGGATAAGGGTGGTAGACTAAGGCCTTTTTCAGTGGGTCAAATGCCGTTGGCATTTCAAGAAACGGCGTTCAGTTTGTTAGATGAAGGTCAGATCTCAGACCCGTTCATGACTCCTTATGGTTGGCATATTGTAAGATTGGAAAAAAGAAACCCTTTAAAGCCATTTGCTGACTTGGAACAAACTATAAAGTCAAGGATCAATCGTGATTCACGTGCCAAGTTGAATAAAAAAGTGTTGGTTAATCGCCTGAAAAAGGAAAATAACTATACGTTAATAACTGAGATCAGTGACTTTCAAGACCGCTACTTCGATAGTCTTCTAATCCAGGGCAAGTGGCAACGACCTCAAATTAGAGAGGATGAGAATACCAGGCTTTTCAGTATAGGCACTCGATCGTATACGTTGAATAGCTTTCTGGATTTTGTAAAAGCAAAGCAAAAGAATAACTCATATTCATTGGATCAGTACATTCAGCTGCTCTATGATGATTTTGAAGAAGAAAAAATAATTAGTTACGAGGACGATCAACTGGAGGAAAAGTATATTGATTACAGGATGCTAGTTAAAGAATATAGGGAAGGTATACTCCTATTTCAATTGATGGAAGAAGAAGTATGGGCCAAAGCTGTGGAAGATACGGTAGGTCTTGAAAGGTTTTTTGAGCAAAACCGAAAGAAATATACTTGGAAGGAAAGGGTTCAAGCCAGTATGTATAATGCGGCTGATAGCACCATCTTAAAAGATATTAAGAGGCGTATTGAAAGCGATCAATCAGTGGAGGCCGTGGTATTGGATTCTCTTTATAACCAGCAATCCAGCATTGCACTACAGGTAGAAAACGGTAAATATGAAAAAGGAAATAATGATCAAATCGATAGCGTTCCTTGGAAGCCAGGTTATTATGAACGGGAAAACGATGGACGGTATAATCTGATCATTATAGAAGAGGTATTAGAGGCGGGTCCGAAGGCCTTAAATGAAACGAGGGGTTTAGTGATTTCAGATTACCAAAAGCAGTTAGAGGAACTATGGTTGGTTCAGTTACGTGCTAAGTATCCGGTAGAGGTGAATGAAAAGGGAGAGAAGGCTATTTATAATGAACTACTGTAATCAAATTATTTTCTTCTTAGCCGTGGGTTTATTGGCAAGCTGTGACCTTATTCAGATGAAAGAAGAAGGGAAAAGCGTTGATGTTGATAAAAAGGCCATAGCGAGAGTAGGTGATCAATACCTTTATCAAGATGACTTAGAGGGTATTGGTTACGAAGGAATTGATAAGGAAGATAGTGCGCAGCGCGCGCGATCTTTCATTAATAGCTGGGTTAGAAAACAGTTGCTTATTAAGGAAGCGGCCACAAAGATCGAGTTCGATGAGGCTGAAATAGAAAGAAAGATACTGGATTACAAATTTAGCTTGATGGGTTACGAGTATCAGCTACATTACATTACTCAGAATTTAGATAAAAACGTTTCTGAGGAAGAAATCCAAACCTATTATGAAGAGAACATTGATAATTTTGTTCTTAAGCAGAATATCATAAGATCGAAATTTATACAGGTGCCCAAAGAGGCTCCCCGGTTAAATCGTTTAAGATCTTTGCTATATTCTACCAAAGAATCAGACCGGGAAGAACTTAATTCTTATTGTTTGAGTTTTGCCACTACCTATGAGCTGAATGACTCTATTTGGATGACTTTTGATGAAGTAGTGAGGAACTCTCCATTGGCAGAGATACCGAATAAGCTTCAATTCTTAAGAAATAGGAAATACAGTGAAACCGAAGATGAAGAATTCAAGTATTATCTCAAGATAGAGGAATACCGGATCTCTGATAATGTTTCACCGCTTGAATTTGTGCGTGAAGATATTGTCAACATAATAATTAATAAGAGGAAGGTAGAATTGGCTAAGGGGTTGGAAGAAAAAATATACGATGAAGCAAAAAAGAATAACGGGTTTGAAGTTTACAATTAAGCTGATAAGCTTACTGATCCTATCTATCTGCTCGCTATCTGTGAGAGGGCAAGAGGCCGGTCTTATTGTAGACCAGATCATAGGTAAAGTTGATAATTACATCGTTTTACAATCAGATTTGGAAAAGGCTCATGCCGCTTATTTATCAAGCGGGAATCCGGTGGGGGCTAATTCTAAGTGTCAGATTTTTGCACAACTCATTAGCGGAAAGCTTATGGTAGCGAAGGCGGAAATAGATTCTGTTATCGTAACGGATATTGAAGTAGATAACAATCTTGATCGAAGAATGCAGCTAATTTTATCACAATACGGTGGTTCAGAAAGTCAACTCGAAGAGTATTACGGCAAAAGTATAGACCTGATCAAGGCGGATATTCGTGATGAGATCAAAGAGCAATTAGTGGTAAGTAGAATGCAGGAAACTATTATAGCCGACATCAAAGTTACTCCTGCTGAAGTAAAGCGATTTTACAATCGTATCCCTAAGGATAGCCTACCTTTCTTTTCTACTGAGGTAGAGGTGGGACAAATTGTAAAAGTGCCTGAAGTGGGTAATCAGCAAAAGGAAGCGCTAAAAGTTGAGTTAGATAAAATTCGTGATAGGATTATAGCCGGCGAAAGCTTTGAAACATTGGCGAAAGAATACAGTCAGGGGCCCAGTGCAAGATACGGTGGAAATTTGGGTTTCACGCAGCGAGGGATGATGGCTTCTGAGTTTGAAGCGGCGGCATTGCAGCTGCGGCCCGGGGAAATTTCCCGTCCTTTTGAGACTCAATTCGGAATACACATTGTCCAGCTGATCGAGAGAAGAGGAAATGAATATAATTCAAGACATATTCTTTTAATACCTAAACCGTCTGAAGCCGATATCAACAGGGCCAAAAATTTTGTTGATAGTTTGAGAACCTTGGTAGTCACCGATAGCATCTCTTTTGAAAAAGCGGCTAAAGATAATTCTGATGATAAGTATACAGCCGGTAACGGAGGTTTTTTTGAAGATAGAAACGGAGGTTCATTCATTTCTTCTAAAGATATTGATCCGGTTATTTTCTTTACGATTGACACTATAGATGTAGGAAGCGTTACGAAGCCAATAGTTTACAGAATGGATGATGGCAAGGAAGCGGTCCGAATTTTATATTATAAATCGAAAATAAAACCGCATGAAGCTAACCTCACCCAGGATTGGCAGAAGATTCAAACGGCCGCATTAAATGAAAAGAAATCTCAAATTCTAAACGACTGGTTTAACAAGGCACGTGAAGATGTATTTATTAGCATTGGAAAAGATTATGAGTATTGTAACATACTCCAATAGCGCTCTTGTTTATTCCCTATCTAACCCAAAGATGTAAATGACTGAGTTCAAAACAGATGTAGAGGCGGCTGATGCGCTTCACAGTATTTATGGCAAGCTAACAGATGAGATATCCAAGGTGATAATTGGCCAGGAAGAGGTGGTCAGGCTATTATTGACCTCTATCTTTTGTCAAGGCCATTGCTTGCTTGTAGGCGTGCCGGGACTGGCTAAAACCTTGCTTATTCAAACACTGGCCTCGGTATTAGACCTTAAGTTTAATCGCATCCAATTTACACCCGACTTAATGCCTTCAGATATTCTAGGGGCTGAGACACTGGATAAAGATCGAAATTTTAAATTCATCAAAGGCCCCGTATTTGCCAATATTATTTTGGCCGATGAGATCAACAGGACACCTCCACAGCCACAAGCCGCCTAGTTAGAGTCAATGCAGGAGTATTCTGTAACGATTGCCGGCCAGCAATATAAATTAGATCGGCCTTTCTTTGTTTTGGCTACCCAAAACCCCATTGAGCAAGAAGGTACATATCCATTGCCTGAGGCACAGCTGGATCGTTTTATGTTTAACGTACAGTTAGATTATCCTTCTTATGAAAAGGAATTAGATATTGTAAAGAACACTACTACTGATGATCAACCTGATTTGCAGCGTATACTATCAGGAGAAGAAATTAGCTATTTTCAGCACTTGGTGCGCCGAGTTCCGGTGGCAGATAATGTCATTGAATATGCCGTGAGCTTAGTGCATAAAACGCGCCCTTTAGGTGCCAATGCCTCAGAAATAACTAATGAGTATCTAGAATGGGGAGCCGGTCCCAGGGCTTCACAATATTTAGTTTTAGGTGCGAAGTGTAATGCCCTGTTAAATGGTAAATATTCACCGGACATAGAAGATGTTCATGCCATAGCTAAGCCAACGCTAAGGCATAGATTGGTGCGGAACTTCAAAGCTGATGCCGATGGTATTTCAGTGGATACAATAATCGATAAGTTACTATAACCTACTCTTATTATTGAATTGGCTCATTGGTAATAGTGAGTGTCCGGGCATTCAAGGTTACGCTATACTTTCTTAAAGGAATGATGGCTGGTCCACCACTTGGCGCTACATCAGGCAGCCTAAAAACACTGTTACATGAAGGATCTCGAAGCAGAATAGGGTTATTAGGGTCTACATCTACCGTAGAACTTGCTTCAAAAGGTAAATAAGTACAGTTCTGCTCAATAGCATGGTAGCTGGTAGAATTCTCTCGGTACAGAATTATACCACGAATGCCTTGCGATAATCTAATAAAACCCCCGTCTCTGGATAATGCTTGATATTGAGGGAGATTCAAATCTATGACTATATCTGGGAATACCGCAGGAGGAAGTTCTTCTACCGGGAGATCATTATCGCAAGCAGCTGCTAATAATCCAGCAAGAAAAAAGATGCTAAAGAAAATCCTATTAGTTGTAGTCATAAAACCCTTTACCTGATTTTCTACCCGTATGACCTGCCGCTACTTTTTGCTCTTGGATTCGGCTAGGTCTGAATTTTCCGTCTTGATAGAAGCTATTAAACATAGATTCCGTCACTGAAAAGTTAGTATCCACTCCAATAAGGTCCATTAATTCAAATGGTCCCATTTTAAAACCTGATGATCGTATCAATTTATCTATACTTTCAACGTCAGCTACATCCTCTTCAAGCAAGAGCAAACTTTCCACATAAAAATGTCTGGCCACTCTGTTAACGATAAAACCAGGTGAATCTTTTGCCATCACCGCAGTTTTACCACACTTTTCAACTAATGTTTCCAGTATTTTAGTTAACGCTGCCTCTGTGGATGCTCCTGATATAATCTCAACAAGCTTCATAATATGGGCAGGATTAAAAAAGTGCAGACCGGCAAGCCTTTCAGGTCTTTTTAGCGCGGAGGCTATTTTTGTAATGGGAATAGATGAGGTATTAGAAGCAAAAATAGTCTCTGCAGTATTTTGATTCTCTAAATCTGAAAACAGTTTTTGCTTTATTTCAAGATTTTCAACGATAGCTTCTATGATCAGATCTGCCACCAAAAGACCAAAATCATTGGTAAAGGTTATATTCTTAAGGGTTTCCGTTTTTGAATTCTCTGTTATTTTCCCTCTGGCTATTCCTTTATCGAGATTCTGTGTGATCTGATCTTTGGCCTTTTCTAATACTCTATCGTCAAGATCAAAAAGTATAGTTCTATAGTTATTTTGAGCCGTAATTTGAGCTATTCCTAAGCCCATAGTACCAGCTCCCACTACACCCACTTGTCGTATTTGATCAACTTCCATTAGTGTAAACTTCTAAACTGTTTGAGAAATCTCACATCATTTTCAGTATACAACCTAAGATCATTAACTCTAAATTTGAGTTGTGTAATTCTTTCTATACCCATGCCAAAGGCAAAACCGGTATATTCCTCGGGGTCGATTTCACAATTCTTTAGCACGTTAGGATCTACCATGCCTGATCCAGCTATTTCTACCCAGCCCGTATATTTACAAAGCTGGCATCCATCACCGTGACAGATTTGGCAGGAAATATCAATTTCAGCACTTGGCTCGGTAAACGGAAAGTAAGATGGACGGTATCTTACTTTTGTATCCTTACCAAACATTTCCTGCGCAAAATGATATAGGGTGTGCTTCAGATCTACAAAGCTCACGTTCTTATCTACATATAAACCTTCAACCTGATGAAAAACACAATGTGCCCTGGCTGATATTGCTTCATTACGAAATACCCTCCCGGGCATAATCGAACGGATGGGAGGTCGTTCATTTTCAGTCAGACGAACCTGAACATTTGAGGTGTGCGTTCGTAGCAAGATATCCGGATCACGCTCAATAAAAAAGGTGTCTTGCATTTCACGGGCAGGATGATTTTCCGGGAAGTTAAGCGCACTGAAATTATGCCAGTCGTCTTCGATTTCCGGTCCATCAGCTACGTTAAAGCCAATTCTTTCAAATATTTCAATGATCTTAAACTGTATATAACTCAACGGATGGACAGCTCCAAGTTCTATTCCACCGTCAGGTAAGGTAACATCAATATCAATGGAATCGCCACTATTTTTCTGCTGATCTACTTGATTTATAAGTTCTTTAAACTTAGTCTGAGCCGAATTTTTTAGTTCGTTTAGTTGCTGTCCTACTTCTCTTTTATCCTCATTGGCAACATTTTTCAGTTCACTAAATAACGATCCTATTACACTTTTTTTACTTATAAACCGAACCCGGAAATTTTCTAATTCTTCAGCGCTGCCGGCCGTACTTTGCTTTATCTCGTTTAATAACGATGTGATTTTATCTTGCATCTTCCTCAAATGATCATTCCTGCTGCTACCGTCTCATTGGTACCTTCGTCTATCAATATGACACTACCGGTAACTCTATTCCGGCTGTATCGGTCATAGAATAATGGTTTAGTAGTCCGTAATGTCACTCGCGCAATATCATTCATTTTTATCGATTTATCTTCCTCGATACGGTGTAATGTATTGATGTCCACCTTGTAATGAATGCTTTTGACCATGCATCGTGCATCATTAGTTGTCTGCTTTATCCCGTATTTACCATTAGGTAGTAGTGGCTTCTCGTTCATCCAGCAGAGCATAATATCAATATCTTGTCCTACCTCAGGCCTGTTGTTATCGCGGACAATCATATCACCTCTGCTAATATCGATCTCGTCTTCAAGCTGTATAGTCACTGACATGGGAGCAAAGGCTTCGTCCAACTCATCTTGATAGGAATGTATGCTTTGTATTTTACTGGAAAAGCCAGACGGAAGAACAATTACATCGTCACCAGGCTTAAAGATACCACCCGCTATCCTCCCGGCATAGCCTCTAAAGTCATGATATTTATCAGATTGAGGTCGGATTACTTGCTGTACGGGAAATCTACAATCGATATGATTATGGTCACTGCCAATATGTATTGTCTCCAGTAAATAGAGTAGTGTACCGCCTTTATACCAGTGCATGTGCTCTGATTCGTTTACTACATTATCTCCTTTTAAGGCGCTTATGGGTAGGAAACGGATATCTTTAGTTTCTAATTTTGAGGCGAATGCTTCTATGTCATCCTTAATAGCGTTGAAAGTAGATTCATTGTAGTCCACTAAATCCATTTTGTTAATACAAAATACGATATGAGGAATGCCTAAAAGAGCGGCTATAAATGTATGGCGAAAAGTTTGCTCTACCACACCCTTTCGGGCATCCACTAATATGAGTGCCAAGTTCGCAGTAGAGGCACCGGTCACCATATTTCGAGTATACTGGATATGACCCGGTGTATCGGCGATGATGAATTTTCTTTTTGGAGTGGCAAAATAGCGATAGGCTACATCAAAGGTTATACCCTGTTCGCGCTCTGCCCGTAGACCATCGGTAAGTAAAGCCAGATTAACGTGCTCATCGCCTTTTCTCTTGCTAGATTCTTCGATGGCCTCATATTGATCTTCGAAGATCGATTTTGAGTCGTAAAGTAATCGTCCTATTAATGTACTTTTCCCGTCATCAACGCTACCGGCTGTGGTGAAACGGAGTAATTCCATATCTAGGTAGCCTTTTGTGTCTTGGGTTGAAGTTTCAGTAGTCATTTTAGTTAAATATGAAATATGCAGTTGATCTTTAAACTAAAAGTAGCCCTGCTTTTTCCGATCTTCCATAGCGGCTTCCGATCTTTTATCATCTGACCGGGTTCCTCGTTCCGTTTGTCTGGAAGCTGCTACTTCCTCTATAATTTCTTCTAAGGTAGCAGCCTTGGATTCTACAGCTCCGGTACATGTCATATCGCCAATGGTTCTAAATCTTATGAGCTTATTCACGGTGATTTCAGTGTCGCGCTGAGGGACTAGTGGATCATTTGCCATAATTACGCCATCCCTATCGAATACTGGCCGTTCATGGGCAAAGTATAAAGAGGGCAGTTCTATTTTCTCAAGCAAAATATATTGCCATACATCCATTTCTGTCCAATTACTAATAGGAAAGCCCCTGAAGCTT
>ERZ1740060.1113-NODE-1113-length-10472-cov-3.652203_pt1 | contig 10472 bp, 6 predicted proteins | sample MGYA00581743_ERZ1740060 | MGnify/ENA primary metagenome ERZ1740060 (study PRJEB43018, sample SAMN04849235) | marine metagenome | isolation source: floating plastic debris | place: Pacific Ocean | collected 2008-08-27 | study: EMG produced TPA metagenomics...
CGTGTCTACAATATTAGTAACAACACCACTCACAAAATTATAGTTAAGGTTACCTATTATCACTTCCCCATCTAACAGCTTGATCGTACCTGGATATATAAATTCTGATTCAGTATTATAATTTTTAAATTGACAGAATCCAGGTTGGATACCTATAAAATTGCCTATTACAGTAAATAAAAATATAGTCTTGATCAATTTAAAGTCTTGTTGAGTTCGTCTGCAATTTTTCTATCATTAGAGAGCCGGGGCACTTTATTTTGTCCGCCAAGCTTACCTTGGGCTTTCATGTAATCTATAAAGCTATTTTTTTTAAGCGGGATCACTTTCAAAGTTCTGAGGATACTTCCGGAAATGAGGTCGTCATAATAGCTATTCAACGTTCTTAGTGCCAAATCTAGCTCTTTTTCAAAGGCCATCAAATCACTGGGCTCTTTGGCAAATTCTACATACCACTCATGCAACGGCAGGCCTTCCTTAGGCGTTACATTCGGAGCTACAGTAAATTCCACTAGTTCTACTTCAGCATATTTTTCACATGTCACTTTCATAGCTTTTTCAACCTCCTCACCTATTACATGTTCACCGAAGGCCGAAATAAAATGCTTTATCCTACCGGTAACTAACAGACGATAGGGATCTTTAGAAATAAACTTTACCGTATCTCCAATAGAATATCCCCAAAGTCCTGCATTGCTATTGATAATCAACGCATAATTAACATCTAATTCCACATCCTCGATCATCAATCGTGTAGGCTCATCATTGAAAAACTCTTCCGCAGGAACAAATTCAAAGAATATCCCACTATTTAGTAACATTAAGAGGCCATTGCTTTCCTGCGTATCTTGGTAGGCAATGAAACCCTCCGAGGCTGGATAAGTTTCTATTGAGTCTATCCGCTTACCAATACTTTCATAAAGCTTCGCACGGTAAGGCTCAAAGTTAACCCCACCGTAAACAAACAAATCAAAATCAGGGAATACGTCTTTTATAGGCTTATCAACCCTCTCTTGAATTCGATCAAAATACATTTGAACCCAAGGTGGAATACCAGAGATCAAAGACATGTTTTGATCAATCGTTTCGTCAATGATCTTCTCAAGCTTTGTTTCCCAATCCTCTATGCAGTTCGTTTCATAACTAGGCATTTGATTAGTCCGTAAATATCCAGGCACATGGTGATTTACGATCCCTGAAAGCCGGCCGGTATTTATGCCTGATGTTTGTGTAAGTTCCGGGCTTCCTGATAGAAAAATCAACTTCCCGTCAAGAAATTGAGATTTACCAGTTTCGTGAACATAGCTAAGTAGGGTATTTCTTGCACTATTGATGTGATTTGGAATGGAGTCTTTTGTTACCGGAATGTATTTAACACCTGATGTAGTACCGGAGGTCTTGGAAAAATATTCGGGTAGCCCGGGCCATAATACATCATTTTCTCCTTTCACAAGTCGGTCTATCCATGGTTTAAGCTCTTCATAATCTCTAATAGGTACACTTGATTTGAAGCTTTCGTAGCTATCTATCTGATCAAAATGATGGTCTCTACCGAATAAGGTATTTTTTGCGGAGTGTAATAGCTCTTTTAATATTTTATGTTGGGACTCCACGGGTCGGGAAGCCCATTTACGGGTTTGCCGGCTAATATGAGCTGCAAAAGGTTTACTGAGAACGGATCTAAATCCCATGTTGTGCAAAACTACTGAATCAGGAAGTAGAGCACATCGATTTTAAGACCAGAAATTATGACAGAAAGAAACTCAACGGAAATTCCTACGTTTTACTGGAAATGAACTTATGTCAGGAATAACACCTCTGGCGCAGAACTTGCATTTAGAAATTAAATTTAAAATACATCTGGTATGAAAAGAGTGCTAACTATTTTAATAGTGGGTTTCTTTGGTGGTTTAGGTGGAGCCTACACTTTTCGTGTAATTAGCCCTACTCCGTTGGTAATTAACGATAGCGAAAATAGTTCTAATCGTTCTTTTGTGAGCAACCCAACTTCTATTCAAGACTACCAGACCACATCAAAACCACTCAGGGCAGCAGATGATTTACCAAATGACGATTTTATTTTAGCTTCAGAAGCCAGTACCCGGAGTGTGGTGTATATCAAGAATATTTCTGAATATTCTCGAAGAAGTTATTTTCAATGGTTTTTTGATCAGGGACCACAAACAGAAACACGGGTGAGCAGTGGCTCGGGAGTTATTTTCACTAAAGACGGTTACATTGTTACAAATAACCATGTGGTGGAAGATGCAGACCGGCTTGAGGTTGATTTCAATAGAAAAACGTATTCGGCTACTTTAATAGGAACGGATCCATCTACGGATCTAGCCGTGCTTAAAATTGATGGGAAAGATCTACCGGAGATCAAAATTGGGAACAGTAAAAACCTAGCTGTTGGTGAATGGGTGATTGCCGTAGGAAATCCATTTAATTTAACGTCTACCGTAACTGCGGGTATCGTCAGCGCTAAAGGACGTGAGATCAATATTCTACAAGGTAAATTCCCGATCGAGTCATTTATACAAACTGATGCGGCCATTAATCCTGGAAACAGCGGTGGAGCTCTGGTGAATAAGGCTGGTGAATTAGTGGGCATTAACACTGCTATATTATCAAGAACAGGCTCCTACGCTGGTTATGGGTTTGCCGTACCCATTGATATTGTAACCAAAATAGTAAACGATCTCATAAAATATGGCGAAGTACAAAAAGCTTTCTTCGGTGGAGAGGTCTCAGACTATACTGAAAAAATTGCCGAGCGCTTAGACTTGAAGGTTACAGAAAATATAGAGGGCGTACTATTATCCTACGTGCAAAATGACGGTGCCGCTGAAAAGTCCGGATTAAAGGAGGGGGACATTATCCTTAGCGTAGCAGGAATAACAGTGAATACCAGAAGTCAAATTGAGGAAGAGTTAAGTTACCGCTACCCCGGAGATGAAGTAGCGTTAGAATACCAACGAGACGGGCGCAGAAGGACTACTGAACTGATATTAACGAATAGGGAGGGCACCACCGAAATTTTACAGCGTGAAATTTATACTTCCGAATCTTTAGGCGCTCAATTTGAAACTGTTCCTAAGGTAGAGAGGGAGATCTTGGGCGTTGAATATGGTGTGAGAGTTTTCAATATTGGGTCAGGATTAATAAGAAGAATAGGGATCAGTGAAGATTTTGTAGTCACAGATATTAATAGGAATGCTATCAACGATCCTGAGAAATTAGTAGAAATTTTAGAGCGGATCAGAGGTAGAGTGATCATTGAAGGGGTGAATAGTCAGGGACGAGAAAGGTATTACTCTTTTATCATGAGATAAATTTCATCGTTGGTGATCAAAACACTTTTTGGGAAAATATTCCCTGCGCTTATGCTGAGCATAAGTCTGATCTGCTACCTAAGTATATTCATTCCTCCGGATATGTTTTGGCCTGCCGCTGTTGTAGGGTATGCTATACCTGCTTTAGTTTGCATTAATGTAGGATTGTTTTTACTCTATATTTTTGGTGGGAAAATTTCCTGGCAGTTTTTAGTTGGAATTCTTGCCGGACTGCCATTTATTCAAAGTACGTATCAAACGAATGAGCTTAAAGAAGTAAAGAGCGATAGTAGCTTTATGGTACTTAGTTATAATGCAAAGCTCTTCAGGCAGAAAGACCGTTACGATAAATTCTCGGTTAACAGCATCGAGTGGCTCATAAAAGACAGTGCAAAAATAAAGTGTATTCAAGAATTCAGTTATAACACCCGTTATAAACCGCTGGATGTAGTATCTAGATTTGAGGCAGCCGGCTATAACCATCACGTTTTTGACGTAGATCTTATCCATAACCCGGGAATGGCTATTCTTACTAAATATCCTATTCTAGAAAAAGGCATAGTAGATCATGACAGCAGATCTGTAAATAATATGATTTATGCTGATATACTAATAAAAAGGGATACGGTGAGGATCTACAACGTACATTTGAAATCTATGAGGCTGGAACTCCATGAATATTCTGAAGTGAAAAAAGCCCAAAGAAATTACAAAAAACTGATTAATAAATTAAGGTTTGGAGCTATCGAACGGTCAGCTCAAATAGAAAAATTACTCGCTCACACCAAAAATTGCACTTATCCAATGATCATTTGTGGTGATTTTAACGAGACACCCTACAGCTACAACTATTTTCAAATGAAATCCAATTTCAAGAACAGTTTTGAGCAAGCTGGAAACGGGTTGGGCTTATCTTACGTGAATAAACCGCTGAGGCTTAGAATTGATCACCATTTTTTTAATGATGACATCAGTGTGACGAATTATCAAATTGATAAGCAGTTATACAGCTCAGATCACTTTCCTACGCGCGCTGTTTACAAGATCAAATAATCTTTAATCTCGAAAATCTATGAAACCACATATTGACAATCTAAGAGCAACACGCCTTAAATTCATGCATTTTATTGAAGAGTTTTCACTGATTGAATTAAATAAAATACCTGAGGGCTTCTCAAACAATATGCTCTGGAATATCGCACACGTGGTGGTAACTCAGCAGTTGCTTATCTATAAAAACTGCGGCCTTAACGTTTATTTGGAACAAACGTTTATTGATAAATTCAGAAAAGGAACCAAACCTGAAGGGCCTTACACGGCTCAAGATCTTAAAACTACCCGAGAAAATTTACTGCTTCTTGTTACTAATTTTGAGAACGATATCGAAAACCGGATTTTTAAATCCTACTCTAATTATGAGACCAGTTTTGGTATCACACTAAACACTATTGACGATGCTATAGTATTTAATAATATGCATGAAACTCTTCATTTAGGTTACATTATGGCAATGAGGAGGGCGATGAGTTACTGATCTTTATCGAAGTTCTTACTTAGTGATTCTTGCTGTTCCTGATCCTGTACCTATACTTATTTGAATATCTTCATTACCTATTTTAGCCGTCTTTTTTACCACTTTCTGGCTCCATTTACCCGATCCTTGATCTACTTCCTCCACTTTATCAAAGTCAATGGCAGCAGCAATACGGCCGTTTTTCTTATTGGCAGTCATTTCCACTAAACCAGAGATTGTATTTCCGGAAAAGTCCACCTCTGCATCTCCTGATCCACTGTTAACGCTGATATCGTACTTAAGAGGTGAATTAAGGGTAACTATAGCATCTCCACTGCCGGTAGAAAAAATACTACGACCTGTCAATGTCATATTCTCTCCTCTTACATCACCACTTCCTGTATTTGCACTTATTGAAGCAGTCACTTCCCTCAGTCGAACATTACCAGATCCTGTACTTAACCTGAAATCACCTTCGGCCTCGGTTACTCTGAAATTACCTGAACCGGTGCTGGCATCAATTTCACCATTAACCTGCGATAAACTAATATCCCCGGATCCAGTACTAAATCTTAATTCAGCTTGAACAGTAGTTAATTCAATGTACCCTGAACCTGTATTCATATCTAACTCCAGATTTAGGTTCGATGCTTCTAAACTTCCTGAGCCGCTATTAAAACGAATGTCCATATCATCAGGAATGGTTAGCGTCCATGTACCGGAGCCCCGGCTGGAAGAGTTGCGTTCAAAACGCTCTTTAATGTAAAGTCTGTTTCCCTCTTTATAGACTTCCGGTTTGTAGTTTCCGGTATAACTATGATTCAGATCTACCTGAACTGAGGTATCTGAAGCTTTTTTCAATATACAATCGCTAGAGGCGGTATTGATGTTAATTTTTTCTATGCCAGAGAACGTTTTAGAGATTTCCTTCTGGGAAAAGGAAAGTGTACTTGATATAAGAATTAACGTTAATGATAAGATGGTGCGTGTCATAGATCTTGAGTTTGTTGATGTATATACAGACCAAATTGAAGGAATAAGGTTGCAAAATAGAAATAGAATTATTTATTAGGCCTGGATTTAAAAACGTCAAATAATATTTCCGCTTTGCAAAGACGAGAAAAACTTATCAATGATGTTTTGAGCTAAAGCTTGTCTTATCAAATAGGGTTAAAACCTTAGTGATCAACTACTCTGATCTGAGCGACTCTACGGGATTAATGTTTAATGCTTTATACGCTTGAGAACCAACCGTAATAACAACTATACTGAGAACAAAAAGAAACCCTAACGTTAAAGTATACCAACCAAATTCTATGCGATAGACATTTGTTTGCAGCCACATATCGTTTACTAAATAGGCGATAGGGCCGCCAATAGCATATGCTATAGTAATCAAAATAAGGAAGCCTTTTCCCACGAGTAAAAGAACGTCTTTAACCTCTGCACCCAACGTTTTTCTTATGCCAATTTCCTTAGTCTTATTTTGAATATGATAAATTACCATACCCAATAATCCTAGACCAGAGATAGAAACAACCAGGATAGTAATGTAGCTAAGCATGATCATGAGAGCTTCAAAGTGCACATAGCTGATTCTGAGATCATTTTTGTAAAAGGTATAATCAAACGGACGATTAGTTAACTCCTGCCAAATAGCATGAACATCAGCAATCGCTGCCTTTTGGTTAGTACCATCCAATATGACTATAGCATTGTTCGCACTCTTTGGCTGATATCTTAACGCCATAGGACCAATAGCTTCGTCTAGTCTTTCATAGTGAATATCTTTAATCACCCCAATTATCTCCAATTCATCATCTCCTAACTCTATCCTATTTCCAAGAGCCTCTGCTGGAAGAGACCACCCAAATCTTTTAGAGGCCGTTTCATTAATAATTATAAACCGTTCTGTTTCTGGCATCACTTCCGGAAAGTTCTTACCACTTAACAAAGTTAACTCCATGGAATTCATGTAATTCTGGTCTACCCCTATATAGCTCAAAATAATCTCGTCATCAGTACCAGGAAGGTTAGCGCCAACAGACGTATTAGACCCTAATGCCGGCATGTGTGTAGCAGATGCTACAGCTTTTACTGAACTGAGTGATGACAATGCCGACCTAAATTCTTCGTAATCCAATCCTTGAAGCTGAATATTCATAACACCTTCCGTTCTGAAACCATGATCTTTGGTAAGTACAAATTGTGACTGCTGATATAGAGTGATCACTGTAATCACAAAGAATATAGAAAAAGCAAACTGTATCACTACCAGTACTTTTCTGAAATCAAACCTTTTGAATCCCATTTTTTCTGTAATGGTGTTGACTTGTAAAGACTTTTTTAAAGCTGATAATGGATTAGTCTTGGAAAAAAGCACTGCAGGTACTAAACCGGCAGCTAAGCCAGCAAATATGGAAAAACCTATAAAATATAAGTACAGATTACCAGTTTCATCAAATGTAACGGGAGCACCCAGACTAGTTAAAAAACCGTTCATTTTAGGGTGAATCACTTGTAGTAATAAATCCGCGAAAATGAATGAAATCAAAGCAATTAAGATTGCCTCAACCATAAACTGAGTGAAAATATGCTTATTTCGAGCTCCAATAGTTTTTCTTACACCTATCTCCTTCGCTCTATTAATCGCTCTTGCTGTAGTTAAATTAGAATAATTAAAGCAGGCTGAAAGAAGAACAATAAACGCTATTGCCAGCATGGTGAATATCACAAAGTTGGGAAGCCCAAAACCCAAAGAATTACTTAACGATGGACCGGGAGTAATACCTGTTAATGGTTGGAGAAGAAATTTATAACTGAACTCGCCCTCTGCATCATAATGTTCCGCGCTGGCTTTCTCTAAAGTTGGGATTAAGTCCTCTGGTTCATAATTCGCTCCCAGCAGAAAATAGATATAGCTGTCATAAATGAAATTCCAATCTTCGAAACCTATGTAAAGTGTGCTGTCCTGCTTTTGTAAAGCAGAAAGAAAATCAATAGTGGTTAAGGCATCAAAATAGATATGTGTTTTACCCGGAAGATCATCTAAAACGCCGGTAACTATCAACTCTCCTTTACCTTCTACTTCCATGACCTCATTAATTGGATCATAGTCACCAAATATTTTTTGAGCTAGCTCTTTCTTTAAAATAATACTATTTGGTAATGATAAGGCTGTTTTAGGATCACCTAAGGCCAAGGGAAAATCAAATAATTTAAGAAACGAATTATCAGTATATAGTCCTTCAAAGGGTAATTCCTGATTTTGCCATTTTGCTATACCATTAAAATTTTTCTTTAGAACGGTACACTCTTCCAAAGCCTCGTGCCGCTTTACTACATCTGATAAAGGAAAGGTAGTAGACGCAGTTGACCAAATTGTCCCATTTTGTTGCTTACGATCTGTGATAATTCGATAGATGTCATCTTTTTTAGTATGATAACTATCATAACTCCATTGATCTGAAACAATCAATATGAGCATTAGGCACACTGACATACTAACCGCAAGACCGAAGATATTTATAAATGAAATTGTTTTGCTCTTCCACAAATTACGCAAGGTAATGATGATGTAGTTTTTGATCATGACTATTGTTGTTATTGAAATTATCCCTGTTGTATGCCCTATTGATTTCTAAGTGTGTCCACAGGATTAGTCAAGCCCGCCTTCACTGTCTGGAAACCTACGGTAAGCAAGGCAAGTAAAATAGAAACTACCAAAGTGGTGATAAAGATGGTAGGGTTAATTTGTGTACGATACGCAAAATCATTGAGCCACTGATCTCCGAAATACCAAACCAGAGGGATGGCCATTAGATTCGCGATAATTACTAAGACCACAAATTCCTTTGAGAGAAGCTTAGTTATGTTGGCAACATTTGCTCCTAAGACTTTACGAATTCCAATTTCTTTAGTGCGAGAGAGGACCATAAAAGAAACAAGTCCGAGAAGGCCTATCCCAGCAATAATCATGGTCAGTACAGCAAAAAGTATAAACACGGCCATAAGTCGCTCTTCTGCGTTATATTGTCTTTCAAAGTCTTCATCTAAAAAGAAATACTCGAATTGGTAGTCCCCGAAGTTTTCTTTCCAAGATTCTCTGGCCAGTCCTAACAGATCAGAAGTACTCTCCGCATTATATCTTATCATATAATAGCGCCCAAGTTGATCACTTGCATAATCCATGGCTTGAGGCCATATTTTCTCTTGCAGACCTAAGTCATGATAATCTCTAACTACGCCTATTACAGTTCCTGCAGGTGATTCAGAGGGCGATACTATTTTCTTTCCAAGAGCATTCTCAGGAGTTTTCCACCCCATTTCCTTTACCGTAGTTTCGTTGATTATAAGCCCATCTTGAAGTTCCGCCTTTCGGTTAGGATCAAAGTTTCTTCCGGCAATAAGCTCAAGGCCTAGGGTTTGAATATAATCTTCATCAATAGCCATATATTCCGTATCTACATGATTATCTTCTCCGGCTTTTTCAGGGTATGCCCATTGACCTAACCACCCTGGCCGTCCGGGTACAGCATTAGCAAACGATACAGCATCTACCTCTGAAAATGACTTGAGTTTATTTTTAAATGCTTCGTGCGATGCAGAACGTGGAACACGTGTAGCATCAAGTATTAAAATCTGATCTTTATCAAAACCCAGTTCCTTACTTCTCATATAGTCCAACTGTCCTAGAACTAAAAATGTTGCTAGTACTAGACCTCCTGAGATAAAAAACTGAAAAACGACTAAAAACCTTCGTAAACGTACACCTTTTGCACTGGACGCCATTTTACCCTTTAATACTTGAACAGGTGTATAACCAGATAGTACAAGAGCGGGGTAAAAGCCTGATAAAAGTGATACAGTAATAATAAGTAATATGATTCCGCCAATCATAATAGGTTGAATGAGTGACTGAAGACCATACTGTTTACCCATTAGCTCATTGAAAAATGGAAGTGTAAAATCAATAAGAATGGCTACTGATAAGAACGCTATAACCGTGAGTAAAAAAGCTTCACTAATGAATTGCCAGAAAAGAGCAGAGCGCGTAGATCCTACAATTTTACGTAATCCAACTTCTTTGGCTCTATAAACCGATCGCGCAGTGGTAAGATTAACAAAGTTGATGCAAGCGAGTATCAGTACAAATAAGGCTATGGCTGATACAAGGTAAACTCTATCTAAAGAACCATCCGGTCCAAAACCATTCGCAAAGTCTGACTTTAAATAAATATCTTCTAAAGGAATAAAATCCACTTCAAACTTCATTCCCATCTCAGTTAGCCAATCACAAACGTTATCAATGTATAAATTTCTGGCTTTAGTGCGTACTTCCTGAATATTGGCTCCATCCTTTAGGAGCATATAATTCCTAACATTAAAGTTACCCCAGCCCTCACTATAGCTAAACCACTCCATGAGCTTCTCAAAAGTGGCGAAAGAAGCCAACATTTCGAATTGAATATGAGACTGCTGTGGTATATTTTCAAGCACTCCAGTTATCGTGAATTCGAGGGAGTCTCTTATGATCATGGTCTTACCTAGAACTCGTTCTTCATCAAAGTATTTTTTTCTTATATCATCAGTTATAACAAGGGAATAAGGCTTTTTAAGTGCTG
>ERZ1740060.1114-NODE-1114-length-10469-cov-9.326196_pt1 | contig 10469 bp, 7 predicted proteins | sample MGYA00581743_ERZ1740060 | MGnify/ENA primary metagenome ERZ1740060 (study PRJEB43018, sample SAMN04849235) | marine metagenome | isolation source: floating plastic debris | place: Pacific Ocean | collected 2008-08-27 | study: EMG produced TPA metagenomics...
CACCGCAAGGTAGGATTGGAGCAAACAGGACGATGTATGCCGCACAGCTTACCAACATGTATACAGTAGGTCGACAAAGATCTGATCGTTCATTATACAATCCTTGTTGTCATGAAGAATCTAAAGAGCGCCTCGATCAGTTTGCGGACAATATTGATGACAAAAAAACGTAGGAAAACCAATGATATGATCAAAATACCGCAAAAATCCCAGTTAACACAGGTATTATAAGGGCTCAAATCTCACCAGGCATCGGGCATTTTTGGGCCCAATTATTTATGTATATGTTGCGAGCTCCCCCAAGATTATCTCAAAAACTTATCATCCGATTTGAAAAATTCAAAAACCATTGTAGAACATTTTTCAGGCTGAGTAGGATGTTTATGTATTGTTGGCAGTCTTTCTCCATGGGGACTGACCAGTTCCAATTTTACAGACAAAATACAGGCCACAAAGGTGTGCGAGGTCCCCCTTAATTCAACAACAAAGTTTTAGGAATACAGGGATGGAAATTACATGACTGGAAAGTTCTACAGCTGCTGATTAGGATGTTGATTTGTTCAAGATAATCAGTTGTCTTCTTCTGACCATAAACTTGGGTTGAATGAACTGCTCATCAAGCTTTCTGACTATGTTATCATCTACACGGCTAGCCGAGCTTATGCGATACAAAATACAGCCCTTGGCTGCATCAATGAACTTCATTGTCTGCATTCAACACAATGATTAGTTACACCTGACTGATTGCATTACTACACTATTAGATTGATTCACAGCCAGTTTCAATTGAAACTATTTGTTGTCACAACAGCGGCTGTAGCTAGATCGCAACATCGTTGGCTCGCAACCCAGTGACTGGAGTACGATTCTCCACCACATCCCAGTGGTTTTTTCGATATTTTTGTCTGGCCATCAAGGTTGAGCAGCACAAAGCCAGGAATGTTCATCCTAGGTGCAACATCAAGGCAGAATAATAACTTGCAGTTGTAGATAGGGAGATGATGAATGGAAACAACTGGTGTTCATTGATAAATACAACAACAAATTTATGAAGTAATATCACAGTTTACCCCAGGGTGTGACCCAGGTGGTCAAGTCATATTCATTTATTTAAACAACAGACATTTAGCATGATATTTTACCTACCCCCCTCAACACCAATGCAAGGGAGACACAGGAAATAAAAGAAATTGGCGGGAGTTCAAGTGGCATTGATTACTTAGATATTTTAGTAATGGCAGCATCAACTAACCTCTGTGGATTTTTGTACACAATTCTTTACTTTGAGTGCGAGAATGCATCACAGGCAGACAATTTTATACACAGATATAATCTGAAGCTCACTAAATCTCAGTGGGGCAAAAAACGAAAGCAACTGAGGAAAGATTTGCTGAACTTTGGAAATTTTGTAAATGATGGAGCAAACGGAGAAAAAGAGCTCTTCTTACAATATTTTAGCTCAGGTAATTATGAGGCTCTGCCGGAAGACGAGCTGAAATCTCACACCCTGCATTCTTGTGACAAATGTCAAGAACTTCATGCAGCGAGTTTTTTCCTAAGAAGAAAAAACAAATTTAGACAGCTGGAAAACATTCCCCCGCAGGCTCCACAACCTGATGTGACACCCAGTACCAGCAATACACCTAGGAAAGTTTTGAGGAGATATTTAGAAAAAACACCAGAAGAAATAACAACGGGTGATATCGACACTTTAGCAAATACGGTACTGAAGCCAATTACTGAGCTAACAATGAATACGGAGCATAAAGAACATTATTATGATAAGTTTTTCGGGAAACGGAAGCTACCTAGCCACAAATGGCTAAGTAAAAAGGCTAAGAAGGAGTTCACAAAAGCACAGATGGCTGAGATGAAGGAAGACAATGAGCATGCCGATTTTCTCCGGCTGTACACAACATGCCAATCAGAGAATGAATGGCAGAAACAGCGGGAGAAGGATCTCCAGTACCGAAAAAACCGAAAGAAGTCGCACACTGCAAATCTAAATAACTATAAATATGACAAAGATTTGCTCCTATCAGAGCTTATTGCTTGCGGTGGAAATTATAGCAAAGTGAACTGGACAGAACTATCCAAGTCCATCAAGTTGGTGGGACGTAATGACAGCCGACCAGCAAATGCTGGCCAGGTGAGTTGGTGCTACTTATGTGTTTATAGATGTGTCTCACTTTTGTGGTCAATTTTATGGACAACTGAAATTTAATTGTGGTACTATAAAACAGTTAGCTTCCCCCCTGTGACTATCGAATGCTCGAAAGTTATCACATGTCTGCAGTCAAGTAAAGATGGGTCATTACTAGAGTAGGCAATTTTTGGAGAAATACTTTAGTGTAATCTCCCCTAAAGCAATATGCATGAATTCAACTCAAATACAATTTTGAGTTTTAGGATGACATGTTGGGTCTAATACTTTATGCAGGTTGTTCACAAGTATTTTACACTAGCATTCAGTGTTATTTGACCTTTTCACTCTGCTTTAGGTAGTAAAAAAGATAGCTAAGGAATTGGGATTTGCCTGTGTCACAACTGAACCTAGAACTCGGAGATCCTGGAGAAACTTCAAATCAGTGAAGTTAAATTACATACAACGTACTTCTGTGGCCGCATTGAGAAAAAGAAAGCGAGAACTCATTACTACAGGCAAGATTGATGTTGGGATACCTATTGTTCCTATAGACTACACAGCGGTCAGAATTAGCAAGGACGGAAAACTGGTAAGCAGCGAATAGAACAAAAAAATTATGATAAATTAAAATTATAAAATTTCCAATATTATTTTTTCAACATCAGAGTGTAAATAGAAAACTTTTCAAATTTTATGGTAACATAGGGTTCGGACGCATCAAAAACCAATTGTATCATATAAAATTTGCTGATATGAGTCAGAATCTTTACCAGCTTTATAATGTCTCTAGCATGGTCACACCCACAGGTGATTGAAGTAAGTAATGTCCAGTGGAAATAATCTAATGTTACTTATAGGTTGAGACAAAGCACACCGTATCAGGCCGCAAGTTTTCTCTGAAGTCTATCCGTCAGGACCATCTGACACGTATGAAGAAGCTTGGGGTTATAAGGGATGTTACGTCGATGTCCGTAGCAGAAGCAACCTCATTCGCCAATAAACACGGTAAAATATTATTAGTTGGTTTCAGCCAAACATGTCCTGGTTCTTCCTGATCTACAATACACAATTCAGGAGCAAGTGAATGAAAAATCTGGCTTGATTAGCTCAATAAATTAATGGATACATTAAACCACTACTTTGATGCATCTGGCATACAGTTTAAATAATAAAAATGCCCTATTGCTGCTGGTACCGGACCCCCCCTCCCCACCCCGCCTGTATAATATAGAAAGCATAAGCATAGAAATATCCTCACAATTGTGAGGATAGGAAAATTCAATAGATGGCACTGGCACTTTTATTTCTATAACTCTAACTTTCACAGATATTCTCGTTGCTGACAATGAAGATCCAAGGGACATCATCAAGAAGTATTCTACACGTCGAAAAATGATTCATTGGCATGATCACTCTGATATTGCAGGTAAATGTTTGTACAAATAGTTTATGGTGAGCTTTACACAGTGGACAAACCACACCGAGTAAACCAAATTTGTGTTCATAATCCTATTCTGCGAACATGAAAGAAATTTGTTTATACTAATAATGGTGGTCAATTGAAAGAAAACATCTTTATTTCAGGTAAAAGCCACTACTTGTTTATGGTATGGTTTGCCTATGACGAAGCAGTCTACCTAACTGACAGTGAATACAGGGACCCTCAAGGATTGGTGAGTGATCGCTACAGAGCTTGAATCAGTCACTGCCTAGCAAAATAGCAGCTTGGGAACACCACTGAATGAATTCACACAATCGTTTGATTGAAAAAGTTGGAGTTGCCTAAAATACAGTGTAGACCTAATTCAATAATGTTGACAAAAATACGATGAGTATTTGGTGCCTAGCAAATTTTGAGAGCCTTAGTCATTTATCAGACAGTGTTTTTCCCAGAAAAGCCTATGGCCTACCTATGAAGCAAATAACTACCCTATATGCCAATTAGTTTTGGTTAAAATCATGTAAATCTGCACTATCAGATTTTCTTATTGTAGAGAAAGGCAGTATGTATCCAGTCAACTGTGGAGGCGCCTTATCTCTACGTTTTAGCGCGGTCTGGCAGTTCCACCAAAGACCAGATTATGTATGTACCCACTAGGTTGGAAGACATCAAGGAGCTCGAGCAGGAGTTATCATGCGGAGAGCAGACATATAAAGACGACCTCCGCTTCTTCTCTGGAGATTCTCCTGCAAGGGCTCTAGAGGTCGGCCACCAGTGCAACGGTATGTTCAAGGTTTTTGCATAAAACTTGCCTTCGCTTACAGACCAATTTTGGTGGGCTAACAGATATTACATCCCTTAAATGAGATAAATAAGGTTACAAAATTTTGAGCGGCATTTTTGTCTGCAACACAATGCTATCATGATATGTTTAATAGGCATTGAATTGTAGTCATGGCAATAAAAGAGTGCGCAGTGTAGGGCTCAAACCCAGGGCCCGCATATTACAACTCAGCAATTAACACACTTGATTCTTCCTACTAATTCTTCCCACAACACCTTATTAACTAAATACCATTATGTATTACTCTAAATTTCACTGCTCATAAACACTTGTAATTTTAATGTCCTATTGATAAGAAATGATCGCATAGGAATAACCTGCACAATAGTATCACAAAAGCACCTTAGAACTAGAACTATTTCAAATGTTTAGACTTATTGCGGTTGAAATCTCTTTTTACCCAGGCAATTAAAACTTTTGTTTGATGGCCCAAACAGTTTTATGCAGGGCAGTAAATGCCTAAGGGCTTCAAGGCCTAACAAGACTTTCAATGACACAGATCTATGTTAAAGTTATGATTGCCTTACGATATCTAAATGTTTAGGGATCATCTCACAGCTTTTTGCCTTCAGCCCATTACTTACAGCGAGCGCACATACACGTACATGTATATCGAAATCAGTGAACATAGCGGTCTGTCTGGCAGTACTACACCCTCCATGTTTCTGGTCGCTTCTTACATTGTCAGTATCTACATTGGACTTCAAATTCTGTAAAAGAAACAGAGAATAACCTAGAGAAATAAAACTAATCTTTTGAATCCTTTGAATCTACCTAGGAAAATACCCCTGTCAGTGTGGGGCGAAGGATACCCACTTTCGAACCAAGAACAAGTTCCTAACACCCGGACCATATACATCAATCGAGCAACGAACTTCTAAACTGGAAGAGACTACTACCTGGAGAGATTCAGAGAATCTGGCTGTTTTGGAAACCCTCAAGGTAATAGCTAGTTAACATTCAAAGCTGAAAAATGCAGATGGTTGGCTTGATGATTTCAGCTGAGATTAAAGTCCAAAATTTCTCACTATGCTGTCAGATAAAGACATTAGAATCATAAAAACACCGGTAATACACCTTCCCATTGCAACTTCACCTACATGTACAATTACATCACGTGATATATTAACAACAAATAATACATTTGTATTACTATACAATAATAGAACTGTTTTAGAATGCTGAATTGAAAGTGGAACTGGAGAGGCGGGGGATCGAAGTAGAGCCTAAAGACAAAGCAGCAGAACTGAAAGAGAAATTGGCCAAAGAGATGAAAGGTAGCTAGGAAACTTTTTTCTGTGATGGATGGAAAATCTGAACTGACTTGACTAACAAATGTGGTCATTGAAGCGTTATTGGTGTACTCAATAAGTAGTAATTCCTTAGCTACATAATTTGAGCACTTGTGCACTTCATCAAGGATATCATAGTCATTTATTGCACCATGAAATAGAATTTAAAATGATGGTATCAATGTAAGCTGATCAGTTAACTGAAGCCTTACTTTAATATAGGGATACGTCGCCCAGCTGCCCTCTGGTGTGTAAATGAGGACGAACAGCCAGATCTGCCGGAGTACGAAGTCGCCCTGGTAGAGCCTCTGCACGATTTTAAGAACATGATCAACCGAGTCATCAATGAGCTGCCGTTTATGACAAAAGATGATGAACTAAGAAAACAGCTAGATGATATCGTTAACGTAATGAGAGGTCCGTAACTAAATGATAATTAGTTATCAGGATAGTCTGAAGCTTTATAAACTGCTCAGATGATGACACAGCCTGACTCAGCCACAAAACACTTCAATTATCATGTATGCCTATCACAAACTGATTACTGGCAACAATCTCTGAGCACCGAGTTTTTAAAGAAGGATGGTCTTCTCAAAAAATGCCTGTCCATGCCATTTTTGACATAATGTTGTCAATATACCATTAATCCATCCACCAAAACATTGGATTCTGTAAAAATGCTGGCATCCAATCGAAGCGCTAAATTTAATCCAACACCCTCTTCTCATTGCAGGATCTGCAAAATTGTCTTAACAATAATTAATGAATCACTATTTTGTAGGAGAGAAAAGAGAAATGAAAGGTAGCGATTGCCGTAAGAATCTCATACTTGTGGCAATCTCGATGAAGGAGAAAGGCCTCGATCTCCATGATGGCGGAAAAAAGATCCACAAGCTGTTAATCTCATTGATTGAGCTTCAAAAAATAGCATATTCCCCAGCTTCACAGAGAAGCCAGCGCACTATACTCCGTGCACTGAATCAAAGTTTTGTGTTCGGTGAGCTGCTATCAGAGCTTGTGGGGCCAAAACCTGAATCATGTGGAGAAAGGTCGATGTACGGAATGCCATTTCATTGCATTGTCTGTCATCTTGGAGAACAGCTCCGTCTGATCAGCGGCAGGTCACTTGTTGCCGAACATGCAGAGCGCTACTTCAATAAACTACGGTAAGTTATACATGTATCACAACAGTGACCTCCAGCTTTGAAAACCCTGTCGTCATCAAGCCTTGTCAGTGAGTTTGCATTATTTATAGAAATTTTAGACTTGACTTTTATCAGGCATACCTGCACTCCCTGGTAACCTGACATATTTTTAAACAGGCATAAAGTAAATAATTCTTCGATTATACTTAATCTATTCAATCTCTTTCTTGGCAGCTCCATAACACTAAGAACCTCAAATCGCAAAGCAGACAAGATAATCAGTAATGCCATGTTTCGGCTGGTCGTAGAGCAGCAGCGCTGTGATCTTCAACCTGAAGATACATTTGCACACCAAGAGAAAGAAATAGTGAGACTGCTTGAATCATCGGAAATCTCCCAGGCTTCAGACGCACTGTACCTTGGAAAAAACAGCATAATACCATTCAGGTAGGATAAATATTTAGTACAATACTAGTGCCTTTCTCAAAAGAACACTTAGGTCATTTAGCACAAATTAAGTTTCATCCATTTACCATAGAGTTTATAGTGGCCAGCTATTTCATGAAAGCACTACTGTATCTGAAAATAACATATTATTGAACAGTAATTTATGTCTTCTTCTTGAAAATGCAAACCTGCCAACTTTTCCTTACGCTATAACGTAATTCCTCCAGACCGAATGTAAAAAACCTTGACCCCGTTTCCTCTACAACAATTATCTGTTGGATGCTTGCATTGAAGGCTTTTTGAGCAAAACAAAACAACAGCACTGGAGCACCTGAGAAGAATAAGTGACTTTCTGGAACTAGGAGATGGTGTATGGTACAAAATACATGACACAGCAATCGAGTTCCTGGATGGATTCCAAGAATCTGACAACCGACAGGAAGGGCCAATCCGTACACACTTTAGGTAGGGTAGATATTGTGGTTCATTAACTCAACATACATGGTTGTAGCTCAAAATTCAAAGGCGCATAATAAACCTCTGGTTGATATTCCCCAGATGATTTCCCATGAATGTGAATTCCATGTAATCAAGCAGAACATAACTGCCTTATTCTATTTATTAAATTACATCGGTCTTTATAATACCAAGCTGACTGGTTTATTTCCGATTTCAGATCTCACAATATGGAAGATATCAAAAGAATGCTAGATCGTAGCTGGGCAGACTGTTTAAGACTTAAACACCATCTCAATCTTGGGATTATTGATAAGTTGCTAAACAACACACCGACTCCTACGTCGTCCAAAGGTATGAATTCCAAAAGCATGAAATTAACTCTACCACCTCACATTCACAATTCAAGTTGTCAATCCCTGCTGAAGGCCATTGGTTTACATACTTTGATATAGCCACTTACGCCTACTCTTTTCAACATGAGACAGTTACAAATTGGTTACAGAAAGTGAAAGGAAAATCTTAGTTGGGATATCCGTGAAATGAAAAGCAATTATTCTACTCTTAGTTGTTTGTTGTACGCAGATCCGTGTGAGGTGAATGACCTGAGTGACCTACCATCAACATCAGAGCAGCAAAGTCGTTCAACCTCACAGCAGCCATCCCTGTCAAAAGCATCTGCTGTGAATATGGATGCTCGCATAACTCCAGGACCTAGTGAATCAACGAAGTTGATGAACAAGGATGGATCAGTCTGCAGATCTGGGCAGCCACTTGCCAAATTTGTTACCCCAAGAACTAAAAAACCAACAAGTGTACGAAGGTCACTTACCTTAGGTACAGGAACAAAGAGCAGCTCTGATCCAAGAAAATCCAACAAAGAAAAGAAGACTTCCTCATCTTTTGTTATCGCAGTACCAAAGCTAACATCATTCGGTAAGGCAGCCTTGTATCCATTCACCTGTGAATTTGCAGAAAATAGTAATAAGTGGTGTAAGAGAGTGTTGAAAGCAAAACTGTATGGGGTTTAGTCACATAATTCCGTCGATGATAAGCCAACATGATAAAACAATTGGAACTAACCAATCAGACTCAAAATCGGAAGCCATATCCAGAAGAAATTGATAGTAGGTGGCACTCGCTCAGCCCAATTCAAACTCAGGGACTTCAATCTATCTGTCATGCAAGCACTGTAAGCAACTCAAGTTCCCAAAATTTGTGAAATCAATGCCTACAGAGTGAGGTTGAATCAAGTTGAACAATGATGCCTCTCTGTGTCTACATACATGTATAGGTGTTCAAAATTTTAGGATCACGGTCAAGACCCATATGCCAGAGAGAAGATAGAACAGTCAACAACAGAGACACAGACAAAGGTGAGCATAAGACACTATTGTATTGAGTAAGCATGACTTGTAATCACATTCAACAAACCACATAGGCCTAAAGATGGTCTCAAAACCGATATCACTGATATACATAAAAATTAAATACATGTAGTATGATAATAATGGTATTTCAATCTTTACGCCTTGCAACTTCAAAATCTACCATGCTATCCTAAACTGAATGTGTTTGGGAATTCCCGGAAATTAAATTACCGGCACGACCAAATATTATACGCTTTATCGAATGACAATACCGAGGGCTTGGTCAGAATTTCCACACTCCACAATTCATACTCTTGAAATAATACTACTGTTACTGGTATCATGATTTTCTAGACGCGGATGGGCTGAAGGAGCTCTGGGTGGGTGATAGTGCCATCCTAAAGGATTACAATGCTGCAAAGAAAGCTTATACCAAGCAAAACACCCTTATGAATCGAGCTAAACTTCAAGCAGCGCGAGAAAAAGTTAGGGAGCAACTGCAAAGTCAACGAGAGAAGCTGACAGCGGAGGAGCGTGCGTCCATGAGACACAGCTTTGCAGCAACAGGGCTGATGTCCATGGAACGCACAACAGATACCCAGAAAAGACTGCAACGCATTGAGATCGAGTTAGAAAAGCTGAAATAAAATAAGATATTTTCCAAACAAGCCTGCATAGCTAGGGCAAATTATATACCGGTATATACCTCAGCAGCAACAACTCAACTGCCATGCAATATATATGCAATCACTGTATAGTTACTGAGGCTATTGACGACTGTACTTGGTATTATCTAACTGTTAATAGCTGATTCTGATTATAAAGGTATTGAGACTTACCTACAACAGTAGTAGATCGATAGATGTAGGGCCTTCCCTGTCTGTTCTCTGGGTGTGTGTCTTTCCTTGAAACTTTTCTCTTACTCACTGCTAATCAGGCCATCAAAACATTGGCAGGATCACCCTCATGCTTTGCAAGCTGAGACCAGTGAGTTGCCAAGATGTGCATCGCAAAAATACTAAACAGACTCTAAAAATGTACTATAAAACACTACCTTCTATATAACTAGTATAAGTGTCAACTGTGTCGCTCATACTAAACACACTTGAGATTGTGCAGCCAGCTGTACAATTCCAGTAGTTGAATAACCGTTGTCTTGTTATTGTCAATGCATACGCCTATGTTATTTATGACTCCTCTCATTGGCCAATTGATCAGCTTCTATTGGCTTATGACAATTTTATCAATTGAGCAACTATGATCTTGTATCTGCTTTGCTTAATATGTGCTGTATGGCTGTGTGGTGATGACATTCTTGATGTGGGAGC
>ERZ1740060.1115-NODE-1115-length-10469-cov-4.070482_pt1 | contig 10469 bp, 12 predicted proteins | sample MGYA00581743_ERZ1740060 | MGnify/ENA primary metagenome ERZ1740060 (study PRJEB43018, sample SAMN04849235) | marine metagenome | isolation source: floating plastic debris | place: Pacific Ocean | collected 2008-08-27 | study: EMG produced TPA metagenomics...
TAAGACAAGAAAGCAAGATCCATGGATGAAGTAATTATTCCGATTTTCCTCTTCGCGGCAGTTGTCGCGGCGCTTTGGCTCTACAGCCACTATAATTATAAAAAGCGGCTGACGGCTCATGAAACGCTCCGCCTTGCTGTCGAGAAGGGCCAAGAAGTCTCGCCAGAATTGGTCGAGCGCATGTCCTACCTCAATGATCCGATCAAGTCCGACTTGCGGCGCGGCGTTTTGCTGATTGCTTTTGGGGTTGCGTTTATTTCCCTCTCAACGCTGTTGCCACATGATGAGCCAGAGGCCTATCGCGCGATGCTGGGTGTGGCGGCGTTCCCGATCATCCTCGGAGTGGCCTATCTCGGCCTTGGGCGCTTTTGCCACTATAAGGCCGAGACAGGTGCGGGGCTGATGAGCACGTCCGATCTTGAACTCGCCCAGAATGCCGCCTCTGGACAAGAGGCGGCCTTCGAGGCTTTGGTGCGTCGCTATCAAGGCAATGTGCGCGGCTTAACACGGCGCCTTGCGTCGCAGTCTGCTGAGGCGGATGATCTCGCGCAAGCGGCGTTTCTGACGGCCTGGCGCAAGATCAGCGCTTATCGAGGTGGGTCCTTCAAAGCTTGGATTTGCACCATTGCGTATCGCGAATTCTTACAAGCCCGGCGAAAGCAAAAGCCGGAAGTTGAGTTCGATGAAACCGCCCATGTGATTGCCTTTGATGTTTCGGCAACCCGCATGGCCGACCATTTGGATCTTGATCGAGCCTTAAAGGCCTTGCCTGAAAACCAACGCATTTGCGTGGTTCTGTGCGTTGCGTCTGGGCTCTCGCATTCGGAAGCCTCCGCCGCGACGGGATTTCCGCTCGGCACCGTGAAATCCCACGTCAATCGAGGAGTCGCGGCGCTTCGAAAACACCTTGCCGCAGATAATGTAGCGTGATGGAGTAGAGAAATGCAGAGCGAAGAAAGACATGATGATCTCACCGCGCTGTTTGAAGCGCAGGATGAGGCATTGCAAAGCGACGCCTTTGTTGAGCGCGTGATGACGCCGATCCACAAACGTTCGCGCTGGCGGACGCCATTGCTGTTTGGCGCAGGCGGCCTAGGGCTAGGCGCGGCTTTGTCACAAATTGGCGGGTTATGGGAGTTGCTCAAAGATCGCGAGCCGATCTTCCGGCCGGACATCAGTGTCACTGTCACAGCCTTGCCATCCGCTGAGGTGCCGCTCGAACTGCAATCGGTTTGGATGGCGGTTACTGTTCTGGTTGTCGTGAGTTGCGCGGTGCTTGTCGTCAGCGAGCGCGCTTAAACGGCGCGCCATCTTGCGCAAATGGAAGTTGGGAGTAGGCGTGCGTCCTGGCTGTGGGGAAGTGCCATCTCGCCCATTTCGACTGTGCCGCCGAGGCCTTCAAGATGCCCCGCAAGCGCCTGCGCCAGCGCGATATGCGAGAGCCGCACGGCATAAGCGGTCAAGATCACAAAGAGCGGCTGGTCTGAGAGCAGGGCGCGGACATTCGCGAGCAGGTCTGGAAGATCTTCCTCGAAGCGCCACGTCTCATTCTTTGTCCCGCGGCCGAACTTTGGCGGATCGAGAACAATCGCATCATAAGTGTTGCCACGGCGGATTTCGCGCGACGTGAATTTCATTGCATCATCGGCGATCCAACGGATGGGGGCCTCAGACAGACCGCTCATCTCAGCGTGCTCTTTGCCATAGCCGTTTGATTTCGGGCTGGCATCGAGATGCGTGACCTCGGCGCCGGCTTGCGCTGCAGCGAGGCTCATCATTCCGGTATAGCCGAACAAGTTGAGCAGGCGGATCTTGCGCCCTGCAGCGCGGATTTGATCTTGAGCAAATGCCCAATGAACGCTGTGCTCTTGGAACAAGCCAAGATGACGGAAGGGCGTGCGGCGGGCATTGAGTTTTAGGCCACGCCATTCCATGCTCCACGTTTCGGGTGCCGCGCGATTGATAAGTTGCCAATTGCCGCGATCATCATCCCCCGCTTTGGCATCGAACCGTGCGTCGGCGGTCCAAGTCTCAATCGGAGCCGCTGGCGGCCAAAATGCCTGCGGATCTGGCCGGATCACGGTTTGTGATCCGAACCGTTCGAGTTTGTGGCCATCACCGCTATCGAGCAGAGCGTATTGGTCGGTGTGCCATTGATCCGCAAGAAACAAGGTCGACATGGTTTTCATCACGCAAACCCTCTCTGGCGCCAGCCTTCATACAGCATAATCGCGCTGGCCTGGGCGAGGTTTAAACTGTCGGCGCCGCCTCGCATGGGGATCAGGCAAAGCGTGGCGCATTCGGCTTCGACATCCGGGGTCAGGCCTGCTTGTTCATTGCCCATTAGGATCAGGCTCGGCTTTTTGAAGTCGACGCCGACATGGCTGGTGTCCCCATTTACGCTTGCGGCAACCATATCGAGGCCAGCCCCTTTTCGCCACGAGTTGAAGGCGCAGAAATCCGCCCGGGCGAGTTTCACATCAAACAGAGATCCCATTGAGGCGCGGACGGCTTCGACGCTGTATGGGTCACAGCAGTTTTCGATCAAGATGACGCCTGCCGCGCCAGCGCAGTCTGCGGTGCGCAGGATCGTCCCGAGATTGCCGGGGTCGCGGCATTCATAGAGGCCAATCCAGAGCCCAGGATCATCTGCTGCAAGATCCTTCAAGTCGAGGTCTCGTTGCTTGATCGCAGCAATGACGGCTTGCGGATTATCCTTGCGCGCAATCGAACCTGCTAAGCGATCAGGGACTTGTATGAGACGCGCGCCTTGCACCGCAGCCTTTTGCGCAAGCGCTTGAACATAGTCACGCTCGGCGCCAGCGTTCGAGACGATCAAGGTCTCTACTTGCCAATCTTGGGCCAGCGCTTGCTCGATCAGCCGCGCCCCCTCGGCCAGGAACAGCCCGGTCTCATTGCGGCCTTTTTTGCGCTCCAGGCTTCTCAGGAGTTTAATGCTAGGATTGCTTGCGGACGTGATATGATCAAAACTCAGATTCATGAACGCCCTGTAACATGCACTTGCCTGATTCCAAGGGATAAGGCAGGACTCAAGGGTTAATGCAGTCTTTAGAATAGGAGATTGCGACATGGGTGCCTATGACACAATGACCGCGGGCTTAAGCGGTGCAGCCTTGGCAATCCTGGGCATTGTGACCGTGCATGGTGAGTCTGAGTATCACCTGAATGCTGAACAAATGCAGGTGGCTTTGCAGGCGAAAGCGAGCCAGGCCCTGATTGATTCGGGACAATCCTGGGCGAGCGTTGAGATGGATGGACAGCGCGCGCTGATCTCCGGGGCGCCGCCATCTGTGGAGGCTGCTGATGCGGCAAAAGCCGCTGTGCTTTCCTCCGCCGGGGCAGGCGGGATGATTTGGGGTGGCGTCTGGTCGGTCACGACAGATTTCGACGAGATCCGAGATTTACCCCTGGCATCGCCTTTCGTTTGGCGCGCGATCAAGAGCCCAAGCGGCTCTCTGGTCTTTGTCGGCGCAGTCCCGAGTGAGGCGAGCCAAACAGCGTTATCTGAACATGCGGCGACCCTGAGTGCAGGTGCCCTCGACGACCGGGCGCAATTGGCCCTGGGCGTTCCTGACGGCGACTGGCTCGGGACAGCCAAATTCGGGCTCGATCAATTGGCGCTGCTCGATAGTGGTGAGGCACGCCTGACCGATCATGAGCTGCGTCTCAGCGGCATTGCCATGCAGGATGCTGCACGGATGCAAGCCACAGCCTCGATGGCGAACTTGTCCGAGCCATGGACCGGCGTCACCGATGTCGAGGGCCCAAGTCATTGGCAGGCCGAACATGTTGATGGCACGCTCGTTCTATCTGGCAGCTGCGAAACGGCCCAGGACCGTGAAGAGATTGCCGCGATCGCAGAGACTTATTTTGACGGTCCGGTGATTGATCAAATGACAGTCGCGCCAACCGAGTATGAGCCGTGGATCGAAGGCGTTCGGCTTGGCCTGCCGCATTTCTCAAAATTTGAGAGCGGGGAAATGCAATTCCACCCCGAAGGTGACGGCTTCAGTTTCGAAGGCGAAGCGACCAGCTCGACACTGCAATTCCTGCGTGAAGATATGAGTGCGCTGAGCGGGCCTTATGAGGTTGAGATCGAAGCTGAGACGGTGACGGTCGCTTTGGACGAAATAACAGGTGTAGACCTCGGCGATGATCCGCTGCAGGCCTGCCAAACCTCGTTTGATCTGATCATGGATGCGAACACTGTCGTGTTCGAAACCGGCAGCGCGGAAATCTCACGCGAGAGCGGCGAAACGCTCGATAAAATCATGGCGGTTTCAGCGACATGCGATGAGTCGCTGGTCTTCGAAGTTGGCGGTCATACCGATGATCGCGGGGCACCGGAGGCTAATACAGTGTTGAGCGAGGCGCGCGCCGACGCGGTCGCAAACTATATGCGCGATGCTGGGTTTGACCTCGCCCGATTGATCGTCATGGGCTATGGCCCGGACCAACCAAAAGCGGACAATGCGACGGCAGAAGGTCGCGCCGAAAATCGCAGAATTGAATTTAAAGTTCAGGAACGGAGCGAGTAGATGCAGTGGCTGATCGCAAACATGTGGATGGTGCTCGCCGTCGCAACATTTCTGGGGCTGTTATTCGGGTTTTCCTTCCGCGGGTTGCTCGCCAGCAATCAAGTGCGCCGGGCCGGGGTTGAACGCGAAATCGCCAAAACCGAGCTGACCCAAGCGAAAGCTGAGGTTGATGCGCTCTACGCGGCGCAGCGCAAGCGTAAGGAAGAAGCAGCCCAGGCGGTTGTTGGCGACGAGACCCTGCGCCAGGAATTGGACAATCGTGAAACGCGCATTGCCTCGCTGGGCGATGAGCTGAGCGCCGCCCGCGCTGAGTTGGAGCAGCTGAAGTCTGAAGACAAGAATGGCTCAGGCCTGGCCGAGGCCGCAACGGGCGCCGCGCTTGGCGCGCTCGCTGGGGCGGCGCTGTCTGACGATGACGAAAAAGAACTGAACGGTCTGCGCGATCGCAATACGTGGCTGGAAGAGCGGGTCGCGGCGCTCGAAGCCGATGTGTCCGCAGCTGCGGTGGCTGTGCCCGCGGCAACGGAAGACGCGCCTGTCGAAGATCCAGGGCTGGAAAAGCTGCATTGGCAAAACGCTTATTTGCGCCAGCGTGTGGACGCGCTCGAAGAGAAGACCATTCAGTTGAGCGCGGCACCTGTTATTGTTGCCGAACCGGCTGAACCCGAAGAGGTGGAAGAGGACGCGTCTGATAATCCTGAGGCGGATAATGATCCGGCAGCGAATGCAGTTGCGGATGAGGAAATGGCGCGCCTGCGCTGGCGGAACCGCTACCTGGAAGGGCGTCTCGCTTATTTCGAGCAGAGCGAAGAGGCCGCTGAAGACACTGCTGCAGAGCTTTCAGATGAGGCTGAAACTGCGCCAGTTGAAGACGCGCCAGAAACGGTTGAAGCCGAAACTCCAGAGCCCGCTCCCGAGCCTGAACCGGCGGAGCCTGAGGTGCATCCGTCGGAAGCCGTCCTCGCCGAACTCGAAGGCAAGCAACCAGAGCAAATGGATAAGCCGTCAAATGGCGGCGATGATCTGCCCGCAATTACCGGGGTTGGGCCGCGCAGCGCTGAGGTGCTGAATGGGCTCGGCATCTGGACGTATCAACAGATCGCGGGCTGGCTGCCTGAGAATGAGACCTGGATCGAGAACCATCTCTCCTTCAAAGGCCGCGTCAGCCGCGAGAATTGGGTCGGCCAAGCAAAAGACCTGGTCGAAGCTGCTTAATCGATGCCGATTGCGCGCTTCATACCGCATTCACGTGACGCATGCGATTTTGTATGCGAGCATTTAATGAACCACAGTTTTTGCGTCCAATTGTGATGGGACCTAAACTGGTCGGGTATTGGGAGACATGACCATGAGTGATCTACTGATTACAGACGAAATGATTGAAACCGGTGATCGTATTGATGCACCGCGTGACTTTCTTGAAAAGGCGCCGCGCATGCGGATGTCTCGCCGCGCGATGATCCGCGGCCTCGCTTGTGGGACGATTGTGCCGATTGTGACGGGTTGTTCGACCAACCCTGTTACCGGTGAGTCGCAGCTCATCTTGCCGGGCTTCGATAATGCGTCGCTGGCGGCGATGTCGACGACGGCCTGGACTGAGATGAAGAAACAGACCCCGCAAACCGGCGATAGTCGCTTGCGAGGCCGGGTGTTGAACACCTGGGACCGGACCGCAAAAGGCCGGACGTCTGCGTTAAAAGACAAGTACAATCAAGACGTCGCCTATGTGCCGAGTGAATGGGAAGTCGCCGTTTTCGATACAGATGACATCAACGCGTTCGTGATGCCGGGCCAGCAGGTCGGCGTCTATCGCGGGATCACGGAACTGACTGAAAATGACGACCAACTCGCCTCCATCCTGGGACACGAGGCCGGACATATTGACGGCCGCCACTCTGCGGCGCGGGCCTCTGCACAGGTCACAGCGCAAGTTGCGATGGTGGCAGGTCAGGTCGCGATCGCCCAGTCCGAAGAGCTGCGCCAGTATGGAAACACGCTTGCTGCGCTTGGCGGTGCTGCGATCCAATTCGGTGTGCTGCTGCCATATAGCCGGAACCATGAGCTGCAGGCTGATAAGCTTGGCGTCGATTACATGCACAAGGCTGGCTATGACGTGACCCAGGCACCGCGCCTATGGGAACTGATGGACAAGAAAAGCGCTGGCAACCGTCCACCAGAGTTTATGTCAACGCACCCAGATCCAGGTCGGCGCCGGAATGAGTTGATCAACTATATCAATGCCAATGGATACGCCTTTATCTAGCGCGCCCCTTTTAAGACGAATAGAAAAAGCCCGCCTGAATGAGGCGGGCTTTTTTATTTCTAGAGCGGCTTACACGGTACGTCAGGCAGGGGGATTTCCGTCTCGGTTCCCTCCCGGACCGCAAAACAGGCGCCATCCTGAACAAATATATTGAAAACGAGCGGCGTTGCTGGGCTGCGGGTCTCATGCTCGGTCAAGCGCGGCGGCAGAACCGTTACGATCGAAGAGGCCGTCATGTCGCCGACGCCAAGTTCAATCTTGGCTTGATCAATGGCCTCGCCGAGGCCTGCTTTCAGGGCTTCAAGCGTTGCGGGCGTATCGTCAGCCAAGGTCGCTGGAACAGCCGACGAGTTATGCTGGCAGGCCCCGACAAGGACGGCCAACAGTCCGGTTGTGAGTATCGATCTTACCATGGCATCGACATATCCCGGTTTCGCGAAACAAAGTCATCTTCGACCGATAATGCCGTGGTTGCAACTTCTGTCATGCCTGCTTTCAAAGTCGCAACCTCAGCGGTGACTTTAGGGCTGACTTTGGGGGCAACGGTCGGGCAGGTGCCGTTCTCGCGAAAATCGAGCGCGGCGGCCAGGAGGCCTTCTGTCGGATCGCCAAGCTCCGTCGACAGATCGTCAGGGACGACGCAACCAGAGACGCGCTCGCCAAAGGCAAAGCTTGAATTGTTGGGGACGAATCCGTCGGAATAGTCGCCAAACCCTTTATCATTCAAACCGCGGAACTGAATGGTGTAATAGGTCTCGCCGCAATTGTCGGTTGGGTAGAAACCGTAGGGCTTGCCGCAGGTGACATCGCCGATCAGGACAATCTCAACATCGATCCCGCGCAGCCCGTTCAATACAGCTTCACTGGCGCTGCAGGTGCCGCCGGTCGACAGAATGAAGACGCGGCCAAGGTCCAAATTATTGAGCGGCGTTCCATTCGCCAGCGAGAAGCCTAGACCCGTTCCGTAGAAGGGGATCGGACTGTTACCCGCGCCGGTCACCGGGTTCACGTTTCCAGAATCTGAATTGAACTCCAACAGCTCGAACGTTTTTCCATTGGTCCGGCTCGGGCCTGCGATCATGTATCCAAGCTGGCTGGCCACGGCCAGCAGGCCGCCACCATTATAGCGCAGGTCGAGCACCAGATCGGTCACACCTTCATTGCTCATATCGGTAATCGCATCGGCGATCGCTGCTTCTGAGGAGCGCGGGCTGAACGTGTTGAACAGGATATAGCCAACCTTGCCGGATGGTGTGTCGATGACATCCGTTCGGTTCACCGGGGCCTCAACGATATCATCGGACACAATCGTTATCGTTCGGGTGGTGTTTGAACCTGCGTCTTGGACCTCAAATGTATGCGTCTCACCTGCGGCGGCAGGGAAGAGGCCACCATTCAGCGTATCAAGTTGCGCCTGGGTTGTGCCGCCATTTACAAGATCTACGCCGTCGACGGTTAGAATGCGGCTTCCGCGCTCAAATTGAACCTGACCATTCACGACTTCAGAAGCTGGGGAGTTGGGTTCAGTATAACGGATGCGATAATCGCGCGGTACGGTGTTCGAAAATACGATGAGATCAAAGCCATAACCAGCCTGCGCCGTTGAGTTTCTGCGCTCGAGGAACACGTCGGTTGGCTCGTTGAAGTGGAAATCGTCGAGGTTTTCGCCTGAGGCCGTCACTGCATCGGTTTTTAAGACGTCAAAATAGCTAATGCGATCATTGAACGTATTCGGGTCCTGATCGGTCACTTGATCGTTCCAGAGATAGGTTTCCTCAGTCCAAGACCGAAGCCAGAACAGCTCGTCGGCGAGTGTCCCGGCCTGATCAGGAAAAGTGTTGCCTTCGATATCGGTCCCTGATCTTGGGTTTTGGCACTGGTCTTTGAACGTATTTGCCGATTCAAATACGCCTTGCTGCCATGTTATTGATTGCTGTGGTGGCGGAGGAGGCGGGGGCGGCGAAACCTGAGTTGCTGGCGGTGTGCTGGAGCCGCCACCACCGCCGCATGCGGTCAAAGCAACGCCCGTCGCAACTAACGCAATAGCAGATGCAAGTTTTGTAACATTAGATGATGACATGAGCGCCAAACTCCATACGCTTTTATTTTGACCCCATACGCTTTATTGGGACCACATTCTGACCGTGACTTGCAACCATATTCTTTGTTTCTAACTGCAAATTTGACGAAGTTCGGTTTGTAAACTGGTTGACCGTTCGGGCTTAAGCTGCTTTACGCCAGCGCTCACTCGTCAGAGTGGCAAAAATCGTTTGTGGGAGGGGCAGTCAGCCCGAACCACGAACCCTCTAAACCCTGGCGTCTGGATCGAAAGACCACCAGACACCACATCTGCCAGAGAGGCTATCATGGCTAAGAAACTGCTGGGGCAGCTTAAGCTCCAGATTCCTGCCGGCGCAGCAAACCCATCGCCCCCAGTTGGTCCGGCGCTCGGTCAGCGCGGCATCAACATTATGGAATTCTGTAAGGCGTTTAACGCTAAAACAGAGAAGATGGAAAAAGGCCTGCCGCTGCCGGTCGTCATCGACTATTATCAAGACAAGTCGTTCACCTTCATCGTGAAAACGGCGCCTGCATCTGTTCTGCTGCGTAAAGCCGCAAAACTGAAAAAAGGCAGCCAAGAGCCTGGCCGTACGGTTGCTGGTAAAGTGACCCGCGCCCAGTGCCGCGAGATTGCCGAAGCGAAAATGGTCGACCTGAACGCAAACGATCTCGATCAAGCAACCAAGATCATTGAGGGCTCTGCGCGCTCAATGGGTCTCGAAGTGGTGGAGTAAGAGCATGGCTGGAAAACGTTACCGCGCTGCCGCTGAAGCTGTTGAGGCAGAAACCCATTACAGCGTTGCCGATGCTGTGAAGCTGGTGAAGTCTAACGCGACCTCTAAATTCGACGAAACAGTTGAGATTGCTGGCATTCGCGGCGTTGACCCAAAATATGCCGACCAAATGGTTCGCGGCGTTGTCTCTCTGCCATCTGGCACAGGGAAAGACGTTCGTGTGGCTGTGTTTGCTCGCGACGCCAAAGCAGACGAAGCCCGCGAAGCCGGTGCTGAGATTGTTGGCGCAGAGGACCTGAAGGAAGAGATCCAAAACGGCTAGTCTGACTTTGACCGTGTGATCGCATCACAAGACATGATGTCTGTTGTCGGTCGTCTCGGTAAGATCCTCGGCCCTCGGGGTCTGATGCCGAACCCAAAAGTTGGCACCGTGACTCCAAATGTTGGCCAAGCGGTCAAAGACGCCAAAGGCGGCTCTGTTGAATTCCGGGTTGAAAAGCTCGGCATTATTCACGCTGGTATCGGCAAAGCGTCCTTCACTGAAGATGCGATCGAGAAGAACGTTCGTGCCTTTATCGACGCTTTGATGAAAGCCAAGCCACCTGGCGCCAAAGGCACTTATGTTAAAAAGATTGCTTTGAGCTCAACCATGGGCCCAGGCGTTGTCGTCGATACAACTGACGCGATCGCAAGCTAAGTCCGACGGACGACACATTCTAAACCCCGTCGGATCCAACCGGCGGGGTTTCGTAATTTTTTCTTGACTTTTCTGATTTTGGGGCTTGCACGCCTGTGGGTCAAAGGTTAAGGAACGCAGCTTGCGGGAGATTGGCGATTCGTCGGTCTCCCGTT
>ERZ1740060.1116-NODE-1116-length-10465-cov-3.900192_pt1 | contig 10465 bp, 8 predicted proteins | sample MGYA00581743_ERZ1740060 | MGnify/ENA primary metagenome ERZ1740060 (study PRJEB43018, sample SAMN04849235) | marine metagenome | isolation source: floating plastic debris | place: Pacific Ocean | collected 2008-08-27 | study: EMG produced TPA metagenomics...
CGGACGAAGTGTGGGAAGCGCGGTACGACCCGGACGCCGGCGGCTTCGCTGACTTGTTCGTGCCCGGTGGCACGCAATCGATCCACCAGATCGATGCGGCGAGCCTCCCCACAGATGTGTACGACCGGCTGACGAAGCAAGGCACGCTCTTCCTGCACTTCGGCGGGAGCGGTGAGCTCGGGGATTTCAACATCGAAGACGTCGAGGTCGTCTCGCAGACCACGGCCAAGATGAGCAAGAGTCTCAAGAACGTCGTCAACCCCGATGACGTGATTGCCGCCTACGGGGCCGCCACCTTCCGCCTGTACGAGATGTACATGGGCCCGCTGGACGCCTCCAAGCCCTGGAACACGCGCGACATCATGGGCCTGCACCGCTTCCTGCAGCGGCTGTGGCGTCTGGTTATCGACGAGGAGACCGGCTCGACGCGTCTCGCCAATGCTGCCGACGCCGACGTCGAGAAGCACCTGCATCGCACGATCGCCAAGGTCGAGGGCGACTTCGAGCGGCTGGGATTCAACACCGCCATCGCCGCGATGATCGAGATGGTCAACCTCGCGACAAACAAAGCCAGCTCGGGAGCGGTGTTCACGGAACAGCAGGCCCGGCGCCTGGTGGCCATCCTTGCGCCATTCGCGCCGCATACCGCTGACGAGCTACACGAGCGCCTCGGCGGAATCGATCATGCCGGCCAGGCAGTTTCAACGCTCTACAACAGCACATGGCCCGAGTACGACGAACGCCAGTTGGTCGATGACGAGGTCGAGGTTGCGGTGCAGATCCTGGGCAAGGTCAAGGTCCGCATCATGGTGCCGGCTGATGCCGACGCCCAGCGGCTTGAGTCCATCGCGCTTGAGCACAACGAGGTCAAGCCCTTGCTGGAAGGCAAGACCGTGCGCAAGGTCATCGCCGTGCCGGGGCGTTTGGTGAACATCGTCGCCAACTGACCAAGGCTCGCGTTAGCCTCGGATCTCCGCACCGACAGTCTGCTTCAGCGCCTCAATCGCCCGCTCCATCTGCGGGTCGACCTCTTCGTGTCGGAGTGTGCGGTCGTCATCTCGGTATGCGAGTCTGAGCGTCACACTCTTCTTGCCCGCTCCGACCTGCTTCCCGGCGTACGTGCCGACGAATCCGACGTCTTGGAGCCGCTCGAGATCGAGGGCTAACACGGTTTCTTCGATCTTCGCCCACGGTGTGTCTTGGGAGACCACAACAGAAAGGTCGCGCTCAATTCCTGGGAACGCAGGCAACGCATGCACGCGCGGCGTGGGCGGATAGGCGTCAAGCAGCGGTTCGAGTTCCAGTTCCGCCACGACCACGGGTCGATCGAGATCGAAGGTGGTCAGTGTTGTTTGCGATGGGAGCCCGAAGTACCCCAAAGGCACGAGTTCTTGTCCGCCTCCTGGGTCGACAGAGAGTCGGCCCGCGTTGGCCGCATCCATCGCGGGTGGAAGGTCGCCTCCCGTTTCGACCTTCACGCGTGCGCCGTGTCCGAAGCACAGTGCGACCATTGACTCGATTCCGGCCTTCGCGACGCGCACGCCGTGCTGGATGTCTTCGGGCTTGGCCTTTGCGCCCTCGCCGCCGGCATCAACCACCATCGCGAGCTTGCGAGACTCCTCGTTCGTACCCGCGCCCTTCGACCAATACGTCGCTGCGACCTCGAACAGCCGTAAACCGCCCGCCTGCTGAACCTGGGCATCGCGATTCACGCGGCGGCACGTCAGCAAGCTCGGCAGCAAGCTCGGGCGTAGCGTCGGCTCCGCCCCGCGTCGATCGTCGTCCACGTTGACAATGGACGCGCCGGTGGGCAAGAACGGCTCGGCCTTGTCCGGGCTCGTGAAGCTGAACGTCACCGTCTCGAAGAAGCCCAAGCCGGTCAGCGCGGTGGAGATCGCTTCCATGGCGCGCTCTTCGGGCTGCGGCGGCTGGGCCTTGATCGCCAAGCGGCGTGCCAAGGGCACCGCATCGAACCCGCGAAGCCGCGCGATTTCCTCAATGAGATCGATTTCACGCGTCAGATCATGGGCCCGTTGTGGTGGTGGGGTGCACGCCAGCGCGTCGCCCTCCACGCCTACGGCGATGTCGACCGATCGCAGCAGCCGAACAATCTCATCCGCGGGTGTCTCGATGCCCAGCACCGCTGCGCAGCGCTGCGGCCGAAGCGTGATAGCGTTCGCCTCGGGCATCGACGCGCCCTCAACGAGTGCGCCCTCACAAAGCGTCCCACCGGTCAGTTGTGCGATCAGCCGTGCCGCGATCTCTGCTGCGGGCAAGCACGTCCGCGGATCAACGACACGCTCGAATCTGTGGCTCGCGTCCGTGCGCACACCATGCGCTCGACTGGCAGAGCGAACCCGTGCGGGGTCCCAGGTTGCGACCTCCAGCACGATCTTTGTGGTTGCTTCGCTGACTTCTGAGTCCTTGCCGCCAATGACGCCCGCGAGCGAGGTTGCCTTCGATCCATCGGCGACAACGATCTCGCCGGCCTTCAGCGTCCGAGCCTGTCCATCCAGCGTGGTCAGCGATTCCCCCTCCGAAGCCTCGCGGATGACCAACCGCTGGCCTTCCAACTTGTCGAGATCGAACACATGGCTCGGGTTGCCCAGTTCGAGATTCAGCCAGTTGGTCACATCCACCGCGTTGTTGATGGATCGCTGGCCGACGCTCTCGAGCAGCGATCGGAGCCAATCCGGGCTCGGCCCGATCTTGGCGTTCAAGATGACGTGGGCGGTAAACGTGGGGCACGCCGGCCGGTCGCCCGTAGAACACTCGTTGGTCAGCGTGAGGTGCTCGCCCACCGATGGTCCACTCGGCACGTCGTCGACCGTCCTGGGTTGCAGCACACGTCCGGTCAGCGCCGCGATCTCGCGAGCGAGGCCGAGGTGGCTCAGGCAGTCGCCGCGATTGCTGGTGACCTCGACGTCCAGCAGCATGTCGTCGCCTTTGGGCTCGATGCCGTCCAGAGGGAAGCCGGCCGCGGTGAGCGCGGTGTCGACCTCGTCGGCCGTGAGCGGCGAATTGGCGTTCTCACCCCCGAGAAGGGAGGCGAGCCAGTTGAGGCTTGCGTCCATAGGGGCCAAGGGTATGGCTCCGCCCTTCCCGTGTGGGCCGACCGGTGGTACGCTCTGCCATGCCACGATCGGCCACGTGTTGCCATCTCGCCACCATTCTCCTGGGATTCGCCGCCTTGTGCCTGACCGCATGCGGTGGCCGTGCGGTGAACGTCGAAGCTCAGCCCCCGCCGACTCCGGCTTCGGCGGTCGCCCCGGCGGGCCTGAGCGTCCGGGCTGAGGTCCATGTTCGCGATACCATCGCCGCCCAGAGGTTTGCCTCGGGCGTCTACTTGCTTGAGCCCGACGGCACGCTCCGCTCAGGCGGGCCCCAGCGCCGCTCGGCCGAAGATCCGATGCCCGCGTTGCCGCGGTACCCGCCGATCCTTCGGAGGCTCGATCCGTCGGACGTCGATCGCGTCTGGCGGCTCATCGGCGGGACGACCCTTGCCGACCCGGATAGCCCCGAGAGGATCCCGCCGATCCAGGATTGGGCACCGCTACCCAATCGCTCGATCGCGCTCGTCCAGATCCGCGACCACAACGGCACGCGCCGGTTCGCTGTGTCGCTCACGGGTGCGACGCCCGCCGCCATCGAGGCTCAGGACCTGGTCGAACGACTCCAGGCGCTCGCGTGGCAGACGCCGCAGCCATTGACCCCAACGGGCACAACCGGCCCATAGCCCTTCGCTAGCCTTGATCGATGGACGAACTTGAAACTGGCAACACCGACCCAATCATCGGGATCGACCTGGGCACGACAAACTCCCTAGCCGCATTCGCCGATGAACGCGGCCCGCGCATCCTCGGCGACAGCGCTGGCGGCTCTGGTATTGTGCCCAGTGTTGTTCGCTACGAGCCCGATGCCGATGGCTCGTTCGAGACCATCGTTGGGCTCGCTGCCCGTGAACGAGCCGTTGAGTTTCCCCAGCACACCGTCGCGAGTGCAAAACGGCTGATGGGCCGGTCGCTCGAAGACGCTGCGGGCGACGCGCCGTACCTGCCGTACCAGTTGGTCTCAGGCCCGCGGGACATGGCGGCCGTCGCGCTCCCGCGGCTCGACGGCGAGCCCCTTGTCGTCACGCCGCAGCAAGTTTCCGCCCAGGTCCTCCGCGCCGTGCGAGACAAGGCCGAGCAAGCCCTGGGAATGCCCGTCGGGCGAGCGGTCGTCACCGTGCCCGCATACTTCGATGATGGGCAGCGCCAAGCTACACGCGATGCCGGGCGGCTCGCAGGGCTCGAAGTCGTCCGTATCGTCTCCGAGCCCACGGCTGCCGCGCTCGCGTACGGGCTCGGCGCCTCTCAGCGATCCAAACAAGAACCCACGACAGTCGCCGTCTACGACCTTGGTGGGGGCACCTTCGATATCTCGATTCTGCGAATTACGCCGAGCCCGACGGAGGGCGCGCCAGCGATTTTCCAGGTCCTCGCCACCGATGGTGATACCCGCCTGGGCGGCGATGACGCCGATCACACGCTTGTCGCGTTGTTTCTGACCGAAATCAATGAGAGATTCGGCTTGGGCCTGCCCAACGACATCGCCCAGGGCCTCGCTGCATTCCCGCCGCACACGCGCCGCGCGCTGTTGACGTTTGCCCAGGACGTCAAGCATCGATTGAGTGCGGAGGACAGCGCCGCGGTCGTGATCGACCTCGGCGAGGGACGCGTATACGACCGAACGATTGCGCGGACCGAGTTCGAAGAGCGGATCGCGCCGTGGATCGCCCGCTCCCTGGCGGCCTGCGAGCGCGCTAAACAACAAGCTACCAAGCAACTTGGCGGTGAGGTCATCGATGCCGTGGTGCTGGTGGGAGGCTCAACCCGGGTGCCCGCCGTGAGACGCGCGGTGGGCGAGTTCTTCGGCATGGAGCCCTACACCGCGCTCGATCCGGATCGCGTTGTTGCACTGGGCGCTGCCGTGCAAGCCGCCACGCTCGCGGGCACAAGTCGCAAGAGCCTGCTGCTCGACGCGATCCCGCTCAGTCTGGGCATCGAGACGGTGGGTGGCGCTGTTGCCAAGCTGATTCACGCGGGGTCGACCGTGCCGGCGCGTGCCAAAGAGACGTTCTCCACCAGCGTCGACAACCAGACGGCTATCGAGTTGAAGGTCTTGCAAGGCGAGCGTGAGATGGCCGAGGACTGCCGAGCGCTCGGAGAATTCCGGCTGCGTGGTATCCCGCCGATGCCCGCCGGTGTGCCACAATTGCAGGTCGAGTTCTTGGTTGACGCCAATGGTGTCCTGAACGTGTCTGCGATCGAGCAGCGGTCTGGTGAGACCGCCACGCTCCAGATCATTCCCAACCATGGTCTGACGCGTGACGAGGTCGACACGATCGAGGCGGAAGCCATCGAGCATGCACGCGACGACATGACCCGGCACCGCATCGTCGATCTAGTCGCCCACGCAGCTCTCGATATCAAGTGGATCAACGACGCTATGGCGCGCGCGAGCGAGGCACTCGATGCGGCAACGCGTGCGCAAATCGAAGACGTTGTCCGAGAGGTCGGCCAGCTCGCCGCAAAGGCCAAGGCGGATTGGCGATCGGTCGACGCCGACACCTTCTATCGGGCCAAGCAGGCAATGGACGAGGCAAGCGTGCCGCTGCACGAGGCCGCCATCTCGCAATCCCTCAAAGGCATGCCAAGCGGCACGACCGGACCACGACAAAACCCCGATGGTTGACGGGCCGGCTTCTCCAGAGCATCCATGGGAATGACCACAGGATTCGAGGCTCGGCCCGGCTGCCATTCATTCCGGGAAGAGTCTGACGTCAGGACCACCGCCCACGCGCAAACCGATGGTGCTCTCGCATCTTGGGCTTGCGGTGTGGCCAGAACGAACTAAACTCCGATGAGGACCGTCAGAGGGCGGCCCAGGGCTGTCGCCGTAGCCGAACGCAGGATCCAAACGGAACACGAATGTCTAGAGCCGCTAAGGGACCATCTCCATTCCTCTTCCTGGCCACCGGGCCGGCGGGAGGCAAGCGCCTGGGCGTCCGCAGTGCCGCCAGCGAGCGGGCGCTCGCATCTGTGCTTGGCCGAGAGCGTCGGGTCCTGGTGTGGTCTCGTCGCCTTCCGGCATGGATCGGGAGCTCGGGGCAGATGGGGCTCAAGGACCTGGCGCAGTTCAACGCTGTCCTGGGCCAGCTTATCTCTCGCGGCGTGCCGCTTGTTGAGGCCCTGGATGTGACCTCCTCGGCGGTCGATGCGTCACACGCCGATCGCATCCGCCGCGTGCGGAATCAGGTTGCCGGCGGCGCGATGTTCGCCGATGCGTGCGCCAAGGTCGGTGTTGTCGATCCGGTGACCTCGGCGGTCTACCGAGCCGCGGAACGCACGGGAGACCTCGGTGGTGCGTGTGCACAGATCGCACGGACAGCCGAGCGCCAGGTCAAGGTGCGCAGCCAGGCCATCACGCTGCTGTTCTACCCGCTCATCGTCTTGGGTGTCAGTATCCTCGCGGGCTGGGCCATGCTCACGTTCATCGTCCCGATGATCGGCAAGAGCCTGGAGCGCATGAACAGCGACTTGCCTTGGATCACCACCGCCATGATGACCACCGGTCGTGGAATCCAGTCGAACTTGGGGCTCTTCTTTCTGGGAGTCCTCGCGTTCGTGATCGCCGTGATCGTGCTTCGCCGCGCGGTCTTCGCGGTCGTATGGAACGTTGTCCGGCGCCTTCCGGGCATGCGCGAGCTGGTGCTTGCCCAGGAGACGACGCGGTTCTTCTCGGTGATGGCCGCAATGACACGCTCGGGCGTCACGCTCGCCGACGCGCTCGTCGTCGGTTACCGAACCGTGAGCCACGGCAAGCTGCGCAAGCAGCTCCAGACGTTACAAAGGCGACTCGGCGAGGGCGGCCAGCGCGCCAAGCGCATTGAGGATGTCCTCGCGGTGCCGCTGCCTGTCCGTAAGCTGCTCATTGCAGCGGAGCGATCGGGTGATCTGGAGGACGCGTTCGACGGCCTGGCCGACGACATGGCCGACGAGGTTGAGCGCCGTAGCACGCGTGCGCTCGCCGTGCTCGAACCCGGCTTGATCATCTTCATGTTCCTGATGATCGGGTCGATGGTGTTAGCCATCATGCTGCCGCTTTTTACAGCGACCGCAGACCTCAGTGCAGGGGGCTAATGGGAATAGCCCGCCTGCGCATCTGAGTTTCGAATGAGTCCAACTTGAGGGAATCCAAGGAAAGACGACCATGACACAATACACAACACAAGCAAAACGGCGCGCACGACGCGGCTTCTCGTTGCTCGAGCTCCCGCTGGTGATCCTCATCATCGGCGTGCTCATGGGCGTGGCCGCCGTTGCGTTTGGTCCGGCGCTGCTCCGCGGCAAAACCACGGCCACCAAGGCCAGCATGACCACGCTGAAGCGTTCGATTACCGAGTTTCAGGGCATCAACAACCAGTACCCCACGGTGCTGGCATCGCTCGAGCCGGACTTTGTTGATCCCCTTCCCGTCGACGGTTGGGACAACCCGTTCTACTACGCCGCCCCCGGCACTGGTGGCCGCCCGTTCGACCTGATCAGTGGTGGTGAGGATGGCGCTTACGGCACCGCCGACGACATCAACGTCTGGACCATGGACGAGGACAGCCCCTCGTAAACCATGGCGCGTCGAACCGTCCATCTTGGTCTAAAGCAGCGACGGCACTTTCGCCGCGGCATGAGCTTCCTTGAGGCGGTCCTTGCTTCGGCACTGCTCGGCATCGTGTCGATGGGCGTGCTCAGTTCGCTGAACTACCTCGTCTTGCAGCAGAAGCGGGCCGAGCAGATCGCGGGCGCGGCCGAGGTTGCCAATCGGGTGGTCGTGATGTACCTCGATGCCCCGACGAACATGCCACCCGGTGGCGAGCCGATCGCGTACGGCAGGCATCTCTATCGATGGGCGTACGAGGCGCAGCCGATCGACGTGTTCGATCCCAACGCGACCGATCAGCCCACGCCGCTTTCACTCACCAGGCTCCAAGAGCTCACGGTGAGTGTGTGGCTGCACGAGGACAGCGGCGGCGACTTCTCCCCAGATGCCGGCACACCCGGCATCGTGGTTCGCCGCATGCTCGACCCACTCGCGACGCGCAACCCCGATTCATTCGAGCGTGCGCTCGACAGTGGCGAGTTCCTTGAGGGCATTACGGGTGGCGCGAGCGGAGCTCGACGCGCGGGTGGTTCCCAGGCCGGTGGTGGTAGCGGCAGCTTGGGCGGGGGCAGCTGACCATGCGTGCTCGTCCGGGCTTCACACTGATCGAGCTTTCGATGGCGATGGTCATCGGCATGATCGTGGTCTTCGCGGCCATCAGCATGTTCCAGACGATCCAGCGTGCGGACATCATCGCCGACGTCCGTGCCGAAGAAATCTCGCAGCTCCGGCGCACACAGGCGGTCGTGAGCCGTGCGATGGGCTCGCTCTTGGTGATGTCTCGAGACGAGCAAACCCAGGCGACACAGGCCCGCGAACGTCGTGACACCGCCGAGGGACAACTGCTTGCCGGCGAAGAGATCGGTGGGAGCCAGGGCGGTGACGGTGAAGGCATCTCCGGCAGCGACTTTCTCGATGCCTTGGATGAGATTGCCGAGTCTTACCGGGCTCGGTTGGTGCTTGAGCCCGATCCTCGGTTTGAAGGCATCACCATGGTTCGTCAAGTCCGCATCGGCGAGACAGCCTTGGGCCAGCCCGAAGCGACCGTGCCGCAACGCATGGAGGTCGCGCTCAGTGCCCCTTGCGTGATCCCATCCTTCGAGGACGTGCGGCGTCGATATCGCATCGCCCAGCTCGGTCTTGAGACGATCGATGTCGGGTCGGCCATCGACGAGGTTGGTGCGGTGCGTGGTGCGTTCGTGTTCCGCGACGAGCGACGCGTCAACGACCTGGGCCTGCGTCTGTTCAGCTTCTGGTGGCATCCGGTCGCCGGTGATTCGATCGATGCGATGGTCTTTGAGGACGCCGGCCTCGATCCCGCGATGATCGATGGTGCCGTGCAACTCATGGACGAGGTTGTTTGGGGACGCTGGCGGTTCTACAAGGAAGGCGAGTGGCGCGAGGAGTTTCAGGTGCTCGGCGAGCTCGATCTCGCGGCATACGGCGAGCTCGAGCTGACGACTTCACAGAACCACACGGTGTCCTGGTTGTTCGAACTTGCCTGGACCGTCGGCGTCGATCCCGATGAGGAGTCTGATGCCTCGGATGAGGGCGAGAGCGAAGGCGAAGGTGCCGGCGACGAGTCAGGGCAAGGTGAGGACTCCGAGACCGATGGTGGCCGCACGCGTGAGGGCCGGGGTGCTCGCCAGGGGATAACCAGCTGATGGCCTTGCGCGTGCGAGCTTGGAATCGACGGCGAAACCGGCGGGCCTTCGCGTTGCCGTTGGTTGTGCTGCTATCCATGATTGCGACGATGGCGATCGCCGTGATGCTCGAGCGGCAGGGCCAGCAGACCAAGTCCACAATCCGGCACATGAAATGGACACAGGATCGGCACCTTGAGCGTGGCGTGCGCGAGGTGACCGGCGCATGGCTCACTGGCGCAAGTCGGCGGCTCGACGATATCGCGGGAGAGGGCGGCCATGCGATCGACCTCACCATGGCCGATGGTCGGTCGTTCCGTATCGATGTTGAGGACGCTCAGGGTTCCATCCTCACCACGTTCGAAGGCGTGTCTGAGGCCGAAATGTCGTTCGCCGAAGGGGCCTACGACGCAATCCTGATGCGTGCACCCGATGCGTCGACCCTTGACGCATGGACTCGGCAGGTCGGGCCGGTTGCGATCAGCGCGATGACCGCGCCGGAGGACGTGCTCGCCGCAGCCGCGATGCCGATGATCGGAGATGGGCCGGCCTCGGCCATGGCTCGGGACATCGTCTTGGACCGGGTGGACGCGGCCGATGCTGTCGGCACTCAGTGGCTTCGCCGAATCGTGGCAGAGTATTTCACCGAGCTCGAGCAGCGGCGTGCGGTTCAGCGTCTGATCGTGGCCAACCCCACGCTCTGGCGGCTGCGCATCACCGTGCTTGATCGTCGCGGGCGCTTCTCGTCGATGTACGAAGCGATCGTTGAGGTCGACGGCCGGGAGATCCGCAGGCGGGCGGATTCGGGTGAGTTTCGTCCACTTGGTCCGTTCCTGCTGTGGCGCCGCTTGGATGACGCCCAGATTCAAACCGTTCTGCGCGGACAGACGCTAAACTAGTGGCCCGTTTGGGGATAGGGGAATCTGTTCATGCCAGCGAAGCAGAGCCGAGCCAGCACACTCCAGCAGAGACGCGTGATCCAGATCGCGGCCGCGGGGACAACGGTGCTGTTCGTGGGTGTTGCTGCGGCGGCAGTTCTCTGGGATCGCTCGGTGGAGCCGATGGGCGCGCCGACGATTCCAGCCCCCGCCGAGCCGGCCCAAGCAGAAGTTGAGGGTGAGTCC
>ERZ1740060.1118-NODE-1118-length-10431-cov-6.150251_pt1 | contig 10431 bp, 11 predicted proteins | sample MGYA00581743_ERZ1740060 | MGnify/ENA primary metagenome ERZ1740060 (study PRJEB43018, sample SAMN04849235) | marine metagenome | isolation source: floating plastic debris | place: Pacific Ocean | collected 2008-08-27 | study: EMG produced TPA metagenomics...
CGCCAGAGATCAAAGCGATTACCCTTGATGATCTGATGCCCGGCGATGTGACCGTGAAGGTCTCGCACACCACGGTGAACTACAAGGATGGTCTGGCCATAACCGGCAAGGCCCCGGTTGTGCGGTCGTTCCCCATGATCCCGGGTGTTGATCTTGCCGGCACCGTTGTCTCGTCACAGCGGGATGATTTCAAAGAGGGCGATGAGGTTGTTCTCAACGGCTTTGGGGTCGGTGAAGGGCACTTCGGCGCCTATGCGGGCTACGCGCGATTGAACGGCGATTGGCTGATCCATCGACCAGACGGACTATCAGCGGCCCATGCCATGGCCATCGGAACAGCAGGTTACACGGCGATGCTGTGCGTTATGGCGCTCGATAGGGCCGGCCTCAAACCGGACGACGGACCGATCTTGGTCACGGGCGCAGCCGGCGGCGTGGGGTCGGTGGCCATCGCGGTGCTTGCTGCCCGCGGCTATGAGGTGGTCGCCTCCACCGGTCGTCCGGAGGAGGAAAGCTATCTGAAAGGCCTGGGCGCATCCGAGATCGTGGACCGCAACGAGTTCAGCGGCGATGTGCGTCCTCTGTCCAAGGAACGCTGGGCCGGAGCGGTCGATGCGGTCGGGTCCAACACGCTCGCCAACGTTTTGAGTCAGGTGAAGTATGGCGGTGCTGTCGCCGCCTGCGGCTTGGCACAAGGCGGCGATCTGCCGTCCTTCGTGCATCCGTTCATTCTGCGCGCGGTACAGTTGCAAGGCGTGGAATCGGTGATGGCGCCAATTTCACTGCGCAAGGAAGCTTATGCGGCCCTCGCCAAAGATCTGGACACGGCCAAGCTTGACGCTATGACCACCCATATCGGGTTTGGCGACCTCATTGAGGCCGGTCATCAGATCGTCGACGGCAAGGTGCGCGGTCGACTGGTTGCGTCGATGGAAGGGGCTCAGGCTTAAGAGCCGTCCGCCACCACTGCGTTCGATGCGAGGCTGAGATCGCCAACTGGCTCGTGGATGGAAATCACCCGTACGCCGCCAGTGCTTTCCGACACGCGCAAATCAAACAGAGGCGTCTTGGCCGCTGCTGCGCGCATTTGCTCCACACGTTCATAAAGCGTGGCGGTTTCCTCGATCTGCGGCTTGGCGTCCGCATAGAGGATTGATGCCGCCAGAGCCGCCACGACTGCCGGCACAACGAGACCGGCAAGCGTGGACGTGTAACGGTCAACCTGACGTCGCATGAGAATGGAGGACAGTTTGCGCTTTGCGCGCCGGTCTGTTCCAAAGATCATTATCAGCCCCTGCCTTGTTTCGCGCCGGTGTTTTTGTTTGTTCGGCGTTGCAGGGGAGGTATCACGCAGGGTCCGCAGAAACCGTTACCAATTGCGGCGGGAGGGCGGCGTTTTAAAGGCATGCCGAACGAGTCGTAAATGCGTTCAGCAAGGTTTTTCAAGAGTTTAAAATGCTTTGCGCTAATCTCCGGCTGGTCATCGGACGACCGGCTGACCGAACCGAAGCCCGGCCGATGGTCGCTCAGCCACCACCTCGCGGCGAAACCTGTAAAGCGCGGCGGGGCGTCCGCCGGTTGCCTGTGAGGTCGCGCCCGTCGGCTCGACAAGACCAGCATTGTCGACCAGTCGGCGAAAGTTCTGTTTGTGAAGCTGGCGCCCGGCAATGGCCTCCACCGCCGATTGGAGACCGGTGAGCGTGAAGCTTTCCGGCATCAGCTCGAACACGACCGGACGGTACTTCATCTTGCCGCGCAGACGGGCAATGGCGGTCGCCAGAATACGTCTGTGATCCAGCGCCATCGCGCGCCCGAACGCTGGATTGGTCTCGGTTGAACCTGCAACGCCCGCACGCCCATCGCGCGCAGCTTCAGGAACAAGGCCGGCCTCGTAGATCAGTTCGTAGCGCTCAAGCACGCGCTCCTCATCCCACCGTATGCCGGCAGCTTCATCACCAAAGGCCATAGCGACACGCTCGGCGCGCGACAGGCTGCGTCCTGGTGGCTCGCCCTGGTCCGCCCGGCCCAGCCAGGCAACCAGCGCCGGCATGATGGTCTGGTCTAGTGCGCGCGGGCGCCCAGAGCGCCAGTCCTCCCAGGGGAAGAAGCGATACCAACTCTGCCAGGACCAGGGATGCTCGCTCTCGTCGGGTTCGCTGGCGCGGGTCAGCGCCACATAGCCGATCGACATCACATGGGGTGTCAGTGAGGGCAGAGTTGCATGCCGTCCACGATCGCCGAACGTGTAGAGTTGTTCGATGTAGCCAAGCCGAAAGCCGGTCTGCTCGTCAACAAAGCCGCGAACGCCAAGCTCAAGGGTGCGGTGCTTGAGCGGCATGAACTGGCCAGATGGAAGTTGCCCCTCATCCTTGGCCGCACCGGGCTGCGTTCCCTCGCCAGGCAGCGTCAGGATCGCAGGATTGCCGTCCACCAGCGCGGCGACGGCTGCCGTCAGATCGATGCCGATGGATTGGGCGTCGTTCTGTGGTGTCATGTTCAACGCCATGGATTGCCTCACGCCTCGGGCGGGCCGACGGGCAGTTCAAATGGCTTGCCCTCATAGGCCATCGCGCCGCGCCCGATGCGAGCAATGGCCTGCGCCATGCGCCCATCTTCGCCAAGCAGTGTGTCGGCAAAACCGATCATACGGGCGTTGGGCGTTGCCCAAGGCGCGCGTTGCCGTAACAGGCGCGCCAGACTTTCAGCGTCGCTGCCAGGGGTGAGTGCATGGGAGAGAATGTAACCAGCGGCCGTTGATCGGCTCACCCCGGCCCAGCAATGGACGATCATCGGATGGCGACGATCCCAACCACGGCCAAAGGCCAGCACCTGTTCCACATGCGCCGGACTTGGCGGCGTCAGCCCTTGCGCGGGTGCCGTGATGTCATTGAAGGCTAGATAGAGGTGGTTTTCCTCAGGGATCGAAGCGGGCCGCTCAACCGGCGTGCCTTCGCTGATCACTGTCAGCATGTGACGGGCACCGCTGGATTGGGCAACGGACTGGATGGATGCCAGGGAACAGACGATCAGACTCATTCCAACGGCCTACCACGAAACGCCGGACGCGGGCGCAGCTTTCTCAGTCAGCGCAAAAATGTGCGCCGTGAACAGTGTGCGATGCTGCTCCAAAAAGCGGTTTTCAGCCTCCGTTGCTGGCATCGGCTGCAGGGTGATCCCACTGAGCGCGCCTGGAGGACGCCCGAAGACTTTATCGGCCTCGGCTGTGGAAAATCCAGCAAGCTGTGTGGCTTCCAGATAGGCCGAAATTGCATCGGCTTTCTTGATGCAGTCATGGAAGCGTTTTGGCAGAGCTGCCGGCAATTGATGGCGCAAATGCACCGCTGTTGAGAGGCGTTGCTCAATCGTTCGATAGCCGTCCCCCAAAAGCCCTTTGAACGGCGAGATCATATCGCCGATGACATACTCTGCCGCATCATGAAGAAGGGCCGCGAGACGCAAGTCGGGAGAGGCCTTGTCCTGTGTCAGAGCATCGACCAAATCGACCACGAGCAGGCTGTGCTGAGCAACGGAGAAGGCATGATCGCCAAGGGTCTGCCCGTTCCAACGCGCGACGCGGGCGAGGCCATGGGCGATATCCTCAACTTCAATATCGAGGGGTGACGGATCGACCAGGTCGAGCCGGCGACCGGACAGCATGCGCTGCCAAACGCGCACCTGCTGTTGGCCGGTCTTGCTGGTGCCCCGTTTGCTCCCCCCGTTCATGCCGCTAATCTCCGCCGATTGAATAGGTCGCATACGGCGGCACGGACAGGCTGGCGGCCTTTCCGCCAATGGTGATGGCCTGCACATCCTTGACCTGATCGATCCGGACGACGGCAACGCCCTCTCCATCGTTGGCCAGCCGAACTGTCCCGATTTCTCGTTCGCCGGACGCGATGGCAGTCCCGGTGGTCAGGCCATCGGCCTTGACCAGCACCGGGCGTCTGCGTGCCGTGCCGCGATGCTTCACACGGCTCACCACTTCCTGGCCGACGAAACAGCCCTTGGTAAAGGCGACAGCGCCCGTCAGATCAAGCGCAACATCATGGGGGAAGTCCTGCGAGGCCAGGATTTCATCCGGACCTTCCAGAACGCCGAGGCTGGCGCGTTTATGTGTGTAGTCAGAAAGCGAAGCACTGGCGTTGGTGTCACCGTAATGACGGCTCCCCATCTCTGGATGGCGCTGATCGGCTATGCCATTGCCGATACCGGCAGAAACGGGTCGGTCATCGGCTGTCACTTCAACCTTGGCACGGAGCTTGTACATGGACAGGCGCTGCATAAGGCCAGCGCGCTCGCTCGCGTCGCACTCGATCAAAAAACCGCTGTCGTTACGACTGACAAGAAAGGTGAAGAGGATCTTCCCTTGCGGCGTCAACAGAGCCGACCCGTGTGCTTCACCTGCGCCGGGCAGCTCGGACGTGATCAGGCCTTCAAGGAAGTGCTCAGCCTCTTCACCGGAAACGGCAAGAAGGGCGCGGTGCGGCAGGTGCGCAAAGGGCATGGTCGGTGGCGAAGCCTTGTCGAAACAACCGGGGACGCCACCGACATAAGCGGGCTATTGAATGATCTCAAGATCGGGTTCGAACGCATGCACCACAAAGGCGAAGGTCACGTCATGAACGACGGCCTCGCCGTCACGCATAACGCTGATGTTGCCCACGTCACGACCGGAGGCAATGACCTCCGTATCGAGCGCTGACGCTTGGCCAGGTTCAAAGACGACTTCGACGCCATCCTGCGCAAACGTGCCATCATCGATCAGCTTGGCGACCGACACGGCAAACATACCGTCGCCATCGCGGACCAGCACCACGCGCTGCAAAGGCGCAATGCCCTCCGGAAACTCCCCGCGAAAGAGGAACGGCGCTGCCGATGTATCGTAACCGCGATAGGGGTTGAGACCGTAGGGACGACGGAAGCGGCCCGGATCTTCCAGCACGACTGCATCTGGGTGGGCGGCAGCAAAACGCTCAAAGCTGATGAGCTGGGAAGGCAACATGGTAAGCTCTGAGCCAGCGTAGGAACCGGTGATCGATTCGCCGGAAAACTGCTGCCACCAGCTGTCGGTCTGGCGATCATACATAACAAGGTCAGAGTTGCGCAGCTTGCCGGTGGTGCCGAAATCGAGGATTTCGCCATCCATGTCGCGGTCAAAGACGATGGCAGCATTGCACAGTGGGCAGTAGGTGACAGCAACCGGATGGCCGCCGACCACATCGTTGACGATCTCATGGAACGTCATAACGCGCAGCGGATAGGCGCGTGTCTCACCATTGTGGGTGAAGCTCATCACTGGCTCAAGCGCCGAGAGATGGTCGGCCTCCGAAACCGGCACAAACGTTGGGTCATCGATCGGGGGAATGCCGTCGCGGCGTGGCCCACCATCCATGATCTCATCGAAGTCGATGGTGGTCTGGGAAAAGTCAGTTGCCCAGCCTTCGGCCTGCCAGCGACCGGGGTTGGCGTGGGCGGGCTGAACCGATGCTATGATGATGGCAACAATGAGTGCCAAGCCGATTAGCAAGCTGGCCGTCCAGGCAACCGTTCGCTGGCACAGCGCCGTTGTGACGGCTGTTGAGCGGAGAGAAGCTTTGGTGTGCGGCATTGCGGCCTCCTTGGTTAACCCAAGAATGGCCGGAACCGGCATTGTTGGCCAAACAACGCTCTTCACGTCCGCGCGAGGTCGAAACCGCCGGCGGAGCCTAACCATCGCCGTGGTCCAGAGAAAAATCGGTGTTTTGGAGGTTTAGTCGAACAGTTCGTCGACTGCGTCCTGGGCGCGCACGGTGGCATCGTCACCATCGGCCTGAACAGGACCATCCAGGCACTTGTCGACGGCGTTGATGATGCCGCTTGCGCGATCAATGGCCGGGCGAACGTTTTGCACAATGGCCATCATGACCTTGTCGGCAAGAGCCGGGTCCATCGGTGCCGACTGATCGACGCCGGACAAGGTGATCTGCACATCTTCGATCTCGCGATTGAGATCGGTGACCACTGCCTCGAAGCCCTTGCGAACAGCGGTCGGAGCGGCCTCGTAAGCTGCAATTGCCAAATCCTTGTCGGCAAAAACAGATTGCCGGAAATGATCGGCATAGCTGCACGGTTCCCAGCACAAAATGTCCTCGATCATGTCGGGCATGTCGGGCACCATCTCGATCAACATCACCACCTCGTTGAAATGGTTGAGGTAGTCCGTGGCCAGAAAACTGGTCGCGTTGATGTTGGCCGCTGACAGTTGCTCGGCGCTGAAGGGTTGGGTTTGCAGCATTCTTTCCCGTCGGGACTGTTGCCGGTCTGGCCTGAAAAATAGGTGTGAAAGGGTTACCAGAACCTTGTTTGCTGGCGGCTTTACATGATGACGTAAGGTATTGGCGTAGTTTTACCGGAAAGCGAACCATGTGCGGACGATTTGTCCTTCGAGTCTCAAAGCCAGCGTTTGAGACGCTTTTCGATGTTTCCGTAGAGGGACCTTACCTCCCGCGTTTCAACATCACGCCCACCCAGCCAGTGCTCACCGTTCATGAGCTCACTGGACCTCGGCGAATGGAGTATGAGCGATGGGGTCACATTCCGCACTGGCACACAGACCCGCAAACCGCCCAGCTTCTCATCAATGCGCGCATTGAAACGGCTTTGGAGAAACCCTCTTTCCGGGCGGCGGTGAATCACAAGCGCTGTCTGGTGCCGGCGACACACTTTTACGAGTGGAAGCGCGAAGGCAGTCATCGCCAGCCCTTTGCCGTGGCTCGCAAAGAACCTGATGGTGAGGAAGGATTGTTCGCCTTTGCCGGCCTATTGGACGATTGGACGGGCAAGGATGGCGAGGTGATGACGACGCTCGCCATTTTGACCCAACAGGCCGATGGCGCGATTGCTGATATTCATCACCGCATGCCGGTCGTTGTCCCAACAGCCCATTATGGAGACTGGCTGAACGTGCGTTCGGTGACGGCGGGAGAGGCGCTTGATCCCTTGCGCACACCGACAACGGATGCATGGCGGCCCTGGCCCGTTGATCCGGCGGTCAACAAGGCCGGTGCCGATGGACCAGAGCTCTTGCGGGAAGTGGAGCCGGTGAAGCCGGAGCCCAAGGCACAGCTCGACCTGTTCTAAGACTGGCGCTTTGTCAGTCTGGCAAGACTTTGCCCGGGTTCATGATGCCGTTGGGATCGATGGCCTTTTTGATTGTGCGCATGAGATCGAGGGCAACCGGGTCTTTGACGACCGTCAGCATGTTGCGCTTGGCCTGACCGACGCCGTGCTCGGCGGAGATCGATCCGCCATAGGCCGTCACAATGCCATGCACGCGGTCATTCATGGCGGCCCATTGATCGAGAAAAGCCTGCCGATCGCCACCGACCGGCTGCGAGACGTTGAAGTGGATGTTACCATCGCCCAGGTGGCCGAACGGCAACGGCCGGCTGCCTGGCACCATCTCGACAACGGCCGCCATTGCCTCATCCAGGAAGTCCGGCACACTCGCTACCGGAACCGACACATCGTGCTTGATTGAACCGCCTTCCGGCTTCTGGGCTTCCGACATGCCATGGCGGATGTGCCAGAAGGCCTGCGCCTGATCGAGCGATTGGGCAACGACAGCATCTTCAATCAGGCCCATTTCGAAAGCAGCTTCCATCGCTTCCATTAGAAGCGCTTCGGCATCCTCTTCATTGCGGCCAGAGGATATCTCCGCAAGGACGTACCAAGCATGCTTGCCTTCGAGTGGGTCGCGGGCGCCTTCAAGATGGGCAGCTACAAAGTCGATCCCGAGACGCGGCATCAGCTCAAATCCTGTGAGCGATGGCCCGGCGAGCGCCTGCATCTGGCCAAAGAGTGCCAGCGCCGCATGGGGCGACGCTAGGCCAATGAAGGCGGTTCGCATGGCTTTGGGTTTGGCAAAAAGTTTCAGCGTGACGCCTGTGATGATGCCGAGCGTGCCCTCCGACCCGATGAAAAGATGTTTCAAATCGTAACCGGTGTTGTCCTTGCGCAGCTTGGAGAGCGTGTTCATCAGCCGTCCATCGGGGAGCGCGACTTCCAGGCCCATCACCAGATCGCGCGTGTTGCCATAGGCCAGAACGCCCGTTCCGCCGGCATTGGTGCCAAGATTGCCGCCGATCATGCAGGAGCCCTCGGCGCCGAGGGAAAGCGGAAAGAGCCGATCGACCTTATCGGCTTGCTGTTGAATGGTTTGCAGCACCACGCCCGCATCCACCGTCATGGTGTTGCTGATCGGGTCGACTTCGCGGACCTTGTTGAGTTTTGCGACTGACACGATCATCGCGCGGCCAGACGCATCGGGGATTTGCCCGCCGACCAGGCCTGTGTTGCCCGCCTGCGGGACGACGGGAATGCCATGCTTGGAAGCGAAGGCCAGGCAGGCGGCAACGTCTTGCGGTGAGTGCGGCTGAACAACCGCGGCTGCCGTCCCGGTGTAGCGGTCGCGCCATTCCTTCAGGAAAGGCGCTTTGTCGGCGGGATCAGTGATAATGGCGCTGTCACCGACATGGTCTTTGAGCTCGCCGATCCAATCCATGGTCATTCCTTCTTTCCCGGCCTTGCCCATCCCGGTAACCGGCATCAGCGGCAACGCAGGGAAGGGCTTTTCCTCAATTCCCTCCTAGGGTAAGAACCGCCGCACCGCCAGTTCGGCACCCCTCTTTCCTCGTCAGCAAAAGGCATCTGTCTTGTCGTCTCAGCTTATGGAAGGCAAACGCGGCCTCATTCTCGGCCTTGCCAACAATCGGTCCATCGCATGGGGCATTGCCAAGTCCTGCCGCGAGCATGGTGCGCAGCTTGGGTTCACCTATCAAGGCGAGGCGCTCAAAAAGCGCGTTGAACCGCTGGCTGAAGAGCTGGATGGCGAGGTGTTCGGCCACTGCGATGTCACCGACCCAGCTTCTATGGATGCCGTTTTCCAGGCAGTTGGTGAGCGCTGGGGCAAGCTTGACTTCCTGGTCCATGCCGTCGCCTTTTCCGACAAGGACGAGCTGACCGGCCGCTACGTGGATACCAGCGCCGACAATTTTGACCGGTCCATGCACATCTCGGTCTACTCGCTGACGGCGCTTGTGCAGCGCGCCGAGAAGCTGATGAGCGATGGCGGGTCAGTGCTCACCCTCACCTATTACGGCGCTGAAAAGGTGATGCCGCACTACAATGTTATGGGTGTTGCGAAAGCTGCGCTGGAAGCATCCGTGCGCTATTTGGCTGTTGACCTTGGCCCGCAGAACATTCGGGTCAACGCGCTTTCGGCCGGACCTATCAAAACGCTGGCCGCATCCGGCATCGGCGACTTCCGCTACATTTTGAAGTGGAACGAGTACAACTCACCACTCCGCAAAACCGTGTCCATCGAAGAAGTGGGCGACGCAGCCGTCTATCTCCTCTCGCCGCTTTCGCGCGGCGTAACCGGTGAGCTCCATCATGTAGATTCCGGTTATCACGTTGTGGGCATGAAGGCAGTCGACGCGCCTGACATTTCCGTCGTGAAAGACTGACAACCCTCCCTCGTGCTTTCTCATCCGCTGATCTTCATTCGCCACGGCCAGACCGACTGGAACCGGGAGCGCCGTCTCCAGGGCGGAAAGGACATTCCGGTCAACGCAACCGGTGAAGCGCAGGCCAAGCGGAACGGTGCGCGACTAGCGGAACTTTTTGAGGATGAAGGTTATGCGGTCGACGACTTCACTTTCGTGGCCTCGCCGCTAAGCCGCTGTGTGCAGACCATGGCACTGGTGCGCGAAGGTCTCGGCCTTGATCCATCGAACGGCGTCGGGTTCGATTATCGTTTGAAAGAGATTACCTTTGGCGGTTGGGAAGGCCACACCTATGCCGAGCTGCGGAAGATAAATGCCCGGGCCGTTGAGGCGCGCGAAGCCAACAAATGGAGCTACGTGCCGCCCGATGGCGAAAGCTATTCCATGCTGTCCGATCGCATCAGGCCCTGGCTTGAAGGGCTGGATCGCCCAACGGTCGTCGTTTCCCATGGTGGCGTGTCGCGCGCGTTAAGGGGGCTCCTGTTCGACCTTCCGCCAACTGAAATTCCCCAACTCGACGTGCCACAAGACAAGCTCTATCTGGTTCAGGATGGGCAGGGCTTCTGGCTCTAAGATGGCCACTGGCGCGCCGCCTCTATCCGCATTTTGAGAACAGTGTGTCCGGACGGTGACGTTTGACGCCCTACCCCACCCGGTGTAGCACCTCAGGCCACAGTTGAAGCGCTGGTTTTTGCATGTCTCACAACAGTTTCGGCCACATGTTCCGATTCACCACCTTTGGTGAAAGCCACGGTCCTGCGCTGGGCGGGGTCGTGGATGGGTGCCCGCCGGGCTGGGCTGTTGACGAGGCCTTGATTGAGAGGCAAATGGCGCGGCGTCGCCCTGGGCAGTCAAAATTCACCACCCAGCGTAACGAACAGGACGC
>ERZ1740060.1119-NODE-1119-length-10425-cov-3.549277_pt1 | contig 10425 bp, 9 predicted proteins | sample MGYA00581743_ERZ1740060 | MGnify/ENA primary metagenome ERZ1740060 (study PRJEB43018, sample SAMN04849235) | marine metagenome | isolation source: floating plastic debris | place: Pacific Ocean | collected 2008-08-27 | study: EMG produced TPA metagenomics...
TATTTTGACTGTCCATTGTTTTTTTTCAGGGCCTGGAAAAAAACAATGGACAGTCAAAATACATGAAGAAAATTGTCATCACCGGTCCGGAATGTACAGGAAAAACCACGCTTACGAAAGCTTTAGCCGAACATTACCAAACGCATTGGGTACCGGAGTATGCACGTGAATATCTAAATAGTTTAAATCGCAAATATGAGGAGAAAGACCTATTGGAAATAGCGAGAGGCCAGCTGGCATTGGAGAGAGAAATTGAACGTAAAAGCAACCATCTTTTATTCTGCGATACTGATCTTACCGTAATCAAGGTATGGCAAGAATATAAATATGGACGCTGTTTTGATGAGGTTTCAGAAATAATGAAAAGTAAAAATTATCAGTTGCATCTACTCATGACTCCTGATATCCCCTGGGAATTTGACAAACAGCGTGAAAATCCAGATAACAGAAAAGAGCTTTTCGACATGTACAAATCAGAATTAGATCAATGTAAATACAAGTATCAAACCATTTCAGGAAGTTTTGATTCGCGGCTTAATGCAGCTATCAAAGCTGTAGACCGTATTACCTAGAACCATTAGCTTCAAACTGCTCTTCCAGACTACGTTGGCTGGTGAGATCATTTTCAGCAGCCTTTAAATATGGATTTCTCAGAATAGTATTAAAGTTCTGCCAGAAGTATTTATTGTAAGGTAATTCGAACGAGTGTAGGTATTTGTCTTTATCCATTAATTCCTTATTCCTGATTTTTTTGAATCCATCTTTATGATCGCGAATATGTGTAATAAGCACTTGCCGGTGCCTGAAATAATTGTTTTTATCCGGGTCTAGTAAGCGGCCATTGTATTTAATATTATCAAAATTAAGTTCATCAGTTCCTTGTTGTCTTAGGCGTTCGAAAGCGAGTCTGCTCGACTTTTGCCGATCGCCACCTACTACGCTGCTGTGTATCGTTATCAAGTGCGGATACCATCTATTATTGTGTTTTTGATAATAAATAGAAGACTTACTGTAAACAAAGCCTTCAACCAGGTAGCTGACATTTCCTTTTTGACCGGAACCGGTTTTTTTTATCTCTCGAGGCTTCATCCCTTTATGCAGTTCTATCAAAGCGTAGTCCCCACGAGTAATTACTACACGGTTGTACTCTACCAGATTAGACTTTTTATCCCACGATTTCGATTTTGAATATAGTGAAATGCAGTAGGCTTATTGATCATCGTAGAAAGCCATGCTGTCTAGAAAGAATTCAAAATGCTCCAGCATCTTCGAGTTGAAATTTGGCCAGAAAGAAAAACTCCATTTAGCGTTTTGACCGTCTATAAAGTCACTTCTCAGAGCGGATACTAAATGGTGTTGTTCAGTTAAAGAATCATAGTGAATGTCCAGATCATCCATTTTTCGTAAATCATTGCTTTTACGCAGCTCATCCAGCCTAAAGCGTTTGTCTCGAGATTTATGATAGCCTTTATCATCCATGGTAAATGCCGCTTCTGTTAGCGCCACGTAAGTTTCATCGTTCCTCAGAAGTTCGCGGTAAAAACCTTTGAGTTGATACTTCTTTTGAGCGTAGTTATAAGATTGGTTTTCTAGTGCTTTTTCTACAATCTTTCTTGCATTTTCGTCAAGAGCAGAAACTTTAATTTCGTCTAAAACGACATAATGCGGTGCTAGTGTGATCTCGTAATCAGTAGGTACGGATATGTCGGATATTTTGACACTGTAAGTCTTATGAGAAATAGCAGATACCTGCAATATGGCCTCATTGTAATCAACGGAGAAGAACAGCACAAAAAAACCATCTTCATTGGAAGCAGTGCCGATCTGAGTATCTAGAATGCCTATGTTAGCATAAGGCACAGGTAAACCATTATGATCTAAAACCCGACCCTTGATCACCTGAGCTTGTCCACAAGCACATACAAAGCAAAATAGATGAATCACAAAGTATCGTAGACACATAATCAAATATAAATATAACTAAATAATTAGTTATATAACTAAAAAAATAAGCCTGCGTTTCTACAGGCCTATCATTAATTTGGTATATACTACTCTTCCGGCATTAAAACCACTTTTACGTAGTTATCATCTTTTAAGTATGTATTTGCTGTTTCCTTCAGATCCTCCGAGCTTAATTTTTCAATCTGATCTTCGTAATCATAGTAGCCCTCAAGGTCTCCGTCATTGTAATAATAGCCTCTAAGTGAGTTCAACCAATACCTGTTTTTTTCAAGGTTGTCTTTTCGCTCTCTTCGCTGTGTTTCCTTTACTTTATTTAAGTCTTCTTCCGAAATACCTTCCTTTTTGATCTTGTCGATTTCATCAAAAACTGCTTTTGATAACTCATCAACGTTTTCAGGTCCACATGGAAAACTCACTGTAAAGGAATAGTTCTCATAAGGATACTTGGAGACACTTGCTCGTGCACCCACTCCGTATACACCTCCCTTTTCTTCGCGCAGGATTTCGATCAACTTAGTGGTAAGTACTGAAGCAAGGGATGTCATATAGTAATTGGTCTGCTTCTCATATTTTTTCTCACCTGTAAACGCTATCGTAACCTGACTTTTCTGGTCTGTACCTTTTTTTACCACTTCATTTACTACACCTTTAGGCGGTCTTACGCCCAGGTCTTTCCAAGTTTCATTGCTATTAGTACCAGGTAAACTTCCAAGATAGGTTTCCAACATAGGAATAAGCTCTTCCTCCTTAAAACTACCTACGAAGAAAAAAGTAAAGTCAGAGGCATCCGTAAAACGTTCTTTGTAAATGTCATAAGCCCGATCATAGTTGATCATATCCAAGTCCTCAGCCTTTGGGAAACCTTCCGCTCTAGGATGGTTATCGGTTAGAATCTTGGTGAGTTGATCAGCAAAGTAGAATTGCGGATTCGACATTAGATTTTGGTAGAGCATTCTATTCTTTGACTTGAATGACTCAAAAGCTTCCGAATCTTTTCTGGGAGCAGCGAAATATAAATGAGTCAATTGCAGCATCGTTTCTATATCTTCAGGAGAAGTGCTACCGTTGAGGCCTTCCGATAAACCACTGACGTAAGGTGAAACGCTTACGGTTTTCCCCGAGAGCATTTTCTTTATATCTGTGGTTGAAAAATCCTTGACACCACTCTCGCTAATAATACTAGAGGCATTTCTGGCCGATTTATCATCCTCTTGGGGATAAAGCGAACTACCACCAAAGCTAAAGGCGGTCATTAAGATTTCATCATTTTTAAAATCGGTAGGCTTAAGTACTACCTTTACACCATTAGAAAGTGTAATCTCTTTCGCCTCCACAGTTTTCAATTCTTTGGTGGCTGTCACCTTACCGGCTGTGGGTACTTCTTCAATAAAACTGGTAGCAACTAGTTTATCTTCATAGGCTGTTATTCTAGCTAATGTAGCCTCTCGAAGCATCTTTTTGACTTCGTCTTCCGTGGGCATTTCCACACCTTCTTTTTCAGGGCCTGTAATTACAATCACTCGATTTGATTTAGAAACCCACTTTCTGCCCATCTCATTTACTTCTTCAATAGTAATGGTAGGTAGTACCTTTTGATAGAAGTCATACTCAAAGGCTACTCCGGGGATTGGTTCTTGCGAAAGAAAGTTGCGAATATATTCTCCAGCATAGCGACTAGACTCGGTCTTGTCAGACTCTTTATACGCCTTCTCCATATTGTTGAGCATCACATTCTTATAACGTTCAAATTCACCTTCAGTAAACCCGTAACGCTTCGCACGTTCATTCTCCACTACTATGGCCTTCAGCCCATTTTTTATACCATCCTGACCTACTACCGCAAAAGAGGAGTAGTTACTTTTAGTACGAACCATGCTGCCATAATTAGCACTGGCAAAAAAGAAAGGAGGCTCTGCTGACTGTTTCAGTTCTTCCAAACGTTGATTCAGCATGCCGGTGTAAAGTCTATAAATTACGTCTCTGCGGTAATCATTTAAGGTTTCTGTTTCCTCATTATCTTGCTTGTAGATAAGTTGTATCTGGGTGAAAGGAGCCTCTTTGTCTGAAACTACACTTAAAAAGGTTTGGTCATGATCAGGTACTTCGTACATTTTCCGCTCTTTCGGATTTTTCGGATTTTTGATCTTTCCAAAACGCTCTTTGATCTTTTTCTCCATTTCCTCAGGATCTATATCACCCACAGCAATCACGGCCATTAAATCAGGTCGATACCAATCTTTATAGAACTGACGTAAAGTCTCGTATTCAAAATTTTCTATCACCTCTTTCTTTCCAATGGGTAGCCTTTCCGCATAACGAGATTCTTTAAACATGACCGGAAACCATTCATCACGCATGCGTTGGTTAGCTCCCTGACCTAAACGTAGCTCTTCAAGTACAACACCACGTTCTTTATCTATTTCTTCTTCCGTCATAGCGATGTTATGTGCCCAATCCTCTAGTACAGTTAAACCTTTATTCAGCACCTCCTCATCGTCAGTAGGTATTGGTAAAATATAGACCGTTTCGTCAAAACTCGTGTACGCATTTAGATCGGATCCAAATCTCACTCCTACAGACTGCAGGTAGCTGACAAGTTCATTTTTCTCAAAGTTCTTGGTCCCGTTAAATGCCATATGCTCCAGAAAATGAGCAAGGCCTTGTTGCTCTTCCGTTTCCAGCATGGAGCCGGCATTTACCACGAGCCTTAGTTCAACCTTATCTTCAGGCTTTTCATTTTTACGGATATAGTAAGTAAGTCCATTTTTCAACGTTCCTACCCGCACATCAGGATCAATGGGAAGTTTGCTATCCATATTTCCTGAAATTTCCACCTCTTGAGCCCAGACCGGGGCTATAATAAGAAGCATTAAAAGTTTGGTAATTACTGTTTTCATAATCTGTTCAATTCAAAATTCGTATTTATCAACTACAATTTTAGTTATAACCCGTTAGTCGTCCAAACGTTTTGTTTATTACAGAGAAGCCCCGGTTTTTTAACAAACTTTAAGATAAGTCATCTTCTACCACATCAGCTGAGGATTGGCTTTCTTGCGGTACTATATCCTTCCTAAAAAACCGTTTCTGGAAAATGAGGATGATTACGACACCTATGAAAATAGAGGAGTCTGCGATATTGAAAACGGGACTAAAGAATAGAAAATAATTACCTCCTATACCGGGGATCCAGTCGGGATAATGACCATCAAACAATGGAAAAAATAGCATATCTATGACCTGACCATGAAACCAGGGTGTGGGCGCATCATAGGGAGCATTATCAAGCAAAACACCGTAAAACGTACTGTCTATTACGTTACCTACAGCCCCACCTAGAATCAAGCCCATACACCACATTAAGCCGCTATGTGCTTTATGCCGGTATAGATAAAAAATATAGTAACAGATACCCACCATTGCAATAAGACGAAAAATAGTCAGCAGCAGCTTTCCAAACTCATGTTCCCATTTAATGCCAAAAGCCATTCCCGGATTTAGAAGATAGTGCAGCCTAAACCAATCGCCCAAAACATGGATCTCACCGGCCGTGCCCATTTCCATGTTATAATAAACTAACAGCTTAGAGGTTTGGTCTATCGCTATAACCAATAGAGCAAGTAGAAAATACTTATAAATATGCTTGAATATAGGAGACTTCACTTCAAATGGTGGCTTCGGGTACTTCTTTATGGATGCCGGACTCTGCTTTATTTTCCGACTTAAAGAATTTTTTCTGGAAGATAAGCATAAACGTTACACCAAGAAATACAGAACTATCAGCCACGTTAAAAACATAACTAAAAAATAGAAAATCATTCCCGCCTACGAAGGGTATCCAGGCAGGGTAAGTACCTTCAAATAATGGGAAAAAGAACATGTCAATGACCTGACCATTGAACCAAGGAGTAGGTGCTCCATACGGGGCATTGTCCAATAAAACACCGTAAAAAGTACTATCGATGACATTTCCTATAGCTCCTCCTAAGATAAGAGCAATACATACGAGGAGGCCGGGAGTTACATTTTTTCTATAAAGATGTATGAGGTAAAAACCAATGCCAAACGCCGCGATCAACCTAAAAAGAGTAAGTAGCATTTTTCCATAGGTGGCATCCCAGCGCCCCCCAAAGGCCATACCAGGATTGAGTAAGTAATGGATCTTAAACCATTCTCCAATTACATTAATCTCTTGAATGTGATTTTGAGCCAAATCGAAATAAACCCAAAGCTTCACTATTTGGTCCAGAACTATTACCGCGAAGACAATTAAAAAATACCTATAAAGCTTCATTACTTCCCTATGACTCTATCTTGATTTTAAGTTGATGTCCATCCATTTCCAACAGCACCCCGTCACTCAATGTTTCCGTAAAGGTCAATGAAAGTGCCTGTGTTTCTTCACAGATGTATGCTTTATTTTCATGTAACGCAGTATTGATCAATTCTGTATTTGACTCTACACTAATCTTTATCTTATCCTGCACCTCTAGGCCCATATCTTTACGCATATTTTGAACCCTGTTAACCAAATCTCTGGCAATACCTTCCTGTCTCAACTCATCCGAAAGGGTGATGTCAAGAGCCACCGTCACATTCCCCTCAGAAGCCACTGACCAACCCGGAATGTCCTGATAAGTAATCTCTACATCTTCCAGCGTTAATGAAACTTTCCCGGATGATAAATCCAAGGTTAAAGCATTTTCAGACTCCAACATTGTGATCTGCTCGGCAGTCAATTGATTGATACCTACGGCCACTTCTTTCATGCGTGGACCATATTCCTTCCCTAACTTTCTAAAATTAGGCTTAACATTCTTTACCAGGATACCTGACTCGTCATCTACAAATTCAATCTGCTTCACGTTGACTTCTGAAAGCACCAAATCTTCTACCATCTCCACCTGCTCTTTGAAGTGTGCACTAAGCACAGGCACCAAAATTTTTGATAAAGGCTGACGCACTTTTATGGTGTGCTTCTTCCTGAGCGAATGAACGAGTGAAGAAGTAACCTGCGCCAAACTCATACGTTCTTCCAGATCAGCATCTATCAAACCCAAGTTAACCTCCGGAAACTGAGTCAAATGAACAGAAATTTCACCCTCCTTGCTTGTAACCGCATTTAGGTTTTGGAAGAGTGTATCCATATAAAAAGGAGCGATAGGTGAGCTAAGTTTAGCAATATTCACCAGGCAAGTGTAAAGCGTTTGATACGCGGCCTTTTTATCCTCATTAAATTCCCCTCGCCAAAAACGCTTCCTATTCAAGCGTACATACCAGTTGCTTAAATCATCAATGGTGAAATCTTGAATCATACGGGCCGCTTTAGTTGGCTCATAGTCTTCGTATGCTTTGCCTACTTTATCGATTACCGTATTGAGTTTAGATAATATCCACCGGTCGCTTTCTGTTCTTTTTTCAAGTGCGATTTCATGATCAGCATAGTCAAAAGAATCCAGGTTAGCATATAGGGCAAAGAAAGAATAGGTATTATGTAACGTTCCGAAGAACCTTCGTTGTACCTCTGTGATACCGTCAATATTGAACTTCAAATTATCCCACGGATTAGCATTGGAAATCATGTACCAACGCGTGGCGTCAGGGCCATATTTTGCCAATGTCTCGAACGGGTCGACCGCATTGCCCAGACGTTTGGACATTTTGTTACCGTTTTTATCCAGTACAAGTCCATTAGCGATTACATTTTTAAAGGCTACCTTATCGTAAAGCATGCTGGCTATAGCATGGAGTGTAAAAAACCATCCACGTGTTTGATCTACGCCTTCTGCGATGAAATCGGCCGGAAAATTAGCCTCAAAGATATCTTTATTTTCGAAAGGATAATGCCACTGCGCATAAGGCATAGCGCCAGAGTCAAACCAAACATCGATGAGGTCCGGTTCGCGAAACATTTTTTGCCCTTTATCGCTAACCAGAATTACGTTATCTACATAAGGCCGATGAAGATCAAAATCGTCAGGCAATCGTTCTGGCATAAAGCCGGCCTCTACTGATTTAGACACTTCACTTTTCAACTCTGCCAGAGAGCCTATACATTTTTGTTCGCTTTTATCTTCTGATACCCAAATGGGCAATGGTGTACCCCAAAACCTCGACCGTGACAGGTTCCAATCCACCAATTTTTCCAACCAGTTACCAAACCTTCCGATACCAGTTGATTCAGGTTTCCAGTTAATGTTTTTATTCAGCGCTACCAGCTTATCTTTCATGGCCGTAGTTTTGATAAACCACGAGTCCAACGGATAATACAAAATAGGTTTATCAGTACGCCAGCAATGAGGGTAAGAGTGTTCGTATTTTTCTACTTTGAACGCTTTGTTTTCTTCTTTGAGCTTTATCGCTATCTGAACATCCAGAGACTTATCCGGAGCCTGGCCTTCTGAATAGTATTCGTTTTTAACATGGATACCGGCAAAGTCCGTGATCTGTTGAACATAACGGCCCTGTTTATCTACAATAGGCACATCTTTGCCCTCTTCATCTTTTACCAGGATAGCGCCTATACCCGCTTGTGCTGCCACTCTTTGGTCATCCGCACCAAATGTGGGTGAAATATGAACTATCCCCGTACCATCTTCCGTACTAACGAAGTCTCCCGGTATTACTTTAAACGCAGGACCATTAGGTGCTACATAAGGAAGTAACTGTTCATATTCAGTTCCAACTAGTTCAGCACCTGTTACCTCTTCGATAACCTCGAATGGAATTAACTTATCACCCTCATTATAATCCTCAAAAGTCAGGTCGGAAGCCTTAGGATTGAAATACGCATTAAATCATTCTTTGACTAAAATGCACACTATTACCTCAAAGGTGTAAGCGTTAAATGTTCTGACCTTCGCATAGTTTATTTTCTCTCCTACCGCCAAGGCACTGTTGCCGGCTAGTGTCCAGGGTGTGGTAGTCCATGCCAAGAAGTATTCATTCACGCTGCCCTTAAGCTTAAACTGGGCAGTAATAGTAGTGTCCTTTACATCCTTGTAGGTACCGGGCTGATTAAGTTCATGAGAGCTCAAACCCGTACCTGCGGCAGGTGAATAAGGTTGGATAGTGTAGCCCTTATAAAGGAGACCTTTGTCAAAAAGCTGTTTTAACAAGCTCCAGAGCGACTCGATATAATCTCGTTCAAAAGTGACATAAGGATCATTCAGATCTACCCAATAACCCATTTTTTGAGTTAGATCATCCCATTGATCTTTGTACTTCATTACCGTTTCACGGCATTTTTGGTTGTATTCCTCTACAGAGATCTTTCTGCCTATATCATCTTTCTTGATTCCAAGTTCTTTTTCCACTTGTAGCTCTACCGGCAGACCATGCGTATCCCAGCCACCTTTACGCTTAACTTGAAATCCCTTAAGTGTTTTATATCGACAAAAGATATCTTTCACCGCTCTGGCCATTACATGATGAATACCAGGTGTGCCGTTAGCGGATGGTGGCCCTTCATAAAAAGTAAAAGCAGGTCTTCCCTCTCGTGAAGAAACAGACTTTTCAAATACCTGATTCTTATCCCAAAAATCGAGTACTTCACCAGCTACTTCGGCATAGTTCAGACTCTTGTACTCTTTATACTTCATTACTGCTCAAGAAAAATCTATGATTTAATGTCATCGGACACCTTATCCGGTGCCACTTTTATTTGTGAAAGATCTATTTCCTCGTCTTCATCCTCGGCATAAAAGCCATCGTCATACTGCTCTATTAGCGGATGTGTGTTCTTTCTGCGCTTGCCATCGTCAAAAGTAAGCAAGAGAGAAGGAAGTAAGATGAGGTTAGTTACCATGGCTATTAATAATGTAATAGAGGATAAAATTCACAAGGCAACTGTACCACCTAAGCTTGATCCAGCAAAAATTACAAACCCGGCAAATAATATGATGGAGGTATACATCATGCTGGCCCCAGTCTCGCGTAAACTTTTACTAACCGCTAACGGGACAAAAAACCGATTTGCAAATAACTCTTGCCGATACTTGGCTAGAAAATGAATGGAATCGTCCACTGAGATCCCGAATACAATACTAAAAATGAGTGCCGTACTTGGCTTAAGATGAATGTCGGCAAACCCCATGATACCGGCTGTGATCAAAAGTGGTATTATATTAGGCACTAATGATATTATAATCATTCTCACGTTAGCAAAAAGTATAGCCATAATGATAGAAATGATAATAAAGGCAAGCAACAAGCTAAATCTTAAGTTCTCTATTAGAAATTTGTTTCCCTTTATAAATAAAGGTGTTGTACCTGTAATACTCAGTTTAAGATCGCTGTCTACGAATAATGTATCTATTTTTGGTTGTATCACCTGATTCACCAGGGAATCCATATCGTGTGACCCTATATCAGCCACTTGCATTGAAATACGCATTTTCTGTAATGTTGAGTCTACGAATGAATCGAATAAACCGGAACTATCAGATTGATTGCGCATATACC
>ERZ1740060.1120-NODE-1120-length-10405-cov-5.870048_pt1 | contig 10405 bp, 10 predicted proteins | sample MGYA00581743_ERZ1740060 | MGnify/ENA primary metagenome ERZ1740060 (study PRJEB43018, sample SAMN04849235) | marine metagenome | isolation source: floating plastic debris | place: Pacific Ocean | collected 2008-08-27 | study: EMG produced TPA metagenomics...
GTTCTGGAGGGTGAGACATGACACTGGCAATCAAGGGCGCGGAAGTGATTGCGCTCGATAGAGCGCACGGCAGCAAGCCGTTCACCGCGGATATCCTGATCGACGGCGACCGGATTTCCTCCATGGGCGACGGGCTTGATTTGTCTGGGGCCAGGCAGGTCATTAACGGCGCAGGCAAGCTTGTGATACCGGGTCTTGTCAATGCGCATATGCACTCACCCGAGGCGCTCTACAAAGGTCGCTACGATAACATGCCACTGGAGATCTGGATGCTCTATGCCTATCCGATCCTTGGGGCCCAGACCCTTCCACCCCGGCTCGTGTACCTGCGGACAGCGCTTTGCGCGATTGAGAGCCTGAAAACCGGAACGACCTGCGTCACCGACGACGTCTATGAAAGCCCGTCGCAGACACCGGAACAGCTTGACGCCGTGTTTCAGGCCTATGACGATGTTGGACTGCGCGCGACCATCTCGGGCCATGTGGTGGACCGCCCCTTTCTGGATACGATCCCGTTTACCCGCGAATTCGTCGACCCCGCGCTGGCGGCCGAGGCGGATGCCCTTGGCGCTGCGGACAAAGACGCATGGCTTGCTCACTGCCAAGGCGCCTTTGCGCGACTTCATGGACGGTCCGGACGCTTGAATTTCATGGTCGCGCCGTCGGCACCCCAACGCTGCACGGTTGAGCTCATGCAGGATGCCATGGCGCTTGCCGATGCGCATGACGCGCCGTTTCACACGCATATTCTCGAAACCAAGGTGCAGGCCGTCACCGGGCAGGAATTCTATGGCGAAACGCTGATTGCCTATATGTATCGGCATGGCTTGCTGAAGCCGCGCACGACGATTGCTCATTCGATCTGGGTTACCGATGCGGATATCGAGATGATGGGAGATGTGGGCTGCTCTATCGCGCACAACGTGATTTCGAACCAAAAACTCGGTGCCGGTGTCGCCCCGGTCCAGCGGTTGCTAAAGGCTGGCGTGAATGTGGGGCTTGGTTCTGACGGCGTGTCCACCTCGGACACGACACGGATGTTTGCGGTGATGCACGCCGCAGGCCTGATTCACAATGTCCAGACACCCGATACAGATTTCTGGCTGTCAGCCGAACAGGTCCTTCGGGCCGCGACGATGGGCGGCGCGGCAGCGGCCTGTCTTGGGGACGAGACAGGAACGATTGAAGTCGGCAAGAAGGCCGATATGCTCCTGCTCGATCTGGCGAGCGTCCCATTTACACCGCGCAACGATCTCATCAATCATCTGGTCTATTGCGAAATGGGCAGTTCTATCACCCATGCCATTGTGAATGGTGAAATCATGGCCGAGGATGGCAAATGCCTGCGGGTGAATGAGGCCGAATTACTGGCCGAACTCCGCGAGGAAATGCCCGCGTTCCTCCACGCGCATCAGACAACCGAAACGCTGAACCGTCAGTTCGAAGCCGCGTTCTGGAAAATTCATCAGAAGGCGAATGCCTCTGATATCGGTCTTCAGCGACTGGGCGCGGAACCGAGGTGGCCGGCATGACGGTTTTATTGTCCGAGATCACGTCTTATGAGCTTGAGGAGCGGGTTAAGTCCGATCCCCCCATTGTGTTGCTGCCAACCGGTGCGCTGGAACAGCACGGGCCGCACCTTCCCCTTGCATGTGACACGATGATCCCGGCCATGCTCGCCGAACGGGTGGCGCGGGACATTGGTGGGCTTGTCGCGCCGCCGCTCCCCTACGGCTACAAATCACAACCGAAATCCGGCGGCGGGCAATACCATCAGGGTTGCATTGCGCTGGACGGGATGACCTACATTCTGATGGTTCGTGATATCATAACGGATCTGGCACGGCACGGTATGACCCGGATCGTGCTCTTCGACGGGCATATGGAAAACCAGATGTTCCTCACCGAAGCCAGCGATCTTGCGCTGCGCCAGTTGACAGCAGAGGGCATCAAAGGAACACGCATCGTCAAGCTGGGCTATTGGATAGAGATCGACAAACCGCTTGAGGATGTGCTCTTCCCGGAAGGATTGATCTCCTGGGAGCTGGAACACGCCGCGGTCATGGAAACCTCGGTCATGCTGCATCTGCGCCCGGATCTGGTTCGCAAAGACCTGATCCCTGATCATCCTCCGGCGGATTTTCCATCCTATGATGTTTATCCGTTTGATCCCGGTTCGGTGAACCATTCCGGCGCGCTGACCTCGGCCGCAAGCGCGACCGCCGACAAGGGAAAGGCGGTGGTCGACCGTCTCGTACCGGCGCTTGCGGCACAGATCACCCGCGCTTTCAGCGAGTAGGAGATGCCGCGCCAGATCGCAATGAATGCGTTTGTCATGAACACGGTGGCGCATCAGTCACCGGGGCTTTGGCGGCATCCGCGGGATCGGAGCGAGGAGTACAATACGCTCCGTCACTGGACCGATATCGCCCTGACACTGGAGGCCGGTTTTTTTGACGCGATGTTTCTTGCCGATGTCTATGGCGTCTATGATGTCTATGGCGGCGGTCCTGGGGCGGCCTTGCGCGGGGCGGTGCAAATCCCCATTGGCGATCCCTTTGTCCTGATCCCGGCGATGGCGGCGGTGACCGAACATCTCGGCTTCGGCGTGACCGGCAATACAGGTGTCGAGCCACCGGTTGCCTTTGCCCGGCGCATGGCAACGCTCGATCATCTGACAGGCGGACGCGTAGGTTGGAACATCGTGACCGGCTATCTCAACAGTGCAGCGAAGGCCCTGGGCCAGGCAGGCATCACGGCGCACGACGATCGGTATGGGATTGCCGAAGATTTCACGACCTTGATGTATAAGCTCTGGGAGGGCTCATGGGAGCCAGATGCCGCCGCAAGAGACCGGGACGGCGGCGTATTCACCAATCCCGAACGGGTGCGTACGGTTCTGCATGACGGCCCGCATTTCAGGTTTGAAGGACTGGCCCTGGCAGAGCCGTCACCGCAGCGAACTCCGGTGATCTATCAGGCTGGGGCCTCGCCCCGAGGGCGCGCCTTTGCCGCTCGCCATGCGGAATGCGTTTTTATCGCCGGTCCGTCAGCGGCGGTGATCTCTCCATGGGTGGCTGATATCCGGCATCTGGCGGCGAAGGCCGGACGAAACCCGCGCGATATTCTGGTCTTTGCCGAAATCACGGTCATACCCGGTCGAACCAATGCCGAGGCCGAAGATAAACGCGCCGAGTACACCCATTACATCGATCACGATGGCGCACTCGCGATGGTGGGGGGCTGGACCGGCGTGGATTTCGCGCCGATGGGGTGGGATGACCCGATCCGATATCAGGAAAACAACGCCCTGCGATCCCATCTGGAGGCGATCACCACCGCTGATCCAAAGACCACCTGGACCAAACGCGCCTTGGCAGAATATGCGGGTATCGGCGGCATCGCTCCCGTTATCTGCGGTAGCGCTGAAACATGCGCCGATGCTCTTATCGAATTTCAGGATGCGACTGATATAGATGGCTACAACCTCGCTTATGCGGTCTGGCCCGAGAGCTTTGAGGATTTCGCGCGACTGGTCGTTCCCGAACTTCAGGCGCGGGGCCGCTATCGCGTCACATACGATGCAGGCACATTGCGGGAAAAACTCTGGAGGCAAGGGCCGGGTGTTTCAGCCACGCATCCTGCCGCCGCTGTCAGAGCCAGTGTGGCATGATCCATGGGTACAATGCGTGACACCCCGGTTTCTGAAAATCACATGCGAAGAGAACAGGGGCGCTTTGGCTGCAGAACGCTGCGTCTTAGGATCTATGCAATCTAGGAGATGCTGAAATGAGCATGGACCCGACAACACCGGACAGGTTCGCACCGCGCTTTTCCGAGCTTGCGACCTTCATGCGTGCGCCTTTGGCGCGATCACTGAGCGACGTGGATATCGGTGTTTTCGGTGTTCCCTATGACGGCGCGCTGACCAACAGGCCGGGCGCGCGGCATGGGCCCCGGGAGGTGCGTAACCAGTCCTCGCTCATGCGTGCGATCAACCATGCAACGCGCATCGACCCCTTTTCGCTCGCGCGGGTGCGTGATCTTGGCGATGTGCCATTCTCTCGCATGTTCGATATCGAAGCGGCGCATGCGGAAATCGAAGCATTCGCACGAAGGATTGTTGGGGGTGGCATTACGCCACTGGCAATTGGGGGAGATCATTCGATCAGCCTACCGCTTTTGCGCGCCATCTCTCAAAATGGTCCGGTGGCCCTGATCCATGTGGATGCGCATACCGATACATGGGACAGCTTCCAGGGATCGAAGTTCAACCACGGCGCGCCTTTTCGCCGTGCCGTTGAAGAAGGTTTGATTGATCCAGCGCGAACCATCCAGATCGGGATACGGGGCACGCAAAACCTGACGGAAGGTTGGGATTACTCCGCAGCTTCTGGCATGCGCGTGGTTTTCTGCGAAGAGGTGCACGAGCGTGGCGTTCAAGCAATCGCCGAAGAAACCTGTGCACGCGTGGGCGACACGCAGGTTTAGCTGACCTGTGATATCGACAGCCGTGATCCGGTTTACGCACCGGGGACCGGCACGCCAGAAATCGGTGGTCTAACGACCTATCAGGCACAGGCGCTATTACGGGGTCTTCGACAGCTAAACTACATTGGCGCCGACCTTGTGGAAGTCTCGTCGCCCTTTGATACCGGATATGTCACCGCGCTGGCTGGGGCTGCGCTCGGCTACGAGATCCTGTGCCTACTGGCTGAAACCACTTCTCTTTCTGCCTAAATTATAAGCAAATCATCCGATATTAATTAAAAAATATGCGACGCATCCGCTTTTCACCCCGAAAACCTGACGTTAGGCGGCACCTGCCAGCGCCAAGCCTATGGTCCCAGCGAGCAATAAGGGGGATCATTCATGAAATTCACAAGTCTTGCCGCATGCGTTGGTCTGGCTTTGGGCACGCTGGCAACGGCGGCACCTGTTAAGGCCGAAGACACAATAAACTGTGTCTTTCCTTTCTGGTTCGGTTTCGCGCCGGTTTTTGTGGCCGACAAGAAAGGATACTTCGCAGAAGAGGAACTGACCGTCACCTGGGCCTTCGACAACGATCGCGCAAATGTTCTGCCGGCGCTTGAGACCGGCGCGATCGACTGCACAATGCGAACGATCGGCGAGAGCATGGCGCGTCCGAGAACACCCGAAACTTCCGGCACGATCATCGGGACAATCGATATATCCATCGGCGCAGACGGCGTCGTGGCTGGACCCGGTATCGAAAGCGTTGAGGATCTTGTGGGCAAGACCTTTGCCGGTGAAATCAACCATCCGGGCACCGTGCTGACGCAATACGCGCTGAACGAGAAAGGCCTTTCGATTTCGGATCTCGATATCAGATTGATCAATACCGACGACTCGATTGCCGTTTTCGAGGATGAAAGTATCGCCGCGGTTGCGACTTGGGAGCCTATGCTGAGCCAAATCGTTAACAACACCTCGCGGGAGGGATCGAAGGTTCTGATCGACTCAGGCGATTATGAAGGCCTGATCACGGATATCATCCTCGTGCGGACGGACGATCTGCAGGAAAACCCCGACAAATACGCGAAGTTCCTGCGCGGTATCTACAGAGCCATCGACGACTACATGGCAGATCCGGACGACTTCATTGCACTGTCTGCGCCGGAATACGGCGTTCCCGAGGCCGAAATGAAAGAGGCTCTGGCGGGTGTTAAGTACACCACATACGAGGAAACGTTGATCTACATGCCGGAAAGTGAGGACGGCAAGTTGAAGGAGGTCTTTGACAGCTTCAATGAAATAAATATGTCGCTCGATCTTCAGGATGCGCCCCTGCCCTACGCGCCCTATATCGATGGCTCGCTGCTTCAGGGTCTCTTTGACGGACATACGCGCTAACGCTTGATGTGGGCCTTTCGTAAGCCAATTCCCCGCCGGTTGGAGGTTTTTCTCGGGCTGGCGGGATTGTTTGTTTTTCTCGCTGCCTGGCAGGGACTCGCCATGTCTGGCGCTGTGCGCGAGCAATTTCTGCCGTCTCCTTGGGCGGTGGTCGAGGCGTTCTTTCGATTGTTCACAGAGCGCGACTTTGGCGCCGACATCGTGATATCAGTCGGGCGCGTCTGGTATGCGTTTCTTCTCGCGGTGGTCGTTGCCTTGCCACTTGGATTGTTGATGGCGTGCTATCGTTCAATCGGAGCTTTCTTTGAGCCTTTCATCGACTTCGTGCGCTATCTGCCGGTGCCTGCGCTCGTTCCGCTTCTGATCATCTGGTTCGGCGTCGGCGAGGCGTCCAAGATTGCTGTGCTTTTTATGGGTACGTTTTTTCAGCTGGTTCTTCTGATTGCCGATGATACCAAGCGTGTGCCGTCAGAGTACATTGAATCCGGGTTCACTTTCGGCGCGAACCAATGGCAGATCATGCGCGATATCGTAATCCCTGCGGCCCTGCCCAACATAGTGGACAATCTGCGGATCACGCTCGGCTGGTGCTGGACCTACCTCATCATCGCCGAAATCGTGGCGGCCTCGTCCGGCATCGGTCATGTGATCTGGGCTCTGCGGCGCTTTGTCAAAACACCCGAAGTGATGGCAGGCATCGTGGCGATTGGCATCATCGGACTTCTCACCGACCAGGCGTTCCGATATCTGCATCGCCGAGCCTTCGCCAAACAGGGACGCTGATCCATGACCTACCTGAATATAGAGCAGGTCGCCAAGACATTCGGCGAGGGAGACGACGCAGTAGAGGCGGTGACGGCGGTGTCACTCGGCATCGAACAGGGATCTTTCGTTGTGTTCCTCGGGCCGTCCGGATGTGGCAAGACAACGCTGATGCGGATTGTGGGGGGGTTGGAAAGCCCGAGTACGGGCACGATTAAATTGCACGGCGAAACGCTTGGCGGGCCGGATCGGCGTCGCGGTATGGTGTTTCAATCCTATGCGGCCTTTCCGTGGTTGACGGTTGAGGGCAACATTCGCCTTGCCTTGCGCTATCGCCCTGGTCTCGATCGTTTGGAACGCTCCCATATTGCGCGCACGCTGATCGCCCTGGTCGGACTCTCGGGATTTGAGAAGTCTTATCCAAATCAGATTTCGGGCGGCATGAGACAGCGCGTGGCTATCGCACGGACCCTTGCCTCAGATCCAGATGTGTTGCTCATGGACGAACCTTTTGGCGCGCTCGACGCCCTGACACGGGAACACCTGCAGACGCAGCTTTTACGCATCCACCGGGAAGCCGCCAAAACGACCATCTTTGTCACGCATGACGTGGATGAAGCTCTGCTGCTCGCCGATCGTGTGATCGTGTTTTCCAGCCGCCCCGCGCGGATTGTTGAGGACATGGACGTTACCTTGAAGCTTGGTCACGAGCGCGGGCAGGACATGCGGGATACACCGGAATTCATCGCGCTGCGCCGACATCTGCAGGATCGCCTGCGTGCCGAATACGCAACTCCGGAGAGACATGTTGCCTGATTTCAATGGCCAGTCCGTTTTGATAACAGGCGGCAACATGGGGCTCGGTGCAGGCGTGGCGCGGGCTTTTGTTGCCTCTGGTGCCTCTGTAATCATCGCAGGGTTGGAGGGTAACACGCCAGATGTGGCAGCAAGCTGGAGCAGAGAGTTCGGCACATCCGTCAAGGGTGTCACCTGCGACATCACCGATGCAGCCGCGGTAGATGGCCTTGTCGCGGCCTGTCCTCGACTGGATGTGCTGATCAACAATGCGGGGCTGGAATTGATCACACCGATATCCGACCCGGACCCGAGCGTTGATAGTGTTTTTCGGAGAATCATTGAAATCAACGTCATCGGGACATTCGCGGTCACCCGTGCGTTGCTGCCAAAGTTGCTCGATGGTGCGCGGATCGTGAACACCGCTTCAATGTGGGGTAAGACCGCTGTCGCGGATTTTTCGGCCTATTGCGCGTCCAAACACGCGATCATTGGCCTGACCCGAAGCCTCGCGCAGGAACTGGCGCCACGTCGCATCTCAGTCAACGCGGTCTGCCCGGGATGGGTCCGGACGGAGGCGTCCATGCGGTCGCTTCGCGCCCTGTCAGATCAATCGCAGCGCACCGAGGAGGACCTCTTGTCAGAGATTGTGGGTGCGCAGGCGCTGCCGGGATTGATGGAGCCCGAGGACATGGCCGATATCTACCTTTTTCTGGCGTCCAGCGCGGCGCGCAACATAACCGGACAAGCCTATACAATCGACCGCGGGGAGCTCATGCAATGACGCTTGCCGGACAGACAGCTCTCGTGACAGGCGCGGCCAGCGGGATTGGCCGCGCGACGGCCAAGGCGCTTTCAAGCGCAGGGGCGGCGGTCATACTCGCGGATCAGGCCGATTTAACGCAGACAGCCCAGGAAGTTACCAGCGCACGCGCAATAGAGGTGGATGTCGCCGACCCGGCCTCGGTCCAGGCTTTGTTCGACGAAATCGGGCCGCTCGACATTGCAGTCAACGCTGCGGGTATCCTTGTCGAAAGCCCGACGCTTGAGATGTCGGTCGACGCGTTTGACCGGCAGATATCGGTAAACCTGCGCGGATCCTTTCTGATCGCCCAAGGGGCGCTTCGCGCGATGCAGTCCAGAGGGGCCGGGCGTCTGATCCTTGTTGCCTCGGAGCTCGGTTATCTGGGCCGGGCGGACTTTGCCGCCTATTGCGCATCAAAGGCCGGGGTCATCGGACTGACCCGATCACTGGCCCGGGAGTTTGCACCCGAGATTCTGGTCAATTGCGTTGCGCCCGGACCGACGGACACACCGATGCTCTCCGTCGAGAGCATGTCGCCGGAATGGCTCGCAGAGGAAACAAAGAACCCGATGGGTCGTATCGGCACCGCTGAGGAGATCGCTGCAGCAGTCCTGTTTCTTGCCTCCCCCGGGGCAAGTTTCATGACCGGTCAAACCCTCTGCCCTTCTGGCGGGGCAGTCATGTTATGAGGATGGAATGATTCAAAACCCAGTGACCTGGCCGAACGGCGCAAAAGTCGCCTGTGCCATTACCTTCGACATGGATGCCGACAGCCTTATTCATATTGAAAAAGGTCACCGTGCCCCACAGTATCTCTCAACGATTTCTATGCTTCGCTATGGACCGGAAGTCGCGATCCCTCGCATTCTCGAAGGATACCGGCAGCGCGGGCTGAAACAGACATTCTTCATCCCGGCATGGTGCATTGAACAGCACCCCAAAACGGTTGAAAAAATCGTCGAGGCCGGGCACGAGGTTGGCTTTCATGGCTACATTCACGAGGCACCGAATGCTCTGCCACCCGAGGAAGAGCGCTACTGGATGCAGAGGTCGATCGAGGTGATCGAGCGATTTACGGGCAAACGGCCGCGCGGCAACCGTTCCCCGTTGTACAACATGTCGTCCGACACGCCAGGCATGCTGGCGGAGGAAGGCTTTCTTTATGACAGCTCCCTGATGGGAGACGATGTGCCCTATGTGCTGGCACCGCCGCAGGGCGAGATTATCGAGTTACCGGCCAGTTGGGCCACAGATGACTGGCCGCCTTACGTACACTCTATCGATCTCGATTACATGTTTCAGATCATGTCGCCGGATCGCGCAATGGAAGTCTTTATGGCCGAGTTCGAGGCGATGCGCCAGGCCGGTGGCGGGCTTTGGATCGGAGTATGGCATCCCTTCGTATCGGGTCGCTTGTCGCGCTGGCAGCGGATTGAGCAGATGATCGACGAAATGCTTGAAACAGGCGAGGTGTGGTTCGCATCTCTTGAGGAAATCGCGCTCCATTGCCAGTCTCTCGACACATCCGGCGCGCGGGTCATGAAACGCCAGACCTTCCCGCTTTATGAGGGGCAATCGGTGCTGCCAGACCCTCTTCCGTCCAGCATGCCCAAAGAGTAACGCGATAGACAGACGCGCCTTTGAACGCGCACCAATTCAGAGACTGCGTGTTGGTCTCATCAGATCAATGCTGGCCCGCATGTGTTGGTCGGACTCATCTGGCAACCTTCGCCTCGTCCAACTCGGATCGGCGGTCATTCATAATGATCTCATATTTTACTGGTGGCGATTGGGCCACCTTTCTCCCCTTTCGGAAAACAGCCACCCGATGCGCACGTAGCCTGATTGCTTCGATGGGGTCAGAGGCTTCAAGGATCACGAAACTGGCGTCGCACCCCATTTCGAGGCCATAACCCGTCAAACCCATGATCTTCGCCGAATTCTGAGTAATCGCCTCAAAACACCACGCCATATCCGCGCGACTCGAGAGCTGACCGACATGCAGGCCCATATGGGCCACATCCAGCATGTCGGCATCGCCAAGCGAGTACCAGGGATCCATCATGCAATCGGAGCCAAAGCCGACATTGATGCCCGCCTCGCGCAGTTCGCGCGCGCGGGTCTGACCCCGGCGCTTGGGGTAGGTATCGTGACGCCCTTGAAGCATGA
>ERZ1740060.1121-NODE-1121-length-10397-cov-8.111294_pt1 | contig 10397 bp, 7 predicted proteins | sample MGYA00581743_ERZ1740060 | MGnify/ENA primary metagenome ERZ1740060 (study PRJEB43018, sample SAMN04849235) | marine metagenome | isolation source: floating plastic debris | place: Pacific Ocean | collected 2008-08-27 | study: EMG produced TPA metagenomics...
GAAGCCTTTTCTCGAAATGAGTGCTGATTGATACTTTCCAAATATCCTCTTAGAACTAGGGCTTACTCCCGTCCAGTCATACAAAGTCAATAAGCAGTTCTTTGATGTTTATCGATAGAGCACTCCGATGCACCTGGGACTAAACCGGAATTATGAGAATTCCTAACTAGGGAGCTTTGCGCTCACACTCAACGAATTAGATTATCAACATTAATAATTCATAGAGGGAATAGGTAAATCAGGTAATCGACTCTAACCCCAATAAAGCTCTTGGTTAGATATAGGATTTCTTGACTTGAGAATCCTTAGATTCCTTGACAGGCAAGGGTTTTGGGAGGATGATAGAAATCTTTTGAAGGGGAGGAGTTTGGGCTGCTGTGGAAGACATTAACGTGAAACAGAGTTTGCAAGTTGCCGGTAAAACTTACACTTATTACAGCTTGCCGGAAGCCGCTAAAACCCTCGGTGACATCAGCCAGCTCCCCTACAGTCTCAAAGTTCTGCTGGAAAATTTGCTCCGCCATGAAGATGGCCGCACCGTTACGGCTGCTGATGCCCAAGCCGTGGCTGACTGGCTCAAGACAAAATCTTCTGATCGCGAAATTGCCTACCGACCCGCTCGGGTGCTGATGCAAGATTTCACCGGGGTTCCTGCCGTGGTGGATCTGGCGGCGATGCGGGATGCCATTGTCAACCTGAACGGCGACCCTGAAAAAATCAATCCCCTCACCCCAGTCGATCTGGTCATTGATCACTCGGTGATGGTGGATAACTTTGGGAGTGAGGAGGCCTTTGGGGCCAATGTGGATCGCGAGTTCCAGCGCAACCACGAACGCTACGAGTTTCTGCGCTGGGGGCAAGGGGCCTTCGACAACTTCCGGGTGGTGCCCCCTGGGACCGGCATCTGCCACCAGGTCAACCTAGAGTATTTGGCCCAAGTGGCTTGGACTAAGGAAGAAAATGGGGAAACCGTTGCTTACCCCGACACCCTGGTGGGGACTGACAGCCACACCACCATGATCAACGGCCTCTCTGTCTTGGGCTGGGGTGTGGGCGGCATCGAAGCGGAAGCGGCGATGCTGGGTCAGCCAATCTCCATGCTGATTCCGGAAGTGGTGGGCTTCAAGCTGGTGGGCCAACTCCCAGAAGGGGCCACGGCCACCGACCTGGTCTTGACCGTGGTGGAAATGCTCCGGCAAAAAGGGGTGGTGGGCAAGTTCGTCGAGTTTTACGGCGAAGGACTCTCCCACCTGACCCTGGCTGATCGCGCCACGATTTCTAACATGGCTCCTGAATATGGAGCCACCTGCGGCTTTTTCCCCGTCGATTCAGAAACCATCAAATACCTGGAATTCTCTGGACGGGAGCCGGAGCGGGTTGCCTTAGTCGAAGCCTATGCCAAGGCTCAGGGGCTCTGGCGCGAAGACAATAGCCCCGACCCGGTCTTTACCGATACCCTCAGTCTGGACCTGGCTACCATTCAACCCTCCCTGGCAGGACCGAAGCGGCCTCAGGATAGGGTCACCCTGGCGAATCTGGCCAACCAGTTTAAAACCAATGATTTTCCCAGCTTCAGCGGCTTGGATTCCTACGCAGCAAAACGGTCTGAAGCCATCGCTGGAGAAAACTACGCCCTGGAAGATGGGGCCGTCGTGATTGCCGCGATCACCAGTTGCACCAACACCTCCAACCCCTCAGTCATGATCGGTGCCGGTTTGGTCGCCCGCAAGGCCCATGAAAAGGGCCTGAAAGTGCAGCCTTGGGTAAAGACCTCTTTGGCTCCTGGCAGCCAAGTGGTCTCCGACTATCTCGAAAAGGCCGGTCTGCAATCCGATTTAGATGCCCTCGGCTTTAACCTAGTGGGCTATGGCTGCACCACCTGTATCGGCAACTCCGGTCCTCTGCCAGACGCCATCTCTGGCGCGATCGAATCCTCTGACTTGGTGGTGGGCGCAGTCCTCTCGGGTAACCGTAACTTTGAAGGACGGGTTAGCCCCCACACCAAGGCCAACTACCTGGCTTCACCGCCCTTGGTGGTAGCCTATGCCATTGCCGGAAATCTGGCGATCGATCTCACCACAGATCCCCTAGGCGAAGACACTGACGGTAACCCGGTGTATCTGAAGGACATCTGGCCTACCACTGCTGAAATCCAAACGGCGATGGCCTCGGCCCTAACCCCCGAGATGTTCCGCAGTCGCTACGGCAATGTCTTCAGCGGTACCCCCGCCTGGCAGCAGATTGCTGCTGTAGACAGTCAAACCTACGGCTGGCAAGGGGAGAGCACCTATGTGCAAAATCCGCCCTTCTTCGCCGACATGGCTCCGACGGTGAAAGGTCAAGTCTTTGCTGACATCACCGGGGCGCGGCCTCTGGCCCTCTTGGGTGACAGCATCACCACCGACCACATTTCACCAGCAGGGGCGATCAAAGCCGACAGTCCGGCAGGCAGCTATTTAGTCAGTAATCAGGTGATTACAGCTGACTTCAACTCTTACGGGTCACGCCGGGGCAACCACGAGGTGATGATGCGGGGCACCTTTGCCAATATTCGCCTTAAGAACGAAATGGTTCCTGGCTCCTCGGGCGGGGTAACTCGCTACATGCCTGAGGGCGAGCAGATGTCTATCTACGATGCGGCGATGAAGTACCAAGCGGCGGGCACACCGCTGGTGGTAATTGCCGGTAAAGAATATGGCACCGGTTCCTCGCGGGATTGGGCGGCGAAAGGCACCCGTTTGCTAGGGGTCAAAGCAGTGGTAGCAGAGAGTTTCGAACGCATTCATCGCTCAAATCTGGTTGGCATGGGGGTACTGCCGCTGCAGTTTGTGGACGGCACCAATCGCCAAACCCTGCGTCTAGAGGGCACTGAAACCTTTGACTTAACAGGGCTAAGCCATGGCATTCAACCAGGGATGATGTTGAACTTAGGGGTTCACCGGCAGGATGGTAGCGAGGTGACCGTGCCTGTACTCTGTCGCATCGACACCCTGGACGAGGTGGAGTATTACCGCAATGGCGGGATTCTGCACTATGTCTTACGGCAGTTGTTAGCCGCCTAGGTCGCCACAACCCAGGTGCTCACAGACCCGAAGCACCCAGGTTTCAACGGGGGCAGCGGCATCTAATCTAAGGGCGACCTCAGGGGGTGGACTCTCTAAATCAGCCCACTGACTGGCCAGCAAGTCGGTCCCCACAAAGTGGCCTTGCCGTTGTGCTAACCGCTGTTGCAAAAGTGCAGGTTCACCATGCAGGTAGACAAACGCGATCGCGGGCGCTTCTGCTCGCAGCATTTCACGATAGGTGTGCTTTAACGCAGAACAGGTGATGATCGCCGATTGTTTGAGGGCTTGCAGGCGCTTAATCTCTTGGCAGATCGCTTGCAGCCATGGATATCTGTCTTGATCGGTGAGGGGAATCCCCGCTTTCATCCGCTCAATATTCTTAGCGGGATGAAAATGATCACCTTCCACAAACAGCCAACCCAGCCTGTTTGCAAGAGCCTGACCCAGCGTAGTTTTGCCCGCGCCAGCTACACCCATCACCACCACAATCTCAACTGACAGTGCCATTATTCAAACCTGGTCTTGCCTGCCCTGCCCAAAGACAACCTTAAACCTGAGCCGCCTCAGCAGCTTCAGCGTATCCTTGTTTCTCGGGAACCGTTGTGCATTGACCTTACCCTACGCTGAGGGAAAGGCGCGATCGCGGTGCCCTAGGCCATTTTGGCTATGGCAGCCAGTCCGATTAGGACAGGGCTGCGAGCCACTTTGCTTGGGCGCTAATGATCAGCATGGTCGGCGTCTAAAGCAAAGTGGTCCAAGCTACACATCGCACACAAGGAAACGGGGCATGATGATTGACGAACTCGATACCTCCATTGAAGATATCCGCGCCCGAGAAATTTTAGACTCCAGGGGACGACCCACCATCGAAGCGGAAGTCTACTTAGCCGGTGGCGCTGCAGGCTTAGCCCAGGTCCCCAGTGGCGCTTCAACGGGCACCTTTGAAGCCCACGAGCTGCGAGATGGCGACCCTGAGCGGTTTGAAGGGAAAGGCGTCCTCAAAGCCGTCGAGAATGTCGAATCCACCCTTGCGCCCGAACTAATGGGCCTTAATGCCCTAGAGCAGATCGTGGTAGATAGCGTCATGCGAGAGGTGGATGGCTCTGAGAACAAGTCGAAGCTAGGGGCCAATGCGATTTTGGCCGTTTCCTTAGCGAATGCGAAAGCGGCGGCGGCAGCCGTCGGCTTACCCCTCTACCGCTATCTGGGTGGCCCTATGGCTAACCTCCTGCCCGTTCCCTTGATGAACGTGGTGAATGGGGGTGCCCATGCTGACAACAATGTAGATATTCAAGAATTCATGATTGTGCCGGTGGGTGCCCCCAGCTTTCGCGAAGCGCTGCGCTGGGGGGCAGAGGTCTTCTCCAGCCTCAGCAAGGTTTTGAAAGGTAAAGGGCTGCTGACTGGGGTGGGTGATGAGGGTGGCTTCGCCCCCAACCTGGGCTCTAACCAAGAAGCTTTAGAGCTGTTGATTCAAGCCATTGAGCAAGCGGGCTATGAGCCGGGTCAGCAGGTGGCTTTAGCGCTGGATGTGGCAGCCAGTGAGTTCTATAAGGATGGCAAATACACCTACGACGGCACGGCCCATTCCCCTGCAGACCTGATTGATTATCTGGCTGACTTATCTGGCAAGTTCCCGATTGTCTCGATCGAAGATGGCCTCCACGAAGACGATTGGGATAACTGGAAAACCCTCACCGATAAGTTAGGGGGCTCAGTGCAGCTCGTGGGGGATGACCTGTTTGTGACCAATCCCACCCGACTGCAAAAGGGGATCGACCAGGGCATGGGGAATTCGATTTTGATCAAGCTCAATCAGATCGGCAGCCTCAGCGAGACTTTAGAAACCATCGATTTGGCCACGCGCCATGGTTACACCTCGGTGATCAGCCACCGCTCTGGGGAGACAGAAGACACCACCATTGCAGATCTGTCTGTGGCGACCCGTGCTGGACAAATCAAGACCGGTTCTCTGAGTCGTAGTGAGCGGGTGGCGAAGTATAACCGCCTGCTGCGGATTGAAGATGAGTTGGGGGATCAGGCGATTTATGCCGGGACCGTCGGGATGGGGCCAGGATAGCCTCACCCTTCCTCGCACCCAGTCTCCGGCTGGGTGCCCCCTCGAAGCTCCGCCGCAATGATGGTTGTGTGAATTCAGTCGTCACTTCCCGAATTTCTAAATAGCCCTGCTTCACCACTTCTGGCATCGTCACCGATAGGGGAGTGGTTGGGAGTTCAGCGATGGCCAAGGCTGACCGATCTTGCGTGGTAGCGACTTGCCGCACAGCTACGTCAGGAATACCCACCAGCACCGCTGGGTCTCCAACAGACATCCGCACTTCCACTGCGACCCAATACTTTGGACGTAATTGGAGCACCAACTCCCTCCGCCAGCATGGTGATCAGCCAGTGATGCACCCCCGCCCAGAGCTCGGGATGTTCTAAATAGAGATCCGGGAGAAGGCATCGCAATGGTGGCCTCAAAGCTGATTCTATTGTGTCAAAGCCGCGCAAAATCGCCTTGGCGATAGGTAAAAACTAATTGAATGAAGGTTGCGTCAAATCAGAGATTTCTGATCGCTGTAAATTGGCTAAAATCGGCAAACTAAATTGAGATGCAGACAATAGTCGCTTAGAGAAGAAGAGAATTTCAATTGCTTCTATCGCATCTGTTTCTGGATTGAGGCGCACCAGAACTTCGTCCTCTAGATGCTCCACTTCTTGATCAGCATAGGGCGGACATTGATAGAGGTAGAGAATATCCCCATCTTGGTCATACTTAAACGTTAGTTCACTGTTCATTAGTCTTGGGCTTAGGGATTTTGCGGGCCGTATAGGCCGTAACAATCCAATGGGCGTTGTCCAACGGTGAGCTGATCACCACAACGACAATGTAGCGACCTGTACGAATATGGTGAAATCATTTAGCCACCAGGGTGGCATCAGGGTCTTGTTTGCTGTCCCAAACAAAATCTGGGTTCGCCAGCGTTGCTTGAATTTCCTCCCGATAGTCAGGCCATGTCCCTGGATGAGTCTCAATAATGTGTTGCGCCCTTCCCTCAGACAAAATTACGTCCGTCTTGAAATAGGGGCAGGGAAATAAATCGCTCATCTAGATTCAGCATAGCCTTTGCCAAACAGAATAGCTTTTGCAAAATTACGACACTACGGTCACCGCAGCCGGAATCGACCCTTTAAACACCAGTCGCTCCAGCTCCACATCCACATGGATGTGTTGCCCATTTTGGAACGTGCCCCGCAAAATTCCCTTCGCGATCGGCGTTTCTAGCTCTTTCTGTATGGCCCGCTTCAGCGGTCTGGCCCCGTACACTGGGTCAAAGCCCACCTGGGCCACCCAATCCAAGGCTTCATCCGAGAGGGTGAGGGTCATCTTGCGATCGCCCAACCGCTTCTCCAGTCGCTGGATTTGCAGCTTCACGATCTCCCGCAACTGCTCCTGGCGCAGACTGTGGAAGATGATTAGCTCATCCACCCGGTTTAAGAACTCAGGGCGGAAGTGGCCCTGCATCGCCTCCATCACGCGACTCCGCATCAACTCATACTGACCGTCATCCCCCGCTACATCGAGGATGTATTGAGAGCCAATGTTGCTGGTCATGATCACCACCGAGTTGCGGAAATCTACCGTGCGCCCTTGGGAATCGGTGAGGCGACCGTCATCCAGGATTTGCAACATGATGTTGAACACATCCGGGTGGGCCTTCTCGATTTCGTCAAACAGAATTACGGCATAGGGGCGGCGGCGCAGCGCTTCGGTGAGTTGGCCCCCTTCTTCAAAGCCCACATAGCCAGGAGGGGCTCCAATCAGTCGGGCCACCGCGTGCTTCTCCATATATTCCGACATGTCAATGCGGACGATCGCCTCTTCGGTGTCGAACATGTAGGAGGCCAATGCCTTAGCCAGCTCGGTCTTACCCACCCCGGTCGGACCCAAAAAGATAAAGCTGGCAATGGGCCGGTTGGGATCGGCGAGACCCGCCCGCGATCGCTGGATTGCATCCGCCACTGCCGTCACCGCCTCTTCTTGGCCGATCACTCGCTGGTGCAGCTCATCTTCGAGTTGCAGCAGCTTCTCCATTTCAGACGCCACCAGCTTGCTGACCGGGATGCCGGTCCATTTAGAAATAATTTCGGCGATGTCCTCTTCAGTCACCTCTTCCCGCAGCAGCGACTGGCCGCTGGTTTGGGCACTGGCCAACTGCGCTTCGGCCTCTTTCACCTGTCGCTGCAGGTCCGTGAGCTTGCCATACTTGAGTTCAGCGGCGCGGTTGAGGTCGTAGTCACGCTCCGCCTGCTGAATCTCGATGTTGACGTTTTCGAGGTCTTTTTTGAGGGTTTGGATGTTGTCGATCACATCCTTTTCTGCCTGCCACTGGGCGTTAAAGGTGGACTGGCTTTCCTTCAGATTTGCCAATTCCTTATCCAATCGCTCTAGGCGCTCTAAGGAAACCACGTCAGTTTCTTTCTGGAGGGAGAGTCGCTCCATTTCAAGCTGCAAGATCTTGCGATCGATCTCGTCCAGTTCCTCTGGCTTGGAGGTGATTTCCATCTTCAGCTTGGCGGCTGATTCATCCACCAGGTCTATGGCCTTGTCAGGCAGGAAGCGATCGCTGATGTACCGAGTCGAGAGCACCGCCGCCGCCACTAGGGCATTGTCGGCAATCTTGACGCCGTGGTGGTTTTCATAGCGCTCTTTTAGCCCGCGCAAAATCGACACCGTATCCTCAATGGTGGGCTGATCGATGTAGACCTGCTGGAAGCGGCGCTCTAGGGCGGCATCCTTCTCTATATATTTACGGTACTCATCCAGGGTGGTGGCCCCGATGCAGCGCAGTTCCCCCCGGGCCAACATGGGCTTCAGCAGATTGCCCGCATCCATCGCCCCTTGGGTGGCTCCGGCCCCAACCACGGTGTGAATCTCATCAATGAACAGCACCATCTGGCCATCGGAATCTTGCACTTCTTTAAGCACCGCCTTGAGACGCTCTTCGAATTCGCCCCGGTACTTGGCTCCGGCGATCAGCGCCCCCATGTCTAGGCCAATGATGCGGCGATCGCGCAGCGACTCCGGCACATCTCGATTGATGATCCGCTGGGCGAGACCTTCGGCGATCGCGGTTTTACCCACCCCTGGCTCCCCAATCAGAACGGGGTTGTTCTTAGTGCGACGGGACAAAATCTGGATGGTGCGACGAATCTCATCATCCCGGCCAATCACCGGGTCGAGCTTACCAGTTTGGGCCAGCGCCGTCAGGTCACGGCCATATTTTTCTAGGGCGTCGTACTTGCCTTCCGGGTTTTGGTCGGTCACTTTTTGGCTACCTCGCACTTGCTCAATCAGGCTCCGTAGTTGGGTTTCATCTAAGTTAAATTCTTTGAGGAGGGGTTTGCCGAAGCGGGCATCTTGCCCATAGGACAACACCAGATGCTCCACAGAAATGTAGTCGTCACCAAAGTCCTGGCGGAACTGTTCGGCCCTATCCAACAGGGTATCGAGACTGCGGCCCAAATACACCGAACCGCCGCCGTTGCTCACCTTGGGTTGCTTGTCGATAAACCGTTGAGTGAAGTCCCGTAGATTCTGAACCTTGACCTCGGCCTTATTGAAGACCGATATCGCCAGCCCATCCTGCTCTAGCAGGGCCTGCATCAGGTGCTCGCTTTCAATTTGCTGATGCTTAGCAGCCTTGGCAATCTCTGGCGTGCGGACGATCGCCTGCCAAGACTTTTCAGTGAACTGCTCGCGATTGGTGGGCTGCATGGGAACCTCCTGCTCTGGCTCTGGCGTGAGTCACCCTGATCAGGATGCTGCAACGCCGCTTAGTCTCTACTATGGCCGTTCGTAGTCCAATGCAATGGGAGTCAACCCGTACGCAAAAGGTGGCGATCGCCCCACTCCTACGCTTTCAGCACCCTTTTAAATCCTGTTTTGAAGTCTGATAGCCTCTTTTGCCTTCAGTCCCCCAGAGGCTGCTGGGTTTGGGGCCAGTTCACCACCACCACCCCTAACACCACACGCCCACCCCCCCACGACAACGCGCCAGAAAACGGCTCTCGCAGCAGCAGCACCCCAAAGGTCACGGCAAACACCGGCACCAAATTAATGAAAATCGCCGCCTGAGGGGCTCCCAAAGCCTGGATGCCCTCGTAATACCAGCTAAACCCCAGCACCGTACCCAATAGCCCCAGGTAAAACACACCCACCCAAGCCACCCAAGGCTGTACCGGCAGGCTTTGCCAGAGTCCTTGGTGAATGGCTAAAGGGAACAGGGCGATCGCCCCCACCCAAATGCTGTAGGTCGCCGTTGCTAAGGGTGATAGGCTGCCCATCACCTGCTTGCCCACCAGGGAATACACCACCCAACTGCCTACACAGCCCAGCAGCCAGAGATCCCCTTGACTCACCCCTTGGCTCAGCAGCGTCTGAAGCTGCCCCTCACTCAAAACCAGCGCGGCCCCTAGCAGGGCTACCGCCGTGCCTGCTAGAGACAGGGGCGGCAGCGGTTGGCGAAAGAGCAGTGCCGAACAAAGGGTGATAAAGATGGGGTTTAAGGCAATGATCAGTCCGGCCCGACTGGCGGTAATGGTCTGGAGCCCTGAGAAAAAACAGACGTTGTAGACCAATACGCCGCTGAGCCCCAGCACCACCACGGGTAATATTTGGGTCGCCTTCAATCGGGGCAGTCGTTCTCCTTGGCTCCAGAGCAGCAGCACCATGCCCACCGCCGCCACGGCAAAGCGACAAAAGGCGGCGCTATAGGGGCTGAGGGTCTGGGACAGGGTCCGTCCGGCAATAAAGGTGCCGCCCCACAGGGCCATGGTCAGCAGCAATTTTAGATAAACCAAGCGTCCTCACTTTAGGTAATGGGGCTCTAGTCCTGACGCTACAGGAGATTACTCACGCTGACAGGGTTTGTTTCAGGCTTTCACTGTAGGGGGCAGTCAAAATACCGCGATCGCTGATCAACCCCGTCACCAGCTCGTGGGGGGTGACATCAAAGGCGGGGTTTCGCACCACCATGCCTTCTGGAGCGGTGCGCCGAGCCCCAAAGTGGGTGACCTCATCTTCCCCGCGCTCCTCAATCACAATGTCCTGACCCGTGGGGGTATCTGGGTCGATGGTGGAGTAGGGGCAGGCCACATAGAAAGGAATGTCAAAGTACTGAGCGGAGATCGCCACCCCCAGCGTGCCGATTTTATTCGCCACATCCCCATTAGCTGCAACGCGATCTGTGCCCACAATCACCAGGTCAATCAGTCCCTGGCTCATCAAGTGGGCGGCCATGTTGTCGCAAATTAGGGTGACATCAA
>ERZ1740060.1123-NODE-1123-length-10390-cov-3.584325_pt1 | contig 10390 bp, 9 predicted proteins | sample MGYA00581743_ERZ1740060 | MGnify/ENA primary metagenome ERZ1740060 (study PRJEB43018, sample SAMN04849235) | marine metagenome | isolation source: floating plastic debris | place: Pacific Ocean | collected 2008-08-27 | study: EMG produced TPA metagenomics...
CAAGCAAATCTGCAACCACCCGGCGCAGCTGCTGAAGGATCACGATTTCGGCCAACCCGGCGCGCCCGACGCGACGCGGAGCGGCAAGTGCGTCCGGCTCATCGAGATGCTGCAAGAAGTTATTGCGTCGGGCGAGCAGGCATTGCTGTTTACGCAGTTCCGCCAGATGGGGCGATTGCTCGTGCCTCTGCTGCAACAGGAGCTGGGCAAGCCCGTGTTGTTCCTGCACGGTGGCACGACGCAGAAGCAGCGCCAGGAGCTTATCAACCGGTTCCAGGCCGCCGACGGGACCGCCCCGCTGCTGATCTTGAGCCTCAAGGCTGGTGGCGTTGGCTTGAACCTCACCGCGGCAACGCACGTGTTCCACTTCGATCGCTGGTGGAACCCGGCGGTCGAGAATCAGGCGACCGACCGTGCGTACCGCATCGGCCAGACACGGCGCGTGCAGGTGCACAAGTTTGTCGTGCGCGGCACGCTGGAGGAACGCATCGACGCGATGATCGAGCAGAAGACCGAGCTTGCCGAGCAGATCGTGGGCGCGGGTGAGCGTTGGCTCACCGAGTTGGATACGGGAAAGCTGCGTGACCTGCTCACGCTGCGTGGTGACGCCGTTGGCGATGACGAGGCGGCGTGATGGCTGAAGAACCCAAATCCGACGGCCAGATAGACGGCAAGATCGACGAGCAGAGCGACACGCCCGAGCCGGCACAGCCCGCCGGCCCGAGTCCTGATGCAACAGAAAAGGCGATGGAGGCCATGCGCGAGAGCTTGGTCAAGCCCAACGCGCCGCTGCGTCCGCACCCCAGGCCGCTGCCGACCAAGCCGCGGCGTGTCTCCGGTGGCATCCGCCTGAAGCGCAAGGAGGGTGAGGAACTCGCCAGCGTGCCCGAGCGGCGGCTCATGCGATTGCTCGAGCTGAGCGCCGGACCCAACGCGATCGAGGAAGGGCTCGAGTATGCGCGGCTGGGCCAGACGCGCACGCTCGCGGTAGAACCCGGGCTCGTGCGCGCAACCGTGCAGGGCCGGCGCACGCGCTCGTACGAGATCCAGATCCACGTCGCCGCGTTCACGCCCGAGCAGTGGGACGAAGTCGCCGACCAATTGAACGAGCAACCGCGCATCGCTGCGGAAGTACTCGCTGGCCGCTTGCCGCCGGACGTCGAAGAGGTCTTCAGCCCGCTGGGCCTGAGCTTGCTTCCTGCCGCATCCGACGCGGTGACGCTCAGCAGCACGTGCCCGGACACGCCCAAGGGCATCGCCGAGGGCGGCGGCTGGTCGAAGCATGTGTGCTGCGTGATCATGCTGCTAAGCGAACGGATCGCAAGCGACCCGAGCGTAGCGCTGCACCTTCGCGGGCTGCCCGACGGCGAGCTCGCCGAACGCATGAGCCATCGGCGGTTGCTGAGTGCGGGCGGCGCGAATCCCATGCCGATCTACCAGCCGCGAGTTGAGTGCGCGAGCGTCGCGGCCCTGCCCGACGACGAGGCCACACTGGAGCGTTTCTGGGAGGGCACGACCAACGTGGAGTCGCTGGACCTTGCCCTTGAGCCGCCGCCCGTGCCAACGCCGATGCTGCGGCGTTTGGGCTCGAGCCCCTTTGAGGAAGCCGACTTCCCGCTTGTTGGCTTGCTCGCGACGTGCTACGAGGTTGCGCGCGAGCGGTTGCTCAAGGAAGAGACCGGCGAGGTTGATCCGCACCAGCCCGACGAGCCCGAGACAACGGAAGCTCCAGCCGAAGAACCGCCCGCCGAAGAGGCGCCGCGCCGGCCGAAGACTGCCGAGGAGCGAGCCGCGGCGATCCGGGCGAAGATGATGGGGAAGGCGAAGGGGCGGAAGTAACGGTTCGGCCGGAGCGACCGATTACCCAGCCCTTGTCTTATCGACAACCGTCGCGTGGAGTTGGCCCGAGCACGCGTGCAGCGATTGAGCGCCGCTGCTCACGCGCGCATCGTGCTCACACGGCCCCACCCCCACGACCTTCATCCCCGCGTTGATCGCCGCCTCAACGCCGGCCGGGGCGTCCTCGACGACGACGCAGTCGGCGGGCGCGACACCGAGGGCCTGGGCGGCAAGCAGGAAGCACTGGGGGTTGGGCTTGGCCAGCGGCGCGTCGTTGCCGTCGATGATGGCGTCGAGGCTGCTTGCCAGGTCGGTGCGGTCGAGCACGAGCCTGGCGTTGCGGCTGGCGGACGCAGCGGCGAGCTTGCCGCCGGCGTTCTTCAGTTCGGTGATGAGTTCGCGTACGCCGGGCAGCACGTCGGTGGGCGTCATCGCGCGCACTTCGGCGAGAAAGAGCTCGTTCTTGAAATGCATCAGCCCGGCGCGTTGCTCGCCGGTGTAGCGATCGCTCGCCGAGCCCAGCAAGAGTTCGAGCGATCGCTCGCGGCTCACGCCTCGGAGCTTGTCGGACAGGCCATCGGGGAAGGGCAGGCCCTCGCGCTGCGCGAGAGTTCGCCAGGCATGCTCGTGCATGGCGTCGGTGCGGACGAGCACGCCGTCTACGTCGAAGATGACGGCCTTGATGGTCATGAATCCTGATCGTCGTCGACCAACCCGTGCAACTCTCTCAGCAGATCGTAGGCGGCCAGCGGCGTGAGCGAGTCGAGCTTTACGTCCGCGAGGCGAGCGATAGCCGGGGGCGGCGCGGGCTGGGCGAACAGCGGCAGTTGCGGCTGGCTCTCGCGAGGCTTCGGCGCAGTCGGGATCGCGCTGTCTTCCAGCACCGAGAGCGACGCGAGGATCTCCGCCGCTCGCTCGACGACCTTGGGCGGAATGCCCGCGAGCCGCGCAACCTGGACGCCGTAGCTGCGGTCGGCACGCCCGGGCTCGACGTGGTGCAGGAAGACGACCTCGTCTCCGACTTCGCGCACGCGGACGGCGAGGTTGCGGACGAGGCCCGGGCGGTCTTCCTCAAGCGTCGTGAGTTCGTGGTAGTGCGTCGCGAAGAGCGTGCGCGGGCCCGGGCTGTTGGTATCGCCGGCGAGGCTCTCGGTGATGGCGCGGGCGAGGCTGAGGCCGTCGAGCGTGCTCGTGCCGCGACCGATCTCGTCAAGCACGACCATCGACCTCGCGGTGGCGTTGTTGAGGATCGCGGCGGTCTCGGCCATCTCGACCATGAACGTGCTCTGCCCATCGTGCAGCGCGTCGTCGGCACCCACCCGGGTGAACACGCGATCGGCAAGCCCGATGCGCGCGTGCTGCGCGGGCACGAACGAGCCGGCGTGCGCGAGGACGACGAGCAGCGCGGCTGTCCGGATGTACGTGCTCTTGCCGGCCATGTTCGGGCCGGTGATGATTGCCAGGCGAGCGTCGTCGTTGAGGATCGCGTCGTTGGGCACGAGCCGGTCGGCGAGCGTCCGTTCGAGCACGGGGTGGCGAGCGCTCTTGAGTTCGAGGTTGGGTTCTTCGAGCATCTCGGGCCTGATCCAGCCGCGCTTACGGGCGATGGACGCGAAGCAAGACAACGCATCGAGCGCCGCCACGGTTTCGGCAGCCCGACCGATCGGGTCGATATGGTCTCGGGCCTTGAGGCACAACTGATCGAAAAGCACACGCTCGCGTTCGAGCGCCCGCGCCTCGGCGGTCTGCACGCGGTGCTCGAAGTGCCGCAGCTCGTCGTTCACGTAACGCTCGGCGTTCTTGAGGGTCTGCTTCCTACTCAAGCCCGCCGAGACGAGCGTGTCGCCGTGCTCCTTGGCCTGGGCGGCGGACAGCTCGATGTAATAGCCAAAGACCTTGTTGTATCCGACGCGGATTGCCGGGATGTCGAGTTCGTCGGCAAGCCGTTGCTGGAAGTCGGCGAGCCACTGGCCGGCGTCGTGCTGAAGCCCGCGCGCCTCATCCAGTTCGGCATCGACGCCGTCACGAATCAGGCCGCCGTCGGTCAGCCGCGCAGGCGGCCGGTCGACGCAAGCGGAAGTGATGCTCTCGGCGAGAGGCGCCAGCGCTTCGCTCGTGTCGTGGAGCGTGTTGGCTAACGCGGCGAGCGACGGCGTGTTCGCGCAGGACGAACAAACGCCGGGAAGCGCGGCGAGTGACTGGCCACGCCCAACGAGCTCTCGCGGGCTGGCCCTTCCGAGCGCGAGCCGTGCCGCGATGCGGGCGATGTCCTGGATTGGCTCGAGTGCGCGCTGGAGGTCGCCGGCTTGCCTGGTGTCCTCTGCAAGTGCGGCGACCGCGGCTTGGCGAGCCTCGATCTCTTCGAGCCTGGCCGAAGGCGCGCGGAGCCACGCGGCAACCTGGCGGCGGCCCAGCGCGGTCGTGCATCCTCCACCCTCGAGCACCTCACCGACGAGCGAACCATCAACGCCGCCACGGCGGATCGTGCGTTCGATCTCGAGCGCACGCAGGCTCGTCGCGTCGAGGACGAGTCGGTCTCCCGGTGTCGCTCGCATCGGTGGTCGGATGTAAACCAGCGTTGGGAAGAGCCGGTCCTTGCCCGACGAGCCCGCGGGGGTCTGTGTTTCCGCGGCGTACCGCAGGACCGCACCAGCGGCGATCAGCGCGGGATCGTCGCTCTGCAGGCCGAAGCCCTCGACCGAAGCGACGCCGTAGTGCGCAAGCACGGCTTCGCGCGATTCGTTCGCGCGGTATTGCCATGCTGGGCGCTCGGTGAGCGCGGTGTTCGTACGTCCGGCGTCGATCTCGATGCGGCTGCGCAGGCCTGCGGGACAATCGTCGGGCAGCAGCAACTCGGCGACGGCGAACCGTGAGAGGCAGTCAGAGAGATTCGCGAGTGGTGCAGAGTCGAGCGTGAACGCGCCGGTCGAGACGTCGAGCGCGGCAATCGACACGCCGTCACCGTCGAGGTACACCGCAGCGAGCGTGCCGCCTGCAGGACGCGCCTCGAGCAGGTCGTCATCGACCAGCGTGCCCGGGGTGAGCACGCGCGTGACCGCACGCTCAACGACGCCCTTGGCTTCCTTGGGGTCCTGCACCTGGTCGGCGATCGCCACGCGAAAGCCGTGATCGATGAGCTTGCGGAGGTAGTTGTCGAGTTGGTGGTGAGGCACGCCAGCCATGGGCTGGCCCGGGCTGCGCTCGGTGAGCGTCAGACCAATGGCCTTGGAGACCTCGACGGCGTCCTCATAAAAGAGCTCGTAGAAGTCGCCCATCCGGAAGAGCAGAACGCAGCCCGGGAAGCGGTCTTTAAATTCGTGGAACTGACGCATCGCGGGCGTCAGCTTTCGACCGGGAGGGGCCGAGCCCCCCGCCGGGCTCGCGGCAGGATTGGTGGTCTTCAGATCGGGCACAGGAACAGCGTACGGCGGCGAGACGCATCCCGGGGCCTACGCGCCGGCATCCTTCTTGGGCTTGCCCAAGAGCATGCGCTTGATCGCGTCGCTCACGTGCCCGCCCTTATCGTCGGCACCGTGGCCCTTAACGCCCCACGCGGTGAGAACGACGAAACCCAAGCCGACATCGATCAGGAGCCAGGCAATCAACTCGGGGCTGTAGCGAGCATTGACCTTGTGGGCCTTTTGGGCGCTCTCGATCTCCCCGGCCAGAAACGTGTGCACCGCGTCCATGTGCTCGCGCAGGGCCTGAGCAATGCCGTCGTCGCCGACCTCGGTGATCGCTTGGAGGATGACGCGATACGCGTTGTGGAAGCGCGGGTGCACCATGGGGTTACCGTCCACGAGCATCGAGAGCCGGTCGGCCGGCGACGCCGCCTCGGCAAGCCGCTGCTCCCAGAACTCGATGGTCTCCTCGCTCGTCCGGCGGACGAGGGCGATAAACAGATCCCGCTTGGAGCCGAAGTGGCGGTAGATGATGGGCTCGGTGACGCCGGCGGCCTTGGCCAATTGGCTGGTCGTCGCCCGGGCGTAGCCGTGCTCGGCGAAAAGCTCGGCGGCTGTCTCGAGGAGTTGGGCTCGGCGCTCGGCCGCTGGCAATCTGGGCAAGGCCAGCCTCCAGGAGAAGGTGGGCGATATGCAGCCGGGGCTGACCTCGGGTCGATCGGGCCTGCCGATTGCGATGAGGAATATGTTAGCCCTGACTAGAGGCCGATGCCGCCTCGCCCGCCTTGGGCCCGCGCGGCTCGAACGGGGGCACTGGGTCGTAGCCGCCCCGGCAGAACGGCTGGCACCGCAGCAGTCGCCAGAGCGTGAGCCGCGTACCACCGAACGGGCCGTGCGTGTGGTAGGCATCAAGCGCGTAGTGACTGCACGTTGGCTGAAAGCGGCACTGGCGGCCCAGGATCGGGCTCAACGTCAGGCGGTAGAGGCGAATCGGGCCGGTGAAGGGGGCGATGGCCGCCCGCCGCAACGGAGTTTCGAGCCAGGGTCTTGGGCCGTTGTGATCTGGGGGCGCGTGGTTGTGGTCGCAACTCACGCTCATGCCGGCCCACCCGTCCAGCCGTCTCGTTCGAGGCGCTTGGCCCACACGCCGTGGCACGCCTGAGCGAGTTCGAGCAACAACCGCTGATACTCGCTGGCTGGCAAAGGCTGGTGCGGCCTGACCTGCACGACGTAGTCGTATCGGCCGCGATCTTCATCCGCTTCCCAGGCTGGTAAGTCGTGCTGGATGTGCCGGAACGCTTCGCGAATGGCTCGCTTGGCGGTCACGCGCACGTTCGCTTTGCCCACGCGCCGCCCGACCGAGAGCCCCAGTCGCGGCTCATCGCGAGGCGTTGGTAACGCGAGCACCGTCAACGGCCCTCCGCTCTTGCGACAGCGCGATCCGAACACGGCCTGGAACTCCCGGGCGTGGGTGAGGCGGTGGCGTGGTCGGAAGGTTAGCGACACGAGTGAGGGTAGCGAAACTGCTGAAGTTAGACACAAAACCACGAGCCTCAATTTTTGAGCCCACTCACATTCCTGTGCGCGATCCTGGAATCAAATGCGCAGAGCATGGTGTCTCGGCGATGGTTCCTGATCGGGATCCCTCGCCAACAAGTGCGCGTGGCATCGTCAGCCAAATCAGCATCAAGAAAAGGAGAACACCATCATGAGGAGTGGTTCAGAGAACGTAGGTGGTCGCATGGTTTCACCATCCGAGGCAGGTACGCAAGCGGCAAAGGAAGCAGATCGAATCCAGCAGTCCCGGGGGCAGTACGGCGGAGGAGGGGGTGGATACAACAGCGGATGCTTTCCTGCCGGCACGATGATTGCGACGCCTCAAGGCCAAACGAACATCGAGCAGATCGCTGCAAACGACCAGGTCTTGTCTGTACATCCGTTGACAGGTGAACAGTCTACTCGCCGCGTGCTCAGAGTGAACACACATCGTTCAAGACAACTCTGGCGCATCCGATTCGCGGACGAGACACTCGTGCGCACGACCGCAACGCACTCCTTCCGTATTGGCACAGCCTGGAGATCCGCTGCACAGATTCGACCTGGTGACAAAGCGTGCCACATCGATACGAGCGGTGATTTCAAGACGCATGTCGTGGTCGAGTCGGCCCCGACAACCGAGGTTGCCGACGTGTTCAACCTCATCGTCGAGGGAGAAAACAACTTCATTGCTGATGGAACGCTCGCGCACAGCTTCACGCACTTTCGTACGCTTCGAGGGATGCTCTGGAACATGGCAGCAAAGATGCGGCGTGTCTCGAAGCACCGTCCTGGGGCGCGCGTCGCGACCACCTAGCCGAAGAGAACCACGCCCAACGAGTCTCGGAGGAGAGGCGCCCGGCGAGCAGGCCGCGCGCCTCTGCCTGTTTGCGCAACCATCATCAGAGGCAGGCTGTCGCAATGAGCACATGCTCTTGCTCGAAAGGAGCGTTGGTTGGAGCCATGCGCTTCACGCCGCCTGCACAAGTGCTTGGCACGTCAACAGATTATGTCCTATCACACCCCAAACCCACCTCACTGAGTTGACTTCGCGTGGAGCCAGCGGCAACTTCTCCATCGAGTTCGGTTATATTGCTTCCGTGGGGAGTCCCCCGCTCGCGGCTTGGCACTCCGCTTGAGAGACATAGACACGAACTCGAGTCAGCATTTCAACGGGAGGTTCAAGGGATGCTAGAGCACATCAAGGACAACGCCAGTACACGATGCACCGCTATCGCATGCGTATACGGGTGTGTGTTCGGTTTGCTGGCGACTCCAGCGGCAGCACAGAATCTGATCGTGAACCCGAGCTTTGAGGACACGTCGACCGACCAGACCCGCTTCAACCTGAACAATCCTGAGTTCAACGCGTTCATGGCCAATGTCACCGCTTTCGGCGACCGGCCCGGCACGGGTGGCGGGATGGGCGAGATGGACATCATGGACGGTCGCGCCGGTTTCAGCCCTTTGCCGTTCGATGGGCGCTGGAAGGTCGGCCTAGGCCACGACGGCGATGGCGAAGGGATCGACGCCTTTTCATTCGATCTGCTCGCCCCCATCCAAGCTGGGACGCTCTACACACTTTCGTTCCAAGCTGTCTCGGTGACCCGGGACTTCAGCCCGGACCTCGCAGCCCTCGACATCGGCATAAGTGATGCGCCCGACGCTTTCGGCACGCTCATCGAGACGACCGACATCGTCGCCGACGACGATTGGCAATTGATCGAGTTCAACTTCTTCGCACCTACCGACGCGGCGTACCTGACCATCCAGGGCACGCGTGGGCCGGACGCGTGGAGCCACCTCGATGACTTTTCGCTCATCGTGGTGCCCTCACCTGGTGCTGGAGCGGTTGTGTTCTTGGCAGCTGGCATGTTGGTCGGACAGCGCCGACGTCAGCGCTGAATTCGTTGCAGGCAGCCAGCCTTTCAGCGTCTCCGACAAACGAAGCGGCGTCGGGTTGATTGCAATCCGACGCCGCTTCGATCGCAGCTATCCGAAATTTTTTTGGCACTCACACCACAGTTCTATCGATTGCGAGCCATGTAGCTCCGAAGCATGCGCTCCTTGGTGGACATTGCCACTCTACCGGAACTGGCATCCATGCCGCGCTCAACATCCCAGACATTGGCCTCCCGAAAGGCGTGATAGGCCCAATCCCATCCCCAGCCTTCGCACACCTCGATCACATCGCGCATGTAGCGGAGAGAGCCCGGCGCCCAGCGCGCTGCGGCAAACTCTCCCATCAGGATTCGCGCGCCATGGCGGTTCTGCCAGTCACGCACACGCTGCAGAGAACGACGCACTCGATCCCGGTTCCAGTTCTTTCCTGCGATACGACCCGGATAGGCAATAGTGGCACGGCCAGGCTCGAGTTGATGGGTGAACTGCATCGGCCGGTAGAAGTGGACAGAATAGATGATGCGGTGACCACGGATGGGCGCCAGCTCCGGAAGACGCGCCGGATCGCCGTAGCGTGACTCCACGACGATTCGCGCGTTGTTGTCCCGGGCGCGGATCCGAGAGATTGCTTCTTGTGCCAGCGTGCGCCAACGGTTCGTACGGCCTGCGGGCTCGTTCAGCAAGTCATAGCCCCACAGTCCCGGTCGACCTGAAAGTTGATCTGTGATCCGGTCCCATGTGTTCAGAAAGAGCGCTCGGCTTGGGTGAGACCCACGAAAGACCCACGTTCCACCAATCACGTCTCCGCTGCTTGTCCGGTAGTGCCCCGGGGGCCTGTGAAGGTCGACGAGCACTTTCATCCCGCGGCTGTGCGCAAACGGCAAGATCACATCGCGAATGTTGCGCACCTGGTGATCGACCGTCGACTGATACCAAGCGGCATAGGCCGCCCAGTTCGCACGAGGATCGATCGGCGCCTCGATTTCCGGGACGATCTGGACACGCAACAGATTTGCGTTCCAGTCGGCCAGTTCAACAAGATCACCCCTTCCCATGCCAGCATTTACGTTGCCACCCCGCAGGCGGGTCTGCGCAAGAGCTGGAGAGGCCGCAATCCATGCTGCCATACCTACTACGACAATGAACAGAAAACTCGATTTCTTCATGCTCGAAACTCCTTTCAAGAGATGAGTGCGAGTTTGACTGCGACGTCACGCAGCGGCGATGTGCTTATGCATATGAATTTCCCACAAGCGCGCGACGGAAACCTCTACTTCAGTCGCACACACGAAATGCCATGTAGCCGATCTCATCGGGATGACACCACAAAGAGCGACCGCCGGATCTCCCGGCGGCCGTGCAAGACGAATGCTGCGTTGTGCTCGGGTATCAGGTCTTAATCGCAGCCGGCATCAAACGCGTTGCTGAAAGCCAAGAAGTCGAAGAGCGACAAACTGCCGTCACCGTCGAAGTCCACTTCGCAGGGCTTGCGGACGGCCACAAACGCCTCTCGACTCTCAACCAGACCGGCATCGTTGGTCACCACCACGGTGTAGACGTCAGCTTCCTCGACCGATGCTCCGTCGATTGTGAGCACCGAGGACTGTGTACCCATGAAAGGTCCAGCCTCATCGATAGCCACACCATTGCGAAACCACTGGAATTCCAGGGGGGCGGCCCCTTCGGCAATGACCTCCAGTTCAATGACGCCA
>ERZ1740060.1125-NODE-1125-length-10380-cov-10.236707_pt1 | contig 10380 bp, 7 predicted proteins | sample MGYA00581743_ERZ1740060 | MGnify/ENA primary metagenome ERZ1740060 (study PRJEB43018, sample SAMN04849235) | marine metagenome | isolation source: floating plastic debris | place: Pacific Ocean | collected 2008-08-27 | study: EMG produced TPA metagenomics...
TTTTTTCATCCATGGCCCAGTGAGACATTTACCATAGAGCCCACCTACAAGCAAGGGGGCTCCCAGCACACAAAAGCACTTTTTCAATCTTCAGTCATAAAAAATCTCATCTTCATTTCTTCAGTCTTAAGAGAGGTTGTAATTGCGTGACAGTTTTAAGATGTGTGTTGGACAACATACGAGTGCCCTAACGCTTCCAACTACATCAGCTCTTTTATGTTAACATACCAGTACTTCAAGTTTCAACCCTGTGGCCTCACACAACTGATGCAAATCTATTAGTGATAACCACTATTTGTCTTCAATATCATTTATAAGCTATCAACATCAACCACTTTGGTGATGCATGGGTAAAATATATTTAACACCCTCTATCATAAAACGTGTAAAAGCCCATGATGTATTAAAACCACTGTACAGTAACAAAGAGTGGGGCAGTCACTAACCCTTCTGGGCCTGGGATGTTCAGTAACCATTTAAAATGAGAAGACACTGTCATACTATGAATCTGTTGAACCATTTCTATGGAAATCGGAATGGAGGCTAGATTGATTGCATAAATGTCAACACCAGGCCAAAAAGTCTAATAAAAGATTCTGCTATTCAGTGACGAGTTAAATTCAGTCAGTGTTGAATTTTACCATATTCTGTACAAGAATTGCTGCTAATTGCTGATAAATTGGAGTTGTGCAACTAATATCAATGTGCACACGACTCCTATAAAAACCACTCAATACTGTTGTAGTTACAGATATCTGTGTTGTTACAAATTTCTGCTAGTGTAATCTTTAGTGCCGCTTCTCACTTTGCCCACTTTGGCATCTTACCTGTTCTTGCGTAGAAGTTACTTACAGATGGCCAGCCATAGATCAGTGGTCTCTGTATGGATGTTGTTGTACCATGTAGATATAAGCAGGAAGAACATGCAAGTACATGTATTGACACCACACACGGGAAAGCTCTTCGCTAACATAATGTTTACTCCTATCTTGGCACACTGTACACCTGAATGACAAAGAACCTAATGTATGAACCTCGTGGGGTAACATGTTGTAGACTGACTGTTGTTGCCTGTATCAGATCAATTGAAATGCTCGGCTGAACAATCAAATATAACTTAAATAAAAAGAATATCAGGGCTTTGTAGCACTTCTTCTCTGTATGTCAAGCGATTAGATTGGCTACAATTTGCAATCTGACTCAGCCCAATAGCTTGAGATGTCAATAGGAGGAGGGGGAAGATTAATTTCCTACTCTACAAATTAAAGAGTAATGAGCAATGTATAAACTGTACTGTAGTCAAACTTACTACTGTTGTTTTACCTAAGTTTTGTAGTAAACCATCTCGTCGTGACTCTTCGGTGGTCTCCGTCGGCGACCATATGATGTTGTCTGGACAGAACTCTCACTGACTTCTATGTCATCCGCATACTCTTCAATCTGGATCTCAGGCGTTCTTACTTCCTCTTCAATCACAGTGTATCGCTCCTCCGCAGTGTTGTCATACATGTAGATGGGTAAGGTTCCGGATTTGTCCATCGTAGTTTGCTGCCTGACAGTCCTCTGTCGTACTCCTATCAGTGACAAAAGATAACGGCATCAACACATATATTATTCATACACCTAAACTACCATGTCAAAAATGGAGTACTTAGTCTAAATGCTCATACCCAGAGTTGGATGAAGTTGTGGCACCTTGTGATCAACTCCTCTTGTCAACCAATATCAAGATGTCACAACTCCAACCAATTCAAAGTCTGATAACTTACACTATGGATTGTACGCTGTGATCACACCACACCGGTCTTTCTGCATTTTTCTGTGATCAGATGACATTTGTAAATAATGGTGCCATAACTGGCATAATTGTTAAAATCCAAACCTGTACCCATGTAGACAACACAAATATTCTTCTATTTCACTTGAGAAAAGTCTTTGATGTTGCATGAAGACTTTAACACCAAATTATTTAATTTTTTATTGATTTGACATGTTTTCAGCTTAATTCTTGAGGCCTGTTGACAGCAGCCGACAGGACGACAATGAACAGAAACACATGTTACTGTTGGATCAAATGCAATACATGATAGTCTCTACCTGCACAAAAATCCTTGCGCCAGTTTTGCATTAGCTTCTTATCTGCAGCAGATAGATCTGTATTGGTTACTTCGACTGCTCGATAATTGATATGTAGGTCAACTGCCTGAAGCTCAGGTTTAGGATAATATGAATCTTTTCCTGTAAAGTATTTGTATGCAGTGGTAGTCATACGCTTTAATGACTCTGCTACGACGTCGTTTTGTAAATGGCAGTATTGGAGTAATGTAGGCATTTGATAGCGGGATCTCATTGTGGCAAAATGATGCTCACATGGAACGGAGAGTAGACTGGCAACGTTGATAGGATAGTCAGATTTGTATTCTTGTACAGACTTGTAGAGCGAGTGCATGCCGGCTTTTAGGTCATGGAACATAGATATAGTAACGTAAGGAACAGATCCCTGTGGGCCATTAGGTTTTAATGTTGCATTGTCAAAGAATTCACGGACCTCTGTCACCATACTATCCAGCTCCAAGCAGATTTTGTTTAGATTTTCCAGGATGTCTTCTGATGACAATTGCATGCGGTAGCCAGTGTCATGGGAGTGGACGCAAAAGGCTTCATAAAGAAGATCAGTGATTTTCAAATAGTCCAGACAACTTCCAACATCAGTGATGATTCGTAAGTTCAATGAAGCCTTATCCCCGACGATGACAGATTTTCCGCTCATAAGCAGGGGACCGCACTGAGCATGAGTGGCTGTTTGTGATAAGCCATCTTTAGATGTTAAAGAGCGACTGGTTTGAACGGCTCCTGAGCATAACGAAACAGCACCATCTTCAGTGACCATGAATACTTGGTTTTGGCTAGAGTAGTAGATTACCTGTTGAGACTGGCTGACAGTTAATCCTTCTACAGGTGACTGTGTGAGAAATTTGGTTCCAGACCAGTCAGCCACCTTCAAGGATATCAGTCCACTGCTTCTACTAGCAATCAAAACTGAGCTATCAGTCACTTGAATTTTGGAGACATTGGCTAGCTGGGGGACATTCCCTAGTAATGTAGCATTCCCGTGATGCTTGTTTGCTCTTAGGCTGACGACAACTGACCAGACACCAGCAGTAGCACCATCAAACAGGAACACTTTACCATCATGCCAACAAACACCCTGAGGTTGAAGTTTATACGACTTCAGTTTCACTTGCTGTACAGCAGGTCCTGTACCAGAACTTCCTAACAAGGAGAGAAGCTGCTCTTTGGTCATGTTCTCAGCAGTTGAAGGATCTGTAATTTCCTGCTCTTTAGCGAGTGTCAGTAATTCAGATTTTGACATGGCCTGTTTTGCTGTTGATGTACCATATACCCTGCAGAACAGAACAAACAAAATTTGTTATCCTCCAAATAATATATGCAAATATTGATGAGCCTTCATTTAATGAATTAATATTTGTATATAAGTGTAGGATAAGCCAGAGAAAAAAATAATTAGAGAGCCCAAAGAAGTAAGGGGGGTGTGTGCTAAAGTTTATGAAAATGTGATCAGATATAAATCCATGTGCTGATTGTCCTCATCAATAGTCAAAATAAGTGCTTGCTGTACAGCAAGTCTAAATTTTCTATCATACTAAATTGTAGTTGTCTTCTTAATGTCAAGGAGAAGATAATCAGATGTCTTGAAGCATGAACTGCTCCAGGTCAGAACATACTCTCAATTCTGTTTTCACTTACATTAGTCCATTATCTGTTCCGATGTATATTCTGCCACTGTTTCTGTCAAAGCAAAGACTGTTTCCTCCAACAACCTTGGCAATACGTTCAGCCTCCATTGGGTGATGCATCTTCATGCGGAATATGCTTTCTTTAGACCGGTCCAACACCAGCATAGTACCGTTTGGTCCTGTTGAAATATTGAAAAGATAATAGGCCTATAGCCTACATGTAGATGCATACATGTAGTTGTAGTTGTTGAAGCATATAGACTAAAATAGTGTAGGAGTAGCAGTAGTTCAATGGCAACCAATACATAGGCATGAATGATGGATGAGAACAGGCTGTAGGTTTCACAGAACATTCAAAATAAACTCATGATCACTGAAATACCAAATACAGGCAAATTATCTAGCGAAAGATTGGCTACTATTTAGTCAATCTTGTTTTGATCAGATGCTTAAAATTCATTTTCTACAGTTGCATACTTTTTTCAAGTTCCGAAATAAAAAAAGCTAAAATGTTTGTTTGCATAGATTCCATGCATAGTCTTGCATCTCCCCCAGCCAAAGCAGTAGAATTAGTATGACGCCAGCAAAACTGATGCATTATATCTGAGTTTAACTGAGTTACCTCCCTTGATTATGAGGTTATTAGGCGTCAACAGAGAAGCCTCCCTGCCTCAGCTATGAAAAATTTAATGAAATCGAAATATCAACAAAGCTATAAACATGATTTAAGATCTCCCTTACAATTTGACATGTGAACACATGCGAGAACTTAGAAAACTACCTGCCTCGTGGGTCGCAATGGCAAAATATCACGATGGAAACAGGAAAATCCACCTCCCTCATGTAAACGATAAACAGCAATAAATACCTGCCTTGCCAGTACAGCAAATTAGTATTTTTTTCTAAAATTTCAAATAAAATACCTCCCTGCCTCAACTGCGTTGTAGCCTACTGCTTACCAACACAGATCTAAATGACAATATTTAGCTTGGCTTGGTGGTCTAAGGCAGAGGTTTGTAGACCTATTATCTTTTCATTCACTCACCCTCACAGATATCAGTGATAGAGTCGAGCACACCTTTCGATTTGGCACGCCAAAACGGGTCTGGGAAGAGTGTGACAGTCACTTTTTTCTCTGTTTCACAGTGATCAGCAATGACTGACTGCAGTTTAGGTGACGTAGCCTCAAGGATAGCTTGGAAATCCATTCGATCCCGGTTTCGTAGCGAGCTGTCACTTATCACAGGCCTTAATTTCGGACCCAACTTGTCATCAAACTGACGCAGACTACGGAGAATCATATTGTTGATCCTATATCCATCCTTGAGTAGCCACCAATTTGCCGAAGCTCGAAAAGTCTTTTTACCTGCATGCACTGCATCTGGTATGGCATTAACCAACTGCATATGAGCTGGTAGATCTTCTCTCTCTAGGATCGAACGCATAGCTAGTGCGTTGTTGGATTCGCAGTCCATAGTTATAGCCAAGACAGCGAGTTTCCTACATTGAATGTTGAGGCATACACATCTGGAACAAGCCCGAAGTTGCGGATATATAGATTTGTGACATGAAATGCAGCTTTCACAAAGTTCTTTCCTTGACAGACAATCATAACAAACACTATTGCAGGAGATATCTTCTGGTACGGTTGTAAGTTTACATGAATTGAGACACGCTTCACAACACTGTATGGCTTTGCAGGCATAATCTAAAGTTTTCAGCACATCTGCCCCAGAAGTTTTGCTGGTTAGGAAATCGTTTGCCAGAGAAAGGCCAATATGGTTGTCCAGTGTAGTACCTATTATGGTCCCAGCTTCAGTATACATCATCCTTTTCAGTTCATCGCAATCAGGATATGGATTTTCCTTCACGTATGTGATGTCAATTGGCTGTGTCATACCCACAATTGTATTAGTTAGATTATCAATGTCACCGGATGGCTTTATAGCCATAGCATCACGGGATAGGCATACAGGAGTGACCTTCAGTCGATCTGTAGAAATGAAATCTGATGATGTATGAGCCATGGCTTGGAAATTCTTTAAATTGTCAGTGATTACGCCAGAGGTTGTTACAGCGGGGCATTTTCTTCTCTGTCTCGTTCTCTTTGATGGGAGCGGTATGTTGAAATTGTCCCAGAACCCTGTTTTGTCATTGGCCTCACCGTCAGTTCTTAGGTCACCCGGCCCTCTCATTAAATTCACTGTTGAACCCCCGCCATTCATTTCAATTGTGTTAGTAAAATCGACTATATCCTCAGGCCACTGAAATCTGCCAACTGTAGAGGATGCACTTAATAGAGCGTTGTGAATGAGTTTGTAGAATATGTGGTCTTTAGAAAGTCCGTCCTCCTTGTCAATTGCACATTGGAGAGCTACGACTATAGGGTCCAGTTGATCTAAGTACATAGTTCTGCAAACAACATTAGCAACATTGATTACCAGTAGATCATCAAATAACAATACAATACAAGTAATGACTGGATGGCGGGTAATGAAAACTAATATGGCCAAATATCAGAGATACACTGTCGCAAAATCAGAGCAGCGTAAACGTCTAGTAGTTATATTGGGGTCAAGGCCTATGAAAAACCACCAAAGTGCCTGTCAATACTGTACAGCTGATGTACAACTCATCATTTTTGTTCTTACGTAACCAATATCCAATACAGACATGTTTTTATCATCATATGCGAACCAGGCAAGGCGCTAGCATGCCGGAGTTAAAATTATGTGGGAGATGATGATTTGCAGCTTGTCTCCAGGTATGGCAGGTATGCACTAATGATGAAAATTAATAAAGTGCATTGAAAGTCAGACACCTGCAGGCACCAACCAACTGCATAGGTCACAGACTGCAATGCTTAGCTATTGACACAACAGGGTATAAATTCATTCCTATGTAACTACTGCTTTGACCAAGGGTAATTCATTTTTTACAGTACACAACTTTATCCTCTATGTCCAATCTCATCACAACACCAACAATAACATACAAATCATACTGATCTGCTGGCCATTGGCGGAATAGATTTAACAGTTACCTCCACATGAAATTTGGCACTGTTTGTCTCCAAATCTGCTGTCTAAGGCCAGCGAAAATTATATATTAGATCTGTGTCACCTCCCTCATCTGACTTTCTTGGACCATAAAATGAAAACCCCTCATGCCTCATCTGGAATTTTGGAAATAAAATATAAATCACCTCGCTGCCTCACATACATTTCACCAAATAAACTGAAAAACAACCCCCTGCCTCATCACCAACATTAATTATTTACCCTATTTTATTGCCTTCTCTGACACAGATCTAATGCTTCAGTTTTGCTTGCCTAAGTGTAGTGATGATTCATTCTTACCTGTCCAACGGCCAACGATACAAGAAATCATTCAGATCATCAAACTCAGCAGCTTGGTCATCACTGAATGCAAACCATGGCACATCTTCGTCATCATCCTGCGGTGCTCGTTCTGGGGTCTCAATTACTACATCATCAAAAGAGTGCTCTGGCGACTGGTCAAATGTATCCACATTCCACACTCCGGTGTCCATATTCCACTCATCATCAGATCTAATTAATGTAAAATATTAGGCTATCCAATGAAGTTCAAACACAAACACTAACAGCGTGAATATTTTGGTAATGTTGGTGATTTGTATTTATGTCAACAATCTAACATCGTCACAAAAGGCTCACAAAAGGCCAACCAAAGAAAATACTGTCATGTCCCACATGAAAACAAACTTGAACACTAAAAAATTCTCGCAATGAGAAAACTGCATATTGATAAACATCTTTAAAACATAACAAGGATACTATACTAAGGAGATTCAAATAAAGGCTGAGAACGATAGTTACAAATTGTTAGTGTAAGCGATTGTCTTTAAGCAGGTGTCTGGTATAGTTAGAGATTTTAGTTACACAGCAGCGTTAGAGAGCTAGTATATGATTGATTATATTAGTCTGAGTCGTTATCACTACATAGATTATGTACTTCTGGCTCCTTAGCAACTGACCCAATGGCAGTGGCGCCGGTAGAAGTAGATGGCTGGCTAGAACTTCTCAAGGGAGTTGATGAGACACGGGATCGCTTAAACAACTCTCTGATGTCAGTCCCAGCTGGTCTTTTCTGTGCCTCCAATCGTCCTGCACAGGATATGAAATGCGCTTTGTCTATAAAATAATCAAAGAGTGAAGGTGAAAGCGGGATGTAATTTACAACTTGGCGATATGATGGTTTTGGGAATTTGTTATCCATAGGGATGGCATAAATGAATGAGAGGGTATAAAGAGGTATGAAAACCGAGACAAAGAGGGTATTCATCAACAGAAAAATGAGCGGTTTCTCTACCCTATTTAGCCATTTATAAACAGTTGGCAAATCATTCATTTTTCTGATAACAATGTTTTGGTTGACTAAAAACTTGCTAGCTTATAACTCTGAATCTAGGGACTTTCAAAGTGTTGAGCCTATTGGCATAGCTATCACATCAGTATTATCCAATCTGGCTTGCTCATCAAATATTTGCTATGTACCCAAAAATGACGACATCTCCGACCATCTCTGATCGATACTCCCAGTAATCAAAGTGAAATATATGTGGTAATAACTCACTGTTGACTCCAAAGTGTTTGTGGTATCGAGGGTGGTTAATAGTAATTTTCTTAGAACACTTTGAGCATCTGATGCAGATTTCATTCAGTGCCTCTGAACCTTCATACAGTGAACACACCTCTGTAAATATAATGTTCCAATGAGTAAGTTGAAGTGACCAATTTTGCTCTTTCTACCTGTATATTCAACTCAAACCCTTGAGATGTACAAATGAGAATCAGTTTTTTTTGACCAACTTATTCTTCAGCAGTCTTTTCCATTAATATCGTATAACCTCCCTTTCACATAACATGGATTGCATACTGCAATCAACATAAGTGCAATGGTCACAATAGCAATCTCCGAGACGGGCCTATAAACCAAAAAGATGGTTCAGTTCAACTGATAGTCAACATCAGATCGCAAACACAGGTCCAATAGTTGATCATAATATGAGTTTGAACTAACCCTGTTTAAACTCATTGAAGAGTTTCTTCTGCCTATCTGACCGCAGAATATCTAACTGATCTTGATGTTTCCCTTGTTTAATGGCTCGAACAATCTCACCATCCTCTCTTGCAGCATCAGTAACACCCCGCTTCCTTTGCTTTACAATCACAGAGGGAGCAGAGTATGATATTTCAGTAGCTTCACCTTTAAAACATGACAAAAGCAAGTGTCAACAAAATATTAGGACAAACATGTAAAAGGACCAAGAACAAGACATCCTCATGTTACCATGGGCCTCTGGGTGTAACAAGCATGATTACTGTAAAGGCAGTCCTGTATCCAAGGCCTTGGTTGGATACAGGACTGCCCCGACTGTACTCTTGTACTCTTGCTTGTAACTTCCACAGGCCCTAACTTAATTAGAAGCAAAGTGAGACTTACTTGATTGTCCCTAGCAACAGTCTTCAGAGTCAAATAAGCTCACTCAAGACAAGTCAAGATATCTGAAGCTGGCAGGTCTGGTTTAGCAGCAGAGCAGCATTAGTAAAATGATGTCTACTATATTTCATTCCAAACTAATACTTGTGAACAGCATTTGTCATTTGATGGGGTACAAGATAAGTCACTGTACCCAAGATATGTATAAGCAAGCAGAAGTAAAAGTGGTCAAACAATGGGATTCAATACTTACAGACTATATCAAAGTGTTCTTGTCTTCCAGCCATTTTGATTTTTACCATATCCAAAGACTCATCTCCACCAATGGCATACGCCTTTTTCAGGGACTGGTCCCTAATAGTGATTGAGTATGTGCACCTTCCCAGGCTTAGAAAGCCAGTAAGTTCTTTTAGTGTTGACATAAGCTTTCGTTCTAGATGAGAATAACAGGAAAATTCATCAGCTTCTAAATTGCAGTTAATTAATGTTGTTTTTCTGAACAGCTCATCCTTGTTTTCTGAAACCACTCGAAATATCACGTCCATTGCAACAGCGGCCATGCTTTCTTTCTTTGGCTTCTTTCAATAATTGACCTTGGCCTTTGAAAGAAAATAAAAATGGTTCCAAAAAATAGTAGGGTGTCTCATAACTCCCACAAACAGAAAAATGTAAACAAACGGACAGTCTCAGCTAACAACCAATGAAAATGCTTTTCTCAAGAATTCATCCAATGAAAGTTGATCTAACAAAATCTTAGAAAATCTGAGATCATAGGCTAAACTTGTAAACAAATCCGAAGTTGAAAAGTGAAAGGACTGTCACTATATCCAGAATCTTCATCTTCAACCTAGCCTATGTCCATTCTTGATTTCTCCATCTTCAATTGCCCACACCAAATCTTGAAATCTTCATCTTCAATCTTTTCATCCTGCTTACTCTGGAATTCTTCATCTTCATTTTTTTCACTGGTCCCCAATCTTCATTTCTTCAGTCTTAAGATTTTAGACCATAAACACCATAATCGTCTCTTCATACTTAAGGACCCCCAATCGTCAGTCTTCAGGAAAACCCGCGGGGAGCCCCATGCGTTACTCGGAATCAAATGCTCAGGAAATAAATATTGAAATACATGTAATAG
>ERZ1740060.1126-NODE-1126-length-10353-cov-2.604001_pt1 | contig 10353 bp, 12 predicted proteins | sample MGYA00581743_ERZ1740060 | MGnify/ENA primary metagenome ERZ1740060 (study PRJEB43018, sample SAMN04849235) | marine metagenome | isolation source: floating plastic debris | place: Pacific Ocean | collected 2008-08-27 | study: EMG produced TPA metagenomics...
CGGCACATGGCAGGACACGGGGTCGAAGCTCGATCCCTGTTCGCCCAGAAAATTTCACTGATATTGAATCCAAAATTCCCTGTTATTGATTGTAGGGAATTAACGCGTAAACCACTGTTTTCTTTGCTAGTCTCGACTTCCAAATCACATAGTTCGGCGAATCCTACGATTTTTCCCTGTATTTTCCCTGCTTACAGGGAAATTTCTGCCGAGACTGGCTAGCTCGAGACTGCGTGCACAGCCATTCCTTGTAAAAGAAATCAAGCGGCTTAATTGGCGCGAGGCTTGGGACACATTTAGTGGACCGTAAGCACCATTTGGCGTGGACGTCCGACCTTGATCTTAATGTTGCGGCTGTGCAGCCATCAGGCGTTTTACGATCAAACGAAAAGGCAGAAGGGCTAAAAGAGCAAGGCCGAGCTTTACGCCCCAATCTGCAACAGCCAGACTAACCCATAGCGGAGACATCGGCCCCAGCGACAGCAGCGGCAACAGCTCATTGGCCCAACTTACATCATCGGACGGGTCAATGAAGCTAAAGAACTGGCTGAACGCAATTGAGAAGAACAAAAGCGTATCAATGCTCGAGCCGACAAAGGACGACGCCATTGGCGCAGCCCACCATTTGCCAGAGCGAATACGATTGAAAACAGCAAGAAGCTGATCCGTCAGGAACGCAAGGCCTGATCCAACCGCGATGCGCAACGTCGTCAGATCGAATACCGACGCCACAAGAGAGCAAGCCACTCCGACAAGAAAACCGACAAAAACAACCCGCCGCGCAAGTGTTGGCCCGTAGACCCGGTTCATCACATCGGTCACCAAAAATGCCAGCGGATAGCTGAGCGCCCCCCATGTAAGCCAGTCACCCAATAGAAACTGCACAAGTATATTGGCTGCGACCACAATGGTCGCCATAGCAAGAATGCCTGATAGCATGCGGTTCATGGTTTTGGATGCTTTCACGGAGTTCAAACAGATGGCTCTCAGCCTAAATGGCCTAGCGTTTTGTGCGAAATTGGTCAAGCGTGACTGCGGCAAGTGACGACGCTGAATTGCAGTCCGGCGAGCCCGCTAAAGAGCTTGGGCCTCATGAGCGAGCGAGGCGGATGCAACACGGCGCAAGGCGTCTTTGGCAATCAGAATATGAAATGGCATGATGGCCGCCAGATAGGCCCGCCCACCAAAATTGTTTGGGTGTACCCAAGTGGCAAGAGAGACCTCACCGTCGCGGCTAAAGACGCAAACACGGAAATCCAGATGCTTGTCATCGAAACCAGCAATGATTTCGTTATCATTTTCTAGTTCGACCGGAAAAGGCCCAAGCTTATCATCCGCCGCCGGCCCGTCATTCGACAAACCAAAAGGCGCGGTTACAACGCGTCGTATCACCAAAAGTCCCTGCGCCCAGCCTGGAAAGCTGGTTATGATCTCAGCCGCTTGGCGCGGCGTCGCATCGGCCGCCACCGTGTAGCAATCGATGAAGTCACCGTGACACACCCGATCCCAAAGACGGCTTTCCGAATTTAAGGACGTTGTTTTGACATTTGCGCAGAACATTTTGTTAGCCCGTGCCGATACACACCAGCTATGCAAAGCCTTGACAGCACGCAAGAGGCGAACCGCCGCATCGCGCGTGGCTACTACCAAATTGTTTTAGCCTAAGCGGTCCGCCGTCTTAAAAAACCATACAGAGCAATTCCGGAGAGGAGCAAAAAACCACCAGCTGGGAGTGGGACCGCCGGGGGCACGGCGCTAAAATCAATCCGTTGCAAAAAGGCTGTTTCAAAATCACTATCATCGGGAACCAAAAATGCCGATACAAACCCAGCCATTGAAGCCTTTGAAAGGAAGCTTTCGAGTTCTGTTTGGGACGTAAATTCCGATGTACTGGGCATACCGGTAAAGACAAACTCGAAATCTGATGCCGAGAAGAAACCCGTCATTCCGCCTGGCCCTGTTAATCCCCCAAGTTGTCCGCTGACAGTAACGGTACCGGCAATATTGTCATGCGCTATCGTTGCGTCGAATTGAGACCCAGCCGATGCGGTACCTGGGAAAACCGCCTGAAAGAGAGAGTCTTCCAAAGTCATCTGGTAATCGCCACGAAACATGTCACTGATCAGCGCTCGTCCGGTTCCAAGATCACCAACGGCGCCAGTTGCAAAAAATCCCATTCCGGCTCCATCGCCGGAAATTGCGTCGATCTGAATATCAAATTCAAACGTGGCCGCATGCAACGGAGTGGCCAAAACCACGTACGCAAAAACAAAAGCAAAAACGTTCCTAAGCATCATATACCTCAAAAATGTTTTGTTAAATAAATGTACGATAGCGCATCCAGTCGACCATAATAAAGTCATAACTGGCGGACAAAGTGGATACAGGGATTATATATCTTCGCCCTGAGCCTCTGCGCGCGACTTACCAGAGACATCCATCGCAAGGGTCGCGGCCATGAATGGATCCAGATCACCATCAAGCACGCCTTTGGTGTCAGACGTTTCATGACCCGTGCGAAGGTCTTTGACCATTTGGTAAGGCTGCAGCACATAGGAGCGGATTTGGTTGCCCCAGCCCGCGTCGCCTTTGGCCTCATGCGCTGCACTGATCTCGGCGTTCCGTTTATCAAGTTCCAGTTGGTAAAGCCTTGATTTCTAGGCTTTCATCGCAATATCACGGTTTTGGTGTTGCGACTTCTCAGAGCTCGTCACGACAATGCCCGTGGGGTGGTGCGTGATACGCACGGCAGAGTCCGTTTTGTTGACGTGCTGCCCACCTGCGCCAGAACTGCGGTACGTGTCCAGGCGTATATCGGCCGGGTTCACCTCGATCTCGATGTTGTCATCCACAACCGGGTAGACCCAGACCGAGGAGAAAGAAGTGTGCCGCTTGGCAGCAGAGTCGAATGGTGAGATACGCACCAATCGATGCACACCGGACTCAGATTTCAGCCAGCCATAGGCGTTATGGCCAGAGATTTTATAGGCCGCAGACTTAATACCCGCCTCTTCCCCCGCCGTCTCCGATTGCAGCTCAACGGTGTAGCCGTGCTGTTCGGCCCAACGCACATACATCCGCGCCAGCATCGAGGCCCAGTCACAGCTTTCGGTGCCCCCTGCCCCGGAATTGATCTCAAGAAATGTGTCGTTGGCATCAGCCTCGCCATTGAGTAGCGCCTCAAGCTCTTTTGCCGCCGCCTTACTGGCCAGGGCTTTGATGGCGGCCTCTGCCTCTGCGATCACCTCTTGGTCGTCTTCCATCTCGCCAAGCTCGATGAGACCGGCGTTATCCTCCATCTCGGCCTTGATCCCGTCATGGGTGGCAATCGCATCAACGAGCGACTGCCGTTCTCGCATCAGCTTGTGCGCTTTGGTCGGATTATCCCAAAGGTTCGGGTCCTCAACCCGCGCGTTGAATTCCTCAAGCCGATGTTGGGCAGTCTCCCATCCCATCCGCTGGCGCAAAAGCTCCAATGAATTTTCAATCTCGGCAATGATGCTTTCAATTTCAGCGCGCATGATTTGTCCCGGTCTGCTCAGTTGCCGGTGATAGCAAGCCGTCTTGTAGGGGGCAAGGAATGTGTGATTTGGTAGATCAAAACCCTGTTGGTGCTTGCCTTGGATCTCAATTCGCAAAACGAATTGGAGGAAATATTAACCGCGGATGAGATACAGTCCGCGCAGCATATTGTGACCACTCACATTGCGGAGATTTGGAAAATTGAGCGCGCGGACGGTGCTGCGGCCGCCGTAAAGCTTTATCATCGACATGATCTTGAGGACGAAGCGCCAGGCATTGTCTGGATGTGCACTTTGGACGGGCGAGACGCGGCCAAGGGCTACGCGCTGCAAAACCGCGTGCTGGTTCTGGAATGGTTGGAGGGCCCGACACTTGGCGACCAAAGCCGCGCAGGTGACGATGCCGCCGCCAACCGAAGGCTCGTGGCACTTGCGGCGAAAATCCATGCAAACCTGACACCACCACCCACCGGTTTGCATGATCTAGAGGCTTGGTTTCAGGACCTGTTGAACCTGCAACTCTGGCCGGGCTGCCCCGACCGTCTGAAAGACAACATCAAACAGGCCCGCGAATTGGTTCGACCACTTTTGCAAACCACACCACGGCGTGTCGCGCTACACGGCGATTTTCACCATGACAACGTGATCTGCACGCCGAATGGAGACCGCGCGATTGATGCCAAAGGTATTCTTGGTGATCCGGGCTTTGAGCTTGCCAATGCCTTCCGCAATCCTCAGGGCGCGAGGGAGCAGATCATGAAACCAGAGCGCGTGCTTCACCTCGCCGGTCTCGCTAAAGACTACCTCGGCGTGCCTGCACCGCGTCAGATCGCCTGGGCCGCTGCCAAATGTGCGCTCTCCATCGCCTGGGACTGTGATGGAAAACTTGATTGTGACAACTCTGACGCAAAAATTCTAGAGATGCTCTTGTCATTATCCCATGGCATTTAAACCTGAAACACAAAGGGAGCGCTGACGCAAAACAGACGCGTCGCGCTGCCCTCCCGCAAAGCAAAACCGCGCGGCAGCGCGAATTTTGGTTCGATTTTCCGAAGGGTTACCGCCCTAGCCGCTCTTTCACATCGGCGGCAAAGTCTTCATAGGGGCGGATGGATTTCACGTCGACCTGCACGTGATTGCCCATTTTTTGCATGATCGGCAGATCAAACAGGATCTGATCGAGCATCCCAGGGCTTTCCACATTGACAATGGCAAGCACCTTGCGCTCGCCAACGATCTTCCACAGGTCGACAACCACACCCGCTTTTTTGGCGCCCAAGGCGGCTTCAGCCTCTTCAGCCCAAATCTGAAACAACCCCTGCTGACCCATCTCAGCGGAATATTCGACAGTAAAATCCAATCGGTACAGCATGATTTTTCTCGCTTTTTCTGTAAGAGCATTGATGTGCGCAAAAGAAGAAGCCGAGAAACCAGCCTTTCAACAGCGCTGGTTCGTCAATTACCCGGATTCGGAATGCCGTTGGTGTTAGCGGGATACTACAACCGGTTTTACTGCCCGACCGGTGCAGGAGGATTCAGAACGGCCGAAACTGGTGCAAGCGCCACACGTTCTGCGCGTCCTTCCAAACCCCAAACCACAAGCGCGTTGATCGTATCGGGGCGCATACGCCCAACGATGACCACGCCTTCTTCCTGCTGGCCTGCTTTGAAAACCGCCTGATCAAGTGTGCGCCGCATCATACCTTCAGATTGCTTCTGTCCATCGATGTCGCGAAACACAACACCTGACGGCACGCCTTCGCGCGCGATGATCTTTTGAAGCGTATTCAAACCACTGCCAAAAAGAACAAGTCCGTGCCCGCTTTCGAGCAAGATTGGGGCAAGCTGCTCACCGGCTTTGCGGCTTTGTTGCAAGCCGGTGCCCAAGCCCTCCATAACAGCCACGGCACCTGGGACAGCGTCAAGATAGATTCCCATAGTCACTTCGGCATCCTCAGGCCCGGCATTCTGCGGAAAATCCGCCATCGCGAGGATTTCCGTTCCGACCTGGCGATAGGCCCCGGCCCTGTCGGCGGCATCTGAGCGTGCTGCACTGACGGCCACACTCACTGGATATGGGAAATCTGCCAAAAGTGCAGGATCAACTGTGCTGTTTTGCTCGTCTATCAGTACAATCGACAAAAGCGGCTTACAGTCTGGGTTCTCAAAATCTACTGCAAATCGGTCGATAGGTGGCAATGAAGGAGCACGTTCGGCAGGGGCCGGGTCGCTCGGGGCCTCTACAGCGGCCACTTCCACCTCCGGCTCCGCTTCGTTGTCCGCACCAACGGATGGTAAGCGATCTGTAACGACCCCGTCCGCTATGTTGCCTACCACACTGGAGCTTTCTTCGGCATTCGTATCAGCCTGCAACTGCACCGCAGTGACTTCAGGTGCCGCTTGGGGCGCTGTAGCACCCTTGGTGTCGGCCTGCGCGATAACCACCTCATCGCTCTCGACCTCGGTTGCCTCGACGTCCTTTGGCGCCTGCGTCTCATCAGGTTGCACCGCAGTCTCAGTTTCAGCCACTTCCGTCTCGACCACCTCCAAAACCGGGGCCGGCTCTGGCTCATTTGCAGTCGGGGCTATTTCCACAGGCTCATCTGCGGAGGTTGATTGCGGCGGCACCGCTGGCGCGTTCTCTATGGCTGGTTCTTCTACATTTTGTGGCGTGACAATCACCTCAAGCACTGTTTCCGGCTCGGCCGCATTGTTCACCTTTGATGCGGCCTCAATTTCCGGAGAATCGCCAAGCGTCGATATCGTGGCAAAGTCCAACGACGGTTGCGTATCAACAACCACGTTTTGCTGCGGCGCTGCATCGTTTTTCGGAATGCTGTTGTTATCAATAACTATAATCTTTGGAGCATCATCGGACGCCTGCAGGTCTGGCAATTCGGGCGCGGTTTCTATTTCAGGTGTAGTTTCTGCAACAACGATCTCCGGCTGTACCTGAGGTGCTGATTCCGACTTTTTCTCAGGTCGCGCTGCCGGAGCCGTGGCCACGTTGAGCGTGGTTTCGTCATCGGGCGCGGTGGGCGCTGTTGCCGTGGCTTGCAAAAGAGTGTCAGCGGCCCTTGGCGCAGCACTTTCAACACCTGATCCGTCTTGGCCAATACTTGGCGCCTCAAAAGTGGTATCACCGATCTCCAGCCCTGCGACTTCGGGTGTTGTATAATTGCTTTCGTCAACTTTTGTGACGCTGTCTTCGGTGACGGGCCGCTCAACTCGCGCCAAGGCAACCGGTTCACGCGACTGATCTACTTTGGGAAGGTTGGCAGGCTTTTCAGTACTGAAAACATCAAAGCCAGACCCGGCGGGAAGCTCTACCGCCGCTGCTGAAGGTGCTGTTTCCCGCGCGCTTTCATCAGGCACAACACTTACCAACGAGACCGCCACGAGCGCCAACGTCGAAAGCCCTATCCCGGACAAAAATCCGTAAAGAATACGCCCAAACACTGACCTCTGCCTCCACTAAATTGGTGCGCAGTTACCTGTTGCGCCTGTTTTTTCCATCTTTGCGCCTCTTGACGCTGCCTTGCAACCCTGAGCAAGTATACCGCGATTGATTAACGAGACGTAAGTCTCGAATGCCACAGGACGAAATGAGCGAAATGCTGCTTTTGATCGATAATTATGACAGCTTTACGTATAACCTCGTGCATTACGTCGGGGATCTTGGTGTGGAGGTTGTCGTACGCCGCAACGACGCTATTGACGTGCAAGAAGCCATGGGCATGCACCCGGCGGGGATACTGCTTTCGCCAGGCCCGTGTGATCCGGATCGGGCTGGCATTTGTCTTGCCGTGACCGAGGCTGCTGCGGAAACGGGCACGCCATTATTAGGCGTTTGTTTGGGACATCAGACTATCGGTCAGGTTTTTGGCGGCAAAGTGGTGCGCCACGATGAAATCGTGCATGGGAAAATGGGCGTCATGCATCACAAAGCCAAGGGCGTTTTTGCGGACCTCCCCTCACCGTTTGAGGCTACGCGTTATCATTCTCTTGTGGTTGATCGGGAAACTTGCCCTGATGTCTTGGAGGTGACGGCTGAGCTGGAAGACGGCACGATCATGGGCCTGCAGCACAAGAGCCTTCCTATTCATGGTGTGCAATTTCATCCAGAATCCATCGCCTCACAGCACGGGCACAAACTTCTGCAAAATTTCCTCGATACAATGAAAGTTCCTGCATGAGCGATCTTAAACCTTTGATTGCTGCTGCTGCGGACCGGCCGCTTACTCGCGCAGAAGCGGAGAAGGCCTTTACCGCGCTTTTCGAAGGAGAAGCCTCTCCCGCGCAAATGGGTGGCTTCCTTATGGCGCTGCGCACGCGTGGCGAAACCGTGGATGAATATGCCGCTGCGGCTGCAGTTATGCGGTCAATATGTAATAAGGTGCGCGCACCAGAAGGCGCTATGGATATCGTTGGCACCGGAGGGTCCGGCAAACACACACTCAATATTTCCACTGCCACCACGTTTGTCGTGGCTGGATGCGGTGTGCCGGTCGCCAAACACGGCAACAAAAACCTGAGCTCAAAATCCGGGGCTGCTGACGCGCTTACACAAATGGGCGTCAATGTCATGGTGGAGCCGCCTGTCGTTGAAGAAGCGCTCAAAACCGCTGGTGTTGCTTTCATGATGGCACCCATGCATCACCCTGCCATGGCCCATGTTGGTCCTGTGCGGGTGGAGCTCGGGACGCGTACGATCTTTAACATTCTGGGTCCCCTGACCAATCCGGCCGGTGCCAAACGCCAGCTGACAGGCGCGTTTAGTCGTGATCTGATCCGTCCCATGGCGGAGACCCTTGGTGCTTTGGGATCGGAGCGCGCCTGGATTGTTCACGGCAGTGACGGCACAGATGAGCTGACCATTTGCGGCTCAAGCTGGGTCGCGTCTCTCGAAAAAGACGGTACGGTGAAAGACAAAGAGGCTCATCCCGAAGAGGCGGGTTTACCCACGCATCCGTTTGAAGCGATCATTGGCGGCACGCCAGAGGAAAACGGCACGGCGTTCAAGGCTCTGCTAAATGGCCAAACAGGCGCCTATCGAGATGCGGTTCTGTTCAACGCCTCCGTCGCTTTGATGATTGCAGGCAAGACCGATGATTTGCCCCAGGGTGTCGAAATGGCCAAGGAAAGCATTGATAGCGGTGAGGCGCGTAAACGCATAGAAACACTTGCAAAAATCACATCGGAGGCCGCATGAGCACGCCATCGGTTCTGGAAAAGATCAAGGCCTACAAGCTTGAGGAAATAGCTGCTGCTAAAGCCGCCAAGCCTCTTGAGTCATTGGAGGCCGAGGCCGCGGCTGCGCCAGCGATCCGACCCTTTGCAACGGCATTACAACAAGCCTCGAATACCGGCTACGGCCTGATCGCCGAGATAAAAAAAGCAAGCCCTTCTAAAGGTCTAATACGCGAAGATTTTGACCCACCTGCGCTGGCGCAAGCTTATGCAGAGGGAGGCGCGACCTGTCTTTCAGTCCTGACGGACGCGCCGAGCTTTCAGGGTGCGCCCGAATTCCTGCAACAGGCGCGTGCCGCATGTGAATTGCCGGTTCTACGCAAGGATTTCATGTATGATACGTACCAAGTGACCGAGGCTCGAGCTTGGGGTGCCGATTGTATTTTGATCATCATGGCCTCTGTCAGCGATATGCAGGCGTCCGAGCTTGAGGACGCCGCTATCGCTCTTGGCATGGACGCGCTTATTGAAGTGCATGATGCAGAAGAACTGGACCGCGCATCAACTCTAAAATCCTCCCTTCTTGGGATCAATAACCGCAATTTGCACACGTTTGAGACATCGCTTGATGTGACGCGGACACTGTCGAAATACGCCCCGCTCGATAAGATGATTATATCCGAGAGCGGTATCTTTACGGCCAAGGACCTCGATGAGTTGTCCCGTTTTGGCGCCCGGAGTTTCCTGATCGGGGAATCTCTGATGAGACAGGCCGATGTCGCGCAGGCGACCAAAGCGCTGCTTTCGACCTCTGCGCAGCAAGGCGGCGGCATCTGATGTCTGGGCTCACCCATTTTAATGATAAGGGTGATGCGCATATGGTCGACGTGTCGGACAAGGCTGTGACGGCACGGCGTGCCGTTGCAGAAGGTCACATCAAAATGACTGCAGAAGCATATGATATCGTTTCTGAAAAAGGCATCAAGAAAGGCGACGTTTTGGCGGTGGCCCAGCTCGCAGGCATTCAGGGCGCCAAAAAAACCGCCGATCTGATCCCCCTCTGTCATCCTCTGCCACTTTCGAGCGTCTCGGTTGACCTGCGCCTTGATGCCGATCTGCCCGGTGTTCGTATCGAGGCGCAGGTGAAGACAACTGGCCAGACCGGTGTTGAGATGGAAGCGCTCACTGCTGTGAGCAACGCCGCGCTTACCGTGTATGACATGGTCAAGGCCGTCGATAAGACCATGCAAATTGGCGGCATTCGTCTAACGCTCAAAGACGGTGGAAAATCCGGGCGGTTCGAGGCCAAATGATCTCCGTTGATGAGGCGCTGGGCCAGCTTTTCGCGCTCATCTCGCCTTTGAGCACAGAAAGCGTACCTCTGGCCAAGGCCGCCGGGCGCGTTTTGGCCAAGGATGCGACAGCACTGCGAGATCAGCCTCCCTTTGCCGCTTCCGCCATGGACGGATACGCTGGCCGCACGTCTGATGCGGCACCCGGTGCTGAGTTGCAAGTAATTGGCGAGGCTGCGGCGGGGCATGGCTTTGACGGTTCGGTCGGGCCTGGACAGGCGGTGCGCATATTTACCGGTGCTCCCGTACCTGAAGGCGGCGAGCAGATTATCCTACAGGAAGATGTGACG
>ERZ1740060.1127-NODE-1127-length-10348-cov-11.341300_pt1 | contig 10348 bp, 6 predicted proteins | sample MGYA00581743_ERZ1740060 | MGnify/ENA primary metagenome ERZ1740060 (study PRJEB43018, sample SAMN04849235) | marine metagenome | isolation source: floating plastic debris | place: Pacific Ocean | collected 2008-08-27 | study: EMG produced TPA metagenomics...
CAATGGTTCCATCTGGCTCAGCTTTGTGTGAAACACTGTTTATCCATGTTTACAGGTTTTCCCTGATGTTAAAAAAAAAGCTGTATCGCGCTCCGGAAAACAGGTGAATGTCTACCTTGGTCTAGTTAAGAAGAGTGTTACAGTAACAAGCTCAGCGGATCATGGGTCGTACGTAAGTAGCTCTTATGCTGACCTTCATTCTTTGTTTTGAATATTATACTGTCAGGCAGGCATTCTGAACTTCTCAATATTGAACCAATTTCCAGTCACACTCATTAGTACATACGTATACATCAAGACACCTCAACTTCATCACATACAACGGTTGCAACTATTCACAGCTGCTGATGTTACTTGTGTGGAATATTATCAGATAAATCACTCCTTTTAGTATAAACTCATTAACTATGGTACACGTATACGCTTGAACTACATCCCACTACGTCACACAACTAGGAGTTGTCCATCCTTTGACATTACTCCTGCTCATGATAAACTGATATAAAAAAATGTAACTTAATCTAATTTATGTTATTCGTTAAAATGATGAATAAGTGTCAATTCTGTTTGATGTGTACTTCTCTTTCTCAGTCCAAGCGTAAGGCATTGACAGATATCACCAACGTGCCTAAGAAAAAAAAGAAGCAAAGAAATAAGTCACTACCGGAGCCTCCAGATTTCGACGAGCCTTTCATATCTGATGATGAAGACGCTGACCCCGAGTTTCTCCCTGATCTTGATGATGAGCTGGATATAGTCAAACCCATGGAAAACCCGCCACCATCAGATCAGTGGAAGGTCATGTTGCCGCCTGAGCTTAGAGAGGATAGCGCTTGGGTTGAGTTTTTCGACCAACAGATAAGAAACTGCGGAAAGATTCGCAGATGGAGCACAAGGTAGAAATGTTACTCATTCACTGCGCATTATAAAATTTTTTTCAGACTTTTTACTCAAAATCCACATCTGACAGCCCATCGTGATTCTTTTCCTCTTGATTCAATGATCGCTATAATGACCTCTTAGTCACACCTTTGGTGCTAACCATAATATAATACAAATAGCCATTTATTTATTTTTGTCACCTTTTTGGATACGTGCAATAAAATCTAAAATAATGTCTGAATCATGAAGCTAGAAAGAACCCTTACTTGGCTCGTAGCGCTCAATGCTTTGGTGATTCAAAACTTACCACATATGGCAATGTAGGTTTTTGACATCCTATGGTTAACAGCGATGATACTCATATTTGCCAGTGAACAGAAAATTAGATTCAATGTCATCATCATTAATATTTTTTTTCGATTTTCTGCAGCGTTATTCAGTTGTCCATGGATATGTACACCAGGAGTCCGACGGCATACCTAAATCTAGGAAAGGTTTTGCGCCTGCCTTCTCCACGCCAGCTGCAGCTATACAAGAACTATGTACATCAAGAGCCTGGGATTGTGCATGAGAATTTACATTGGATGCTATTGGAAGCAGAACGTATTAAGTTATCCCAACGAGGCAGGCATGGTTTCCTAGTGTTTGATGAAGTACAGATTCAGGTAAATGCAATCTTGTTCTCCACTTATTAGATGTTAAAGTACATGTATGTATTTCTATTGTTCAAACGGGTTGTGCTTGATATGATGCCCTAGGAGGCTCATTCGTCGCCAAAATGTAAGAACATCTGTATCCGGGTGTTTTTTTTGTTTTTATTTACATCGATCAGCTATTCCCATGGGCACATTATATGCCTATGGCTATTTCATATAAGCATCTTGACATGTATTGCCCGCAAGAATCTTCGCACAACATAAGCTTCAGTATGTATGTACCCGTGATGATTTCATATGAATTTGCCAGGTGTAGATTTTAGTGATTCATCATTTTGTATTTATGGGCATAACAATAACTCAATATAAACCCTTTCATGAACGTTTTGTTTCCATTTCCGCAGAATGACTTACAGCTACATTCGGCTCAGCCTGATTCCATGCTCTCAGGCATGACATGTTATGGTGAAGCACAGGGTATACATATGCTTCGTAAGACAGGTGGGTTGTCTGTTCATTATACGATATAAAATAACTCCTTACAACACCCATTGTTGTTTCAGCAAATAGAGAAATAACTTATTGGTTTCAGCGATGGAGTTGAAGTATTCTTTCAACATGAACATTTGTCGGTTTGACTTGAATTTACCATTTATTTGGTGCATTGTATTTGCGGATATTCCCAGGTTTCAATTTTAGATATGTTTGATAAAACTGTGCATATATGGATATGTGAAGGTGGTACAAAGTTGACAAGTTGTGTTTGGTGGTTCTGTTTCATGCTGTGCTCTGTAACACCCGTCCATTTTTTTTCAATTTGGTTTGTCTGACAGGTGGCGTTCATACACTTGCTACTCACATCTTGCAATTTGTGTATCTTGGCCACACTGGTTTCAAATGGCCCGTGGCATACTACACAACTACTGAGGCACAAGCAACTGAACTAATGGTCCTGGTCTGGAGAGTTATAAACACACTATCAACATATGGATTTGAGGTATGATATTCAAGATGGAAAATACTGCAAAATGCAAAAAATCATCTTTCCGTGATGGTGCTAAGAGATTTTCATGATCATTGATCATAGGCGTATTGTCAAAATCATTTTAAAACATAATATGGCACAGTATGCAATTGTGGTATAGATGAAAATTGATCCATTTTACATTTATTTGGTGTCGCTATGCTTCAACTAGTCACACCAGAGTCACACACATGGCCAGTTGCATGACCAGTTGAAGGATAATTGTAGGGCGTCTCATTATATTTATTGGATATGTGTATCCCATTATATTATATGTGTATCAAACGAGGGAAATACAAGTTCTGATATCCTTTGCCTTGCCTAATAGCATTAAACAGGGTTAAACTAGAAGAGTGGGTGATGTCATCAAGTGCAAAGTGAAGTTCATAATTATGCAATGTTCCATAATGCATATCCATTGTCCAGCGGGTTTCTGAATACAGCAAGGACACCAATAATGTTTATAACACAGCTTCTCAAGATTTTGCCTACGTACCACTAAAGCTCATGATGTACTTTTCACCGAACAGTGTGAAGGTATTCTCATGGACGGGAGTTCTAACAACAGAAAGTTCATGAAAATGCACGCCGAAGAAGGTGAGGACTGGCACTTTAAGGTCAAGAATCCCATCAAGCCAGAGAAAGAGGTGATCATAATGATGGATCCCTGTGTAAGTGCACTAATACCCTAGCAACATTCATATGCCTGCACAAGCAGCAACATCATTATTTATACCCGTGAATATTGGCAAAAACTGTTTGTGCCTTGTAGATAAATGTATGTATTTGTGGGAATAATAGATAGATAATTATTTAATTGTGTCAAAATTCAAAATAAATGAAGACAAAATCTCAGAATGATGTAGAAAAATACTAGTAGAGAGGATCTAGAGAAGTGGCAAAACGCTTGTTAGTAAATTAAACTTGATTCAGTAGTAGAAAAAATGTGAGGCATGTACTGGTAATATCTTGAGGTCTGTGTTACTATTCTGTGTACATGAGAGGGGCATGAGAGGCATGATCAAGTAAGCCGATTGCCAATATATGAAAAGGTCTAAAGATGACATGATTTTGAGTAAAAATTGAGGTACTAGTTTGTAATCAGTTGTGGAAAAACTACGGAATGAAACCTCACAAATGTCTTGCCTTGTAAGTGATCTAAACGCGTAACTGTGAGAATTCAATGTATGTTGCAGCATGGTATTAAAAAGAATCGAAATTCTTTCCTGAAGTCAATTAATGAGTTAAAGCCTAAGAGGAGACTGAGGTTAGGTAGAGATTTCTGCTTCTGGGCCCACTGGGAGGCTGCTTACAAGTAGGACCAACAGTCGAACCCACTACCTATCCACAGAAAACTGACTGACGAGCATATCTATGTGACAGACAGCGGGAAGATGCGTAATCATCTGGCTTTTGAGACAATGAACTCAGAGATGCTCCATCTGATGCAGGTTACTGTCATCTCACTTATTTCAGTAGCTCTCATGTCATGTAGTTTGCATATGTAAACCTGCAACAACAAGAACGGTGAACGTAGAGTGAACTGTTCAGATATAAATAATGCTCTGTCCCTTGTAATTGATGATGGCGATTGACATGTTTTAAAAAGGTTCTTCATTCCTTTATTGCAGTAAAACTAACATATGAGTTTAGTGAATTAAAATGAAAAATACAAAATTCAGCTTTTTAAAGATGTAATGGTTGGTTAGATCACGAAAACCCCTTCATTCTATCTGTCATGATGTCATGAACACAAAATGTATCCTCCTGTTATCTCTTAGGTTCATATTTTTTACAGGAATATCAAAAGCAGACCAATCGGCAGGACTTAAATTTCACAATCCAAGTCCTGACACACATGTCGGCACTGACAACGAACTTCATGTCATTCAAACCGTATTTATCTGCCGAAGATGAGCGTTTGGATGAAAATGATGAGGCCATCGAGTTCTTTAGAAACTGGTATCATCGTTCTCGCAAAGATACAAAGTAAGTTCTCAAACATTAGCTGTATTATAGCCTACCCAAACATCCTTGTTTATGTTGATTTACTACTAATATTTGATGCCTTCCCCACATATGCCCCACATATTTTAAGTTCATGGATGGATTTGATCACGAAACTATTCTGATTGAAAATACTACAATGCACGCTTACTCCGTTTTTGATATAATTTGAGGGTAAGTACTGTCGAACCGCCATCACAGTATGCACCATGCATTGTTATACTAAAACACTGACTATATAATAAGCCTTCACTTATTCCAGGACATTTATATCGCGTGAAGCGTTTGAGGATCTCAACTGCACAGTGGTCGGATTCAGGAGTACAATCGCTAATATAACAGAGAGGCACCCTGGTGCAAGGGTTATTGGGGCACTTCTAAACTCAGACGTAATCGAAAATATGTTCTCGTCTCAAAGGTCAAGATGCAACGGGGCAAATACCAACCCAACAACACTTCAGTATAGCAAAGCTATTAACACGATAGTGATGACCAGCGAACGCAGGCGTTCGGGTAAGAGAAATGCTGCCTCCGACTCTTCAGTTGGAGGCGCATTTCCTTACAAAATACTGGCAGAGAAAACATTTTCTGAGCGCCGTATTTCAAAGTCCTAGTTCTCAGTCTCTCCAGTATTGAACAGTATATGTATGTACAAGCGGATCCTGTTTCCAGTGCTCTCATGCACCTTCTGTACAAACACCATGACATTTATTTTTTCATAGCACACAGTTTTTTGTTTTTAATAATTGATTATCCTGGGGTTGTGATGTCGATACTCATAATGAACTTACCTCATTCAGACTGCTGGCTGCAAAAATGACAATACCATGTCAGTTCCTCTAGCTGTTCCTGTGAGATGTTTTTGTCTATATCAGTACAAACAATGTGGTACCAATCCTTGCAGTGCTCACATTCTGCCCAGTCATAAACGCCAGCTTTTTTACGACGTCTGACCACACAATTAGCTGCTCTGCATTGCTCATCTTCATCTTCTGCTTCAGTGGTTGTAGCTTTCTGTACAAAAAGAGTAACCATTAGTAGAGATTAACACAACCTTGCCAACCTTTTTATATAGATACATAAACAACTTTTTATGGCCATAGTCTAGTCTATATTCTAGATGTTGAATTTTGTACATAGTATAATATCAGCCAGTTTTTTGTTGTTGCACTGTAATATTGGTCTACTCTATTGTATTGGTGTAATAAAGACACAAAGCGTCAGTATGCTTTTAAATGTTACTTATGTCATGACAAATGTTTGCTAAAACACCCAATTGTTTAGTATCAAGGCCCTTGCACCATACATAGGAAACTGCACAGATTTTTCTAACAAAAGCTGTTGAGAAAATGGTTGCAGCAGTTGTATAAAGTTGTAGTGTTTATGGAAGATAACTGCCTTTTTTTTGCAGTTTCTGTAGTAGTGTACGAGGGGCCTTCTCAGTATTTGTTAGCTTTCAATGAACTGATTGCATCTTCATGTATATTGTGGATTGCTCACACATTTGAACAAATGAAAACATTGAAACGATATCAAAAATTTTGAATTTGAGTGTTATTTTTAATCTGCAAAAACAACATTACAGCTTTATTTTAGTAGCAGCTCATAACAACAAAAAGTAAGGTCACATACCTTTCGTTTTTTGGCTGTTGTCTCCTGCATGGCAGCTATCTGGGGACGATGTGCTAGTTTTTTGGTCTTCTCGAGGTGAGCCACCAACTGCTTGCGGAACGTGTTGTTTCCAACTGGTAAATACTTGCGCAGGAGAAGCTTGTATACTGTTTGCATGAGATAGTTGTCAGTGCCTGCAGCAGGGATTGCTATTTTTAGCTTTTCCCACAGCTGTGTGTTCAGCAGTATCGAGTTATAGGTATTCCTGATCACTGCGTCTCCTTGGAGCAGCGCATTACCGATGCTCTGGTAAGAGTCACGAGCCTTTTCCAACTCTGAGAAGAACTCATAACTTTCATCTGTTATGTGAGTTAACGCCCGATGCCTGCCGCTTCTTCGCTCTGTCTCATATGCTGTTTCGGGGTACTTCCCAGAGATTACATCTTCAGATGTTGTCTCCATGTAGTTAAGGCATCGCAAAATCTTCTTCTCCATCTTATAATCTACTGACATAGTTTTTTCCCTTAAAGTTTTTAGTCTCCTTTCCTTTTCTCGTCGGGCCAGATAGACTGCCCGACCACCGACTCTCCTGATGACACCCTGTCCTGCATCGAGAGAAGGGCGTCTGTAGTCTGTGAAGACAGAAGCGAGAGACTTCTCTCCTGCCTTGCGTGCCTCAGCGTCAAAGAAATCAGTGGCCATATCCATCATCATTTGGCGGATGTAGGGATGGTACTTATCACTGATTCCTTGTTCTTCCAGTAGTTCTGCGATCGATGTGAGGAGATATCGGTTATGTCTCTCCATAAAGTTATTAAATATGATACCATTTGCAGCATCCGGTTTGATGTTTCCATCTATCGTTAATGAGAAATTTGCATGTATGGTACTGAGTAAAGAGTCATATGTTGATGTTAGATCGAGATGGTTTTTTAGATATTTAATGTCTGCGTTAATATTTTCCTGTATTTGAGTCACTGGCGACAGGAAACTTTGCCGCAGCAGCAGTGACTGCACCTCAGAGGGATTAACCACAGTGGATGTAGACGCTGTGGCTGAAGAGGCTCCTGTGTCCTGAAATGTTTCTTGGAGAGAGATTGCAGAATCACCAAGTACTGCGAGAAATTCTTCGTCATCAGACTCGAAGATTTCTGCCTCATCTCCAGCCAACTCCACCTCTAGTTTCTGGCAGCAGCCAACATCACTCTTGACAGTAGTTCCTGCTTTTTTGATTGCATCCACGAGCGTTTTTTCGGGTTTCACTGCACATTTCTTGTGGAAGCCAGTAACATGCAGTCCTTCAGGGGATCTCACCCTGCTGATTGCAACAGAGAGGAGTGAGGGATATAACATATCCTCCGCGTGTACTTCAACATAATCAACAGTCAACCCCTGAGATTTATGTACAGTCGTTGCGTATGACAGAATGAGTGGGATCTGCTCTCTGATCAGTTCACATTTCTTTACACTGTCGTACCTTGAAAGTAGATAAGCAAAAATTAAAAAACCTTATTTTTTGAAACAAAAATATCACAATTACTATCCTATGGTTGACAATCAGACAGTTTACGATTTTATGAGTTTTCTCCTTGTTACTCAGCAAAAAATAATTCCCATTTTCAATTATTTATAACCTATAGTTCTTTTGTGTTAGCCACCTGGCCTCACAAATATCCCTAGCCTTGTCACGCGGCCCCTGTTTGTTTTGTGGCAAGGCTACAAATATCCCTAGGATGCAATGGGCTGTTGAGGGCGTATAATATGCGTGTTCATCTGGTAAATTGATGATCAGACTTTCGAATAGTTTGGCAGCCACATTATCGAAAACATGGTTAAAATATCAAAGATGCCAGCGCAATTGCTTCCAACTGCCTATAGAACTAGCGTTTAGCTATTGGCTTTGCCCGTAGCATAAAATTTATGCTCTGACTAATGTAAATGGAACCAATGAATAGACAGGGCCAAGGCAATAATATCTATATGTAACTAGTGTGTCAACTACAAACTTACAGGGGCCAACGCCAACTACAGTCTGTGTCGCACAATGTGGTCAAGAAAAAACAGCCATTTAAAACCAGTTCAGTAAACAACTTTTGCATTAACCATAGGAATATGTAATATATTCAATTAATATTCTGTAAAACATGGTCTTATGTAGGGGGGTCCCATACGTTCCCCCCTTTGATCAGTTAATAATAAAGTTCATAATTATCAATTATCATGTGTCAAACAAAAAACAATTGTAATTGTTGTGCATCCCAGCTATGGCCAGACACATTGCTTTGTCTGAATTTTCTGAAAGCAAAATCAAACGGGATAAAATTATTTCTGAAATTATGTCACAATAAATAAAGGTATTTTATTATTGGGTTTCCTGAGTTTTACCAACTTTCATTTATGCAAAACACTGCAAAAGATTGACCTCTGATTGTTTTTAACTATACCATGTCCTCTGTTGGCAATCGCAATACATTTTAACAAATCATTGGAAGTTGTATTTGTAATTTTTCAATTACAGCATTAAGCGAAACTTACCACGTAAACTTTTCCGATTTGAAAGTATAAGAGCCATGTAGCTTAGGGAAGTGCACAGTCACCGATTCTTTGTCCAGGTTGGCTACGCGGCCACATAATCCATTTACTAGTATTTCTGAACAGTTTTTGATCAGCATCACAGGAGCACCAACCTTTAGCATCAGTCGCTAAACAAAACAATGATTAAAAACGGAATTAGAGAATACTTTTGTTCTATCAGTTTCTAAACGTGTTGCAGCCAAAATTTGCACCTTAACTTTTATTTGTATGGTATCACACCATGATACGTCAGCAGCACTGCCCAGAAATTCAGCATTATCTAAAATTTGAGATTCTTAATAAAAAGAAACCCAGAAAATAAAAAAATTATCCTGTCTCTCTTTCCACTCATAACAGTTGTCAAGTGACTTTTGTGTAGTAGTGTAATAGTTCATAATGGGGAGGTGTTTGCAAAGCTTTGTTGCATAAGACCCCTTTTTTATCCTCCTCCTTGCCTATGCAAACCAACAACCTACTCGTATTCTGAAAGCCGGAAGTTTGGACATCTGAACAAAATGTTTCATGTTTGGTGCATATACTTTCATCTATGACATGATTAAAAAGATTTTTCAGTGCCAAGTTGTGGTAACAAACGACACATAAAAATTTTGAGTAGCGCTAAAATGTCGTTCCCATAGCTCCTTTTTGGCCAATTAATTTAGAATTATTCAATCAATATTACCCCCCTGTAATCCTAGCATAGCGTGTAGTTTTTAAACACAACACTGTCAAATTGCAATTCAACATAGTTCATTTAAAATATCATCACAAAATTGGCTACATCATAACTAAACGAGTGTGGACAATTCCCGCAGCAAATTATCAGGTGATGACAGGATAATAAGGTTCCCTTGCGTCATCGTTATAAAAATTTCACATCAAGATAATGATACAAGCTAGGAGCGTAAGTCGTCGGTGTGACACATATGTGGAAACATCTACTGTCCACAAAATCTTCAGTGCACCACTGTTGTACAAGAATAATCACTTTATTGTGTAAAAGTGGTCTATCCTTGTTTGATTGTCACACAAAAAGCATTGCAATCAAAAGTGAATGACATACATATATTGTCTCTAACATGGGCTTATAATAACTCCATAGGCATATAATATTTTATGCCTAAGGTTTCTGAGAAACAAACATAACAGTTGTAGTGTTATTATCATTTCTTTTGATTTATATTCATTCTATATTTACCTTTTCAGCCAGAAATCTGCTGTCAAAACCCTTGCTTTGACCCTTGTCTATTGCGTCATAGCGTGTCATGTCACCGGGATGCCTGGCTAAACATTCTGCGTTATGCATGTCAACATTTATTCTTCTGCAGTACAGGACCAGTTTCTGACCTACAAATTTAAAATAAAATGTTGGAATCACAATTGAGTCAAACTCTGCCACTGCATTTTTTTGGCTGGCATTGATTCATCCAAGCCTGTAGCAAGAGATGGCATTGCAAGCCATATGCAAGTGAAGCACGGAGCAAGGCCATTTAAAATGCAATGCTGTATGACACTTCATCAGACTCAAGAATTTGTATGTGCACATTTTCAATCTTCTCATCTCATTACGGAAGACCAAAAATGCTATACCATA
>ERZ1740060.1128-NODE-1128-length-10347-cov-4.035367_pt1 | contig 10347 bp, 7 predicted proteins | sample MGYA00581743_ERZ1740060 | MGnify/ENA primary metagenome ERZ1740060 (study PRJEB43018, sample SAMN04849235) | marine metagenome | isolation source: floating plastic debris | place: Pacific Ocean | collected 2008-08-27 | study: EMG produced TPA metagenomics...
ACGAGTATCTTTAATTGGGGGACATACTATTCAAGGTGAAAAGTTAGCTTTTGGTTTATCTTGTAATGGTTTGGCTGATGAAAAGCAGCTTTTACGTAAAAGTGGAATGCGGAATAATGACGTTTTAATTTTAACTAAATATTTGGGTACGGGGGTTTTATTTGCTGGTGAAATGCGTCTTCAAGTCAAAGGAAGTTGGATTGATAATGCTGTAAAATCAATGTTGTTATCAAATCAAGCTGCTGCTGAATGCTTTTTGGAATTTGGAGCAACTGCTTGTACTGATATTACCGGTTTTGGTTTGATTGGTCATTTATTGGAAATGGTCAAAGCTTCAAAAATCGGAGTTGAGTTACAGTTATCTAAAATTCCGATTTTGGATGGAGCGAGGGAAATTTCAGCAAAGGGGATTTTTAGTTCGCTTTATCCAGATAATTTACAAGCTTCTAGCTATATTACGAATAATAAAGATTTTGAATTTAATGGTAATTATCCGTTACTATTCGACCCACAGACTTCGGGTGGTTTATTAGCTTCGGTTTCTGGTGAGAAAGCTGATGGTTGTTTGAAGAAGTTGAAAGAATTGGGTTATGAAGAAGCTGAAATTATTGGTTCTGTGGGAGGAGAGGGGATAAAGTTGGTTTGATATTTAAGGATTAATTCGACTCCATTCAAAGTTAGTTAAATTTAAAATGTAATCTACAGGATTATCAATATAATCTTTTTGAGTCTGAATTTTACCACCACTAATATAAATCTGGGATGGTTGCTGAAATTTAGCTTTGTGTCTGCTTATCCATCCGGGTTTATCTCCAGTAGTTGTGATTTTTTCGATTTGAAAAGTATCGCAATTTAATCGATAAACAGGAGTTTCATTAGGAAATCTTTGATTCATGTAACCCAAACTTCCAATAATGTAAAAGTAATTATCTACCAAAGTTGCTGTATGAAAATCCGTAGGTGGAAAAACGTCTTCGGGATAACCATAAATTTGAAAATTCCATTTACCATCAAATACAACCACATCATTATATATACAAAAATCTGGGTCGTAGAAATCTTCGTGTTCTCCAGCAATTTTTATAATTCTGCCATCGGGTAACATTGTAGTTGTTATTCCGAATCTTTGATAACACCATATAGGATTATTAAGACTATCATTATCACTTCTAGAAGTATAAGCAGCATCACCACTACGAATCATAGCTTCCCAAAATTCATTTTCAATAATTTCTGGATTGCTATTTCCAAATCGAGGATTTTTTTGAGACTTATCCATCATTAATAAATTTTCTAAAACACCACAATTTTAACCGATTAATTTACAGAATTTCGATTGAAATATCTAGAAAATGAATTATTCGCAATCGCAACTCCGAATAAAATCAGAAAGCATCTTAAAATCATCGATAAAGTAATAGCTTCCTTTAAAAATAACCAACCCCATAACATAGCGAAAATAGGAATTAAATAAGTAACCGTTATACTTCTTGTGACACCAATATTTCTAATCAACCCAAAATATATTAAATACGCTAAAGCTGTACAAAACAAACCTAGAGCAATGACAGCGAAAAGAATAAATAAGCACCCCAAATAGCTGCAAGTAGCAAAAGTTCAAATATATCTGAGACTTTCATAAAATATCTTATATTAGCAACTAGAAATTAGAACTTAAATTCGTAAGATTCTTGATTTAACAACTTCTTTTTTCGTTCAATTCCCCAACGATAACCACCGAGGCTACCATCATTTTTAACTACGCGGTGACAAGGTACAATTAAAGCAACCGGATTAGCACCACAAGCATTTCCAACAGCACGAACTGATTTCGGTTTATTAATTTGATTTGCTATATCTTTATAGGTGCAAGTTTCACCATAAGGAATTTTTTTTAAAGCTTCCCAAACCTGTTTTTGAAAAGCTGTTCCTCGAATATCCAAAGGTAAATCTATATGTGGTTGATTTCCATCGATAAAGTTGAGAATTGCTCTGACCCAATCTTGATGAGCTTCACTATCAAATACTAATTCTGCTTGATGAAAATCTTGATATAAAATACTTTCTAATTCTTCCTTTGTATCTCCCAATTTAACGCTACAAATTCCTTGTTCTGTGGTTGCGACTGATAAATAACCCATCGAGCAGGGAATTATCGTATAATTGATAATCATATTTTTACCCCCTTTTCTATAAGTATCCGGTGTCATTCCTAAATTTGATGTTGACGATTTATATAAACTGCTGCTGGAATTATATCCAGATTCATAAACAGCATTAACAACCTTTTCTCCCCGACGAAGTAAATTTTTAAAGTTCTCTATTCTTCGTGCTTCAGTATATTGATGTGGTGTAATACCGACAAGATTTTTAAAAGTACGCTGTAAATGATATTGACTGACATTAAATTGAGCAGCAAGTTGGGAAAGCGAAAGAGGATTATCAACTCGTTTGTCGATAAAATTACATATTTGTTCGACTAATTGTAAATGTGATTTTTCCAGCTTATTTTCAGAAAAACATCGTTTACAAGCTCGGAAACCACTATTTTCAGCTTCAATTATTTGTGAAAAGAATACAACTCTATCTCGTTGGGGTTTGCGTGATGGACAAGATGGATGGCAATATATTTTTGTCGATATAACACCATAAATGAACTTACCGTCATAATTACAATTTCTAGTTATTACAGCTTGCCAATATTCATCTTGATTCATTGGTTGATTTTTAGTTTATTACAATAATTTCTTTGTTAATCTAGATTATTTAATCACCGATACCGAATCTATCAGATTCTTGCTTTTTAATATTTATTCAATTAATTAATTTTATATTTGTAGAGTGATTTACTCCTCTACAATTAGCTATTTCGATGAAACCTCTTTCCCCTGCGGTTTTTTTATCGGTAATTTTCTGAGAAGAGAGTAGGATTTATGAATAATTTGAAGGAATTTGATTGTGATTGTGGGACGAGAAGGTATAAGGTGAGTTTGATTTATATCTGATTGATAAACCTAGTCAGTTATAGTTATTGATTTTACATTCATCAATCTACTGACTTGGAAAATGCATTATTCGCAATCGCAACCCCGAACAAAATTAGAAAGCAGCTTAAAATCATCGATAGGGTAATAGGTTCTTTCAAAAAAATCAATCCCCAGAGCATAGCGAAAATTGGGGTTAAATAGATGACGGTTAGTGTTCTTGAGACACCAATGTTTTGAATTAATCGGAAATACAAGATGTAACCCAAAGCTGTAGAAAAAAAACCTAAAGCTATCACAGCAAAAATAATTTTTATTGTTGGTATAGCTGCGGGTATAGTAAAAGGAATAAAAGGCAGAATAAATAATGCTGCACTCAATTGCGTACCTGCTGCTGTTACCAAAGGTGAAACATCAGATAAATGCTTTTTAATATAGGGTGCGCCAATAGCATATAATAAACATGCCGTTAATCCAGCAATTATAGCTAGATTAAAAGATTGGGTGATGTAGGTAGTTTTCCAACCAATTAAGATAGTTACCCCAATAAAACCGAGAACCAAACCAATAATACGACTTATAGTTAATCTTTCTTTCAACCAAACAAAAGAAATAATAGTTCCAAACAATGGTGTAGTTGCGACTAAAACAGAAGTAAACCCTACAGGTAATGTTAAAGCAGCATAAGCAAGTAATAGAAATGGTATTGCTGAATTAAAACAACCAGCTATAAATAAGGGGATTCTTTTTCTCCGGATTTCACTAACTAGACCTGTTTTGATTACGAAAAGTAGTAAAACTAAGCCAGCTAATAATACTCTAAATTCTATCAACCAAACTGGGCCAAGTACGGGTGATGAAATTCGCACGAATAGAGGTGAAAACCCCCAAATAGCAGCAAGAAATAAAAGCTCTAAAACGTCTGATATTTTCATAAAATACCTTCCGAAAGGTGATTCTAGATTTAATAATTTCTTTTTCCGTTCAATTCCCCAACCATAATCACCAAAACTGTTATCATTTTTAACTACGTGATTACAGGGATTATAAATCCTACATTAACCTGTCGTAATAAAACTTCCTTAAGTTAGAGGTTATAATTAATTTCTTTATATTTAAAGTGATTCTATGAATAAAATTGCTTCAATATTACATCACCACAAAGATGAAATATGTTTTAAAGTCGATGATGTAGAAGTTTTTAAAAACCTTTTACCGCTACAAAGTTGTTTTAAACAATTAGAAAAAAGATTAGATTCGAGTTTAATTGCTTTTAGTCACGAAGATAATTTTGAAGCTATTGACCAATTAAATGAACCATTATCAATTACGCTTGGTTAAAATTCCTTAGTAGATACTGTACATCAAGCTTTCGGAGCACATCGTCCTTAATTAATTACTCCCGATGCTTTCTGGATGACCATCGCTCAAGGTTTTGCTCAACATATCAATAATAATGCAGAACGGTTACGTTATCAATTCGTTAGTCATTCGAGCAAGAAAGAATTAAAAGTTGCTCTGGAAAGACTTTTAGATAATCAAGATTGGCAGAAAGCTGTGGAATTGTGGTCAAAGCAGATTGATGAAAATGTCAAAGCTGATATCGGTGATTTGATGGTTTGTGATTTTAGTACCACTACTCCGATTATTCGGACAGCTAGTCAAGTTGTGATAATGGATGCTTTGAAGCAGTATTTTGATTACAGACTAAGTAGGTGGGCACAAATAAATATAACTATGTAACCGATTGTAAATTAGCCTTAAACTCTTACCCCGACTGCCGACTGCCGATTGCCTACTGCCTGTCCTAATTACAATTTTCAACACCAAGCTACTTATATATGATTTGCGGTATTCCTTGGATTACCGTACAAGGAACTGTTGATGATTGGAAGAAGATTCGGGAACGGGTAGAAATTATCGGTCAATATGATTTGGAATGGTGGACTAAAAGATTATTACCAATTTGTGACGGAATTATTGAAACCGTTGCTGGTAAACCAAACTTGGAGTTTTGGAAACACATCTGTAAACCCCAATCAATGTACGGGGGAGAGATAATTACTGGGTGGTTAGCAGATTTGTTTCCTTATTTAAAAGATAGTATTACCAATTCTCCAACGATGAAAAACCCAATATTAGAAACACCTCGTGAAGAATTAACAATTTCTTATGGAATTCCACCAGCATCTTTTCCTGATGGAATTTCTCAAGCTTCATTTTCTTTAAATACTCCTCAAGGTGAATCACAGTTGGAATTAATCGCTGGTTTTATCGGAGTCGGTCAAAATCAAGAAAATGGTTGTCTTCATCCCGAGATTGGTTGGGGAATTAGAAAAGAAGATAATTTGTCAAAAATATTAAATAAATTAGAAAAAGAACAAAAGCATCAACTCAATTCTCCTAAAAATTGGCTGTTTGAAAAAGGTTCTCACTTTCAGGAACTACCAGCAGAATTAATTCAACTTTTGGAAAGATTTGATGGTGGTACTTTATTTGCTGATACTCAACATCCTTGGGATATTAGAATTCTTCAAAAATATGATTTATGTCAAATTGTTGAATTCAATCAATATTTTACTAGTTTTATTAATTTAAAAGATAATCGCTGTATTTGTTTTGGAGACGTATATAGAGATAGCGGTGATTTTGGAACTGAAAATTATCAAAGTTGGGATGAATGGTGGATTGTTGTCGCTAAACCTATTTTAGTTAAAGATAATGGTTCTATTGGAGGTAAAAGTTGGATATTAAAACCTGAAGAAACAAAAGTGATTGCAAAAGGTATTCCGCAATTTTTTGAAAGAATTATTCAAGCTGAAGGAAGATATTATTTTGATGCTGAAGATTTTTTTCCTGATGAATCTATAGTTGATTTAAGAAAATAGTAATCCTATATTATCAAGAAGAAAGTTGGGTTTCGCTATCGCTCTACCCAACCTACTAATATAAAATCAGTTATATTAATTTTAGATACAATCTTTTTAAACAATCTTGACAACTACTATAACTAATCAAATAACTTATTTTTAACTAACCTTCCATTCTCATTTATAGCTAACCAAAATAAAATCAACTGTAGACAATATTTTTTCAATAAATTACAACTACCAATTTCAATATAAATTTATCTCTCTTAAGTTAGATAAAAAGTATTTTAATAAACATAAAAAATCTGAATAAATAACCAGTTCAGATAACCGTCACTTTATCTAAATACAATCGAAAAATAAAAATCATAAATATAAAATATTGACTTGAACAAAACAAAAATATTTGATTAATCAAACAGAATATGAATAAATTAAATAGTCGTTTATTTTCGACTTTGATTGCTCCCGTTGTTGCTGTCACTGCTTTTAGTACAAATATCGCTACAGCACATCAAACCAGAACAATACCACAAGGGTTAACTGCTGCTAGAAATACACTTTGGAAAAATAGACGAATATCAGTTTGTTGGGAAAATCCTACTTCTAGTAATAGGAATTTACGGGGAGTTGTTAGAAACGCTATCCAAAATACCTGGGCTAAATATTCATCTCTCAGCTTTTCTGGATGGGGAAAATGTCAAAGTTCTAGTAAAGGTATTCGGATTAAAATTGCTGATGAACATCCTCATACAAAAGGTTTGGGAACTGAGTTAGATGGTAAAAAAAATGGAATGGTACTAAATTTCACCTTCAATAATTGGAGTCAATCTTGTAAAACTAAAGTTAATTATTGCGTTCGTACCATTGCTGTTCATGAATTCGGACATGCTTTGGGATTTTCTCACGAACACAATCGTAAACATGGTATTCCCGAATGGTGTAAAGAAAAACAGCAAGGTAGTACTGGAGGTTGGTTGATTACTCCTTACGACCTCAAATCTGTGATGAACTACTGTAACCCTAAATGGGCTGGTGATGGTAATCTCAGCAATCTCGATATTACTGGTTTGAGAAAAGCTTACGGTTCTCCGGGAAGTAGTCCAAATAGAAATTTAGCTCGGTGGTATGTAGCTTTCGGTGGGAATAAATCCTGGGTGTCAATTAATGGAGCTAATGAAACCTATCTCAGAAGTGGGGATTTTGATGGGGATGGTTTCGATGATGTCTTTACTTCTAAAAATGGCTATTGGTATGTTTCTTATCGGGGTTTGAGTAGTTGGACTAAAATCAATCGAGCAAATGATAAAAATCTCAGATTCGGAGACTTTGATGGAGACGGTAAAACCGACGTATTTATTGCTAAAAATGGTTTTTGGTATGTTTCCTACGGTGGTAAAAGTCGATGGACGAAAATAAACAAAGCTAGAGACCCTTATTTACGCTTCGGAGATTTAAACGGTGAAGGTAAAACTGATGTATTCACCGCTAAAAATGGTAAATGGTTGGTTTCTTATGGTGGTAAAAGTCGCTGGACGAAAATAAACAGCGCTCGTGACCCCTATTTACGTTTCGGAGATTTTAACGGTGATAAGAAGACTGATGTTTTCACTGCTAAAAATGGTTTTTGGTATGTCTCCTATGGTGGAAAAACTCGCTGGAGCAAAATTAATAAGTCAAACAGAACTAATTTAAGATTCGGAGATTTTAACGGTGACGGTAGGACAGACGTGTTTCATTCCGATGGTCGTCACTTTTATATTTCCTATGGTGGTAAAAGTCGCTGGAGAAAACTTTACGATACCGCTGCTACAGCAAATAAAGCATTGGTTTTAGGAGATTTTAATGGTGATAAGAAAACTGATGTTTTAGTTCGTTGGTAATATGGAACTATTCACAGTGAAGTAATCTATTATCTATAAATAAGAATATAGTCATCTCAAATAAAAAATGGATGTTAGTGGGAGCATATTACTCCATTATAGTTAGGGAGCAAGGTGTCCCCACTACAAAAATAAATGAGAATGACTATATTTTTCAAAAAATGATGTCCCCTCAATCACTCAAATATGAGGCAATTTTAATTATCTTTCCCCCCCCCAGAATTGAGGGTTGGGGCTATTTACACTTTTAATCAGCAACGCCATTTTTCCTATAATATTTTATAAAATACAGCTATAAAATACAGCAAGAAAACTTGATTTGTTTAGTAAATAAAATCAATTAGATTAGATTAACTTAAATTCAAATCACAATCTTCTACTGCACCTAATGCTCTGAGTGAGGCTTTTTCAATATCTGTTAAACCAGTAACCTTCGTAATATTCATACCTTCATAAGGTCTTTCACTTTTCAGAGTTTTAAGACACTCACCCGTTATTACATCCCAAAACTTAATTGTTCCATCACCACTACCACTAACAACAGTCGTACCATCTGGACTAAACACAACAGAATTTAACCAGCGAGTATGACCTTGCAAGAAAATACAGCAATTGTATCTATTGATATGCCACAACCTTATTGTCATATCATCACTACAGCTAGCAAACATTTCCCCATCTGGACTGAACGCAATTACAATTACCCAATTGCTATGTCCTTCAAATATATTACAGCATTCCCCACTGTTGGTATCCCATAACCTGACTGTAGTGTCACCACTACCACTAGCAATTGTCTTCCCATCTGGGCTAAAAGCAACGGAATTTATCAAACTATGATGTCCGTTCAAAGTACGAAGACATTCACCGCTTTAGCTATCCCACTATCGTACCGTTTTGTCGTTACCTCCACTAGCAAGTAACGTCCCACTTGGACTGAAAGCGACAGAATTAACCCAACTGCTGTGTCCCTCTAAAATTTTGACGCATTCTCCACTCTTAACATTCCACAACCGTACCGTTTTGTCAAAGCTAGCACTGGCAATTAACGTCCCATCTGGATTGAAAACGACAGAATTTACCCAGCTGCTATGTCCCTCTAAAGTTGTACGACATTTACCGCTTTCAACGTTCCACAACCGCACCGTTTTATCGTTGCTTCCACTGACTAATGTATTCCTATCTGGACTGAATATGACCGAATTGATGCAGCTAATGTGCCCCTGTAAAGTTCTCAGACATTCATCACTTCTGACATCCCACAACCACACCGTTCGGTCGTAGCTACCGCTAGCAAGGATTGCCCCATCTTGACTAAAGCTCACTGAAGTTACCGAACCGCTATAACCCCTCAAGGTATAAAGACATTCCCCATTTTTAATATCCCACAGTCGCACAGTTTTGTCATTGCTTCCACTGGCAAGCATCTTTTTATCTGGGCTGAATGCGACAGAAATAACTGCACTGGTATGTCCCTGTAAAGTTTTGCAGCATTTACCACTTTTAACATCCCACAATTGCACCGTTCGGTCATAACTAGCACTGGCAAGTAACGCTCCATCGAAGCTGAAAGCGATGGAATATATCGAACTAGTATGCCCTTTTAAGATTTTGCGGCATTCACCACTTTTAATATCCCAAAGCCGAACAGTTTGGTCGTAGCTACCGCTGGCAAAGATTGATCAATCTGGACTAAAAGAGACTGAATTTACACAGCGGGTGTGGACTTATCAGGTCTTGCAATCACCGCTGATAATATCCCACAATCGTACCGTTTGGTCTAGGCTACTACTAGCAAGCATTGTACCATCAATACTAAAGGCAACGGAATTTATCAGATTGGTGTGACCCTCAAAGATACGCAGGCACGCACCATTATTAATATCCCACAACCGCAGCTTTTGGTCAAAGCTACCGCTGGCAATCATGGTTCCATCGGGATTGAAGGCTACGGAATATACAGTACTGGTGTGCCCTTTTAAGATATTGCGGCATTCGCCACTGTTAATATCCCACAGCCTTACCGTTTGGTCGTCACTACCGCTGGCAATGATTGTGCTATCGGGACTAAAAGTGACTGAATATACACAACGGGTGTGCCCTTTACAGATAAAAATTTCTCTCCTGCTAGCAGTATCCCACACAGTGACTATACCGTTACTATCACCCGTGGCAAGAAATTTACCATCAGAGCTAAAAGCAACTGCTTGAATGCTGCCCATGATTTTAGTAAAAAAAGAATCGCTCAGGTTAGCCCCTGTCAAATTCACACGACGCAGGCTTGCATTAGAAAAGTCAGCACCTTTAATCACCGTACAACTAAGGTTTCTTCCTTCCAAGGCAGCTTTATCAACTTTCACAGCTAAATTTGCCGCATTTCCGCCAACATAACCCACCTCAGCTTCTGTTTTATCTCTTGTCAGATCCAGGGTTTTTAACAAAGAGTTTGCAGCGCTTACAGACATCTGGGCTTCGTTTAAATGGGTCTGTACAGAACCTTGTAAGATACGGGAAGTATCTAACATTGGCAATAATAAATCTATTACCGCTTTAGTCAACGGTGCTTGTCCAAAACTATTGCGAAGTCCTGCTAAATCTTCATTAGTAAAC
>ERZ1740060.1129-NODE-1129-length-10346-cov-11.130891_pt1 | contig 10346 bp, 12 predicted proteins | sample MGYA00581743_ERZ1740060 | MGnify/ENA primary metagenome ERZ1740060 (study PRJEB43018, sample SAMN04849235) | marine metagenome | isolation source: floating plastic debris | place: Pacific Ocean | collected 2008-08-27 | study: EMG produced TPA metagenomics...
CCCCCCCCCCCCCCCCCCCCCCCCCCCCCCCCCCCCCCCCCCCCCCCCCTCCTAGCCACATGGAGTTGTCCTCCCATTGTTGTCACAGATTCCTGGTTTTCCTTTCTAATACTTTCACAAGAAACATAACAAAAGTGAGTACAGCGTCACTACAATTGCACCTTTATTATTGCCATCAGTACTAGACGACAAAAAATATTAATTACCATCCATTACCATCCGTGTATTATCCTCTCTTTACATGCTGTGACTGTGGCAGTAGAGGTGGGGGTTGGAGCAAAGCTAGGCTACTAGTCTCGTTTGTGGAATAATGGGCAATTTTTTATGTCATTTTTTTGTTCAATATATGACATTATGCATTTTTTACGGTCTTCTCTGAGCTTGTTAAAACCTGTTACACATACCATAAGACTCGGAGCTAGCTTTTCCAAGTCAGCAACAGCTTTCTTCATATGTTCAGACTTCTGCGTACACAGCTCGAGATTTACCTCATCAGTGAATAGCTGTGAAATATTGTCTAGGAGCGTCATAAGAATCTTCTCTGCTACTTTGTCTTTGAAAAGCCCATGTAATATGTACTGGAGGATTCTGTGCTGCACCATCTGCCATTAACATGATGGTGAATTGCATTGACAAACATGTACATATTCAAGCATAAAATACTAGTCATTATACAACTTACATTGAATGCCTGTTATTGACTATATGCATGTAAAATAATAATGCACAGAACGTTGCGGAGTATTGGGTGCAGATAATTTCTAGAAAAAGAAGTAGCGTAGTCGTAGTAGGCCCGTTTGTAACTAGAACACAAAGTGTTAGTAAGTGCTTGACACATAAGTTACAGGAAACTATGTTAGCTGATGATCTATGTGGTGTGTGTATAATGTACCTCTTTCCAGTCATGTGACTTGAGACCTTTTGGTCGGGTGATGATGCTTGCTTGAGCAGGGATCTCTATCCACGATGGCAGATGGAGCTTGTTGAAACGTCTGTCTGCTTCATGTAAATCCTGCTTCTGCAGCTCCAGTTTTGGACATCGGAAATTCTTCTTTGCTAGTATGATGTCCATAATGTTGACGATGACATCTTTTACCGTGTGCATGGCATCAATGCTTGTGCATGCCATCCGATTGTGGTATGGGAGTCTCATGTCTGGGTAACAGCCTTTAGTACCATTTGACTGAGCGAGCTGTCTTTTATCAGCAGCCGAGCTGAGCTGATGAGCATCATAGTCTGTTCGTTTCTGACGCTGCAATCACATAATACACAAGCCATAATTATCAATAGGGTATGTATCGCTAAAAAATCTGGTAAAATATTTGCACCAAAATCTACTCATACTTCTAACTTGTAGCAACACAACTACCTTAGTCACTACCTTAGTCCAGGCAGACTGGGATTTGACATTTGTGCTACCTGTGTACCAACCAAACAAACACAACATCATAGAGTTTACACAAAGCTCTACATATATGTGTGCGTTTATGAGCAACAAATGTTATTTATTATATTATTATATACTAGATAAATATACTATTTTGTATCAAACTATACTGGATATAAAAATATGCATTGCAGTTTGAAACCAGGATTTCTTGAGAAAATTATCAGTTGTCACATTTTTAATATTACATTTTCCTGTATTATATGACAAAAGTAAAAAGATGACATTAGGTATAAACAAGGAGAAATGGCTGCAATGTCTGGGATCTTTTACTACATGTAATAACAGTTCAATAATAGCATAACTTGCCTCGACTGCGAAGTCCCTCATCGCAGGCTCTTCAACAGTGCCATGGCCAAGCATCAACATCTTCTTACTTGTAGCAGAATAGGTACCTTTCCACAGGCAGAGATTGCACGCCATATATGACGCAGCCCCTGTCATGTGGAAGTACTTCGCATATGCTTGATAATCTAGCATATACATTAGTAGTTCGACTTTGATATTGAGGGGTGCCTTAGTGTAAGCTGAGTAGATCTCTAGCGACGACAGTTTGATAAGCTCTGATATTAGAAGTTCCTGGTATATATTGAGATTGGGCTCAATACCTCCTCCATCCCTGTCCCTTCTACTTGGCACAATTCCATACAGGAACAGCGCATCGTGCTTAGTGCGTACATGTGGAGGCAAATTCATTATAGTCATTATGATGGGCCAAAATGAATACTGCACGTTCTGGCTGTGAAATGGATTTACTCCATCTGTGTTTAGCGCTAGCACAATCTTCTTTTCACCCTGCGTCCATTTCTTCCACACGGTAGTCTCAGTGATATCTTTAATGACTGTTTGTTGTTGCATGTCAACAATAGCTCCACCATATGACGTCATGACCTGTGCAATATTTGAACACTTGAATCGAGCTTCCAAAAAGTTTTTGACAGAGCAGTAGCTGAAGCTCCTGATTCCACTTTTGCGCTGCAATATGTCAGTTTTAAACCTGGGCAGTGCACACTGTGCACGTGGGCATACATCTTTGTCCTTTAGCTCACCAACATAAACCACACAGTCATTGGGACATACATGGACATTGTTGAGCACCAGTAACTCCTTACTAATGGCAGCAAGTGCTGTAGAATAGTTTGTCGGGAAGTTGTTGGGTTGCGGAAGAATCTTGTGGGTGTGGGCCAGGGTGTTGTCAAGTGCTGCTTTGCTTTGCGATTTCTCAACGAAAATGTGGATATAGCCACTGAGGGCTTGTCTGACTGTCACAGTCGCGCCATCATGCAGCGGTTGGTCCAGAAGGAAGTGACAGCGGCTATCATCATCTATGGGCACATCTAAAAAACTATGTAGAATTAAGATGTGCCTCCCCTTTCATGCAAGATTACAGCAGATACTACACAGTTAATCAAACCATAGCCATGGTGCCCTAATCAGTGCTTCAAAAAAATCCATCAAAAACCAACAGCGGTACTCTAGAAGGTAAAACGAAAAAGAAATTTTGCACAGATTCATTCATTCATATGCTAAAATAGCAAATGGGCGAAAACGCGACAAATCGCACATACAATATGAATGGCACTGTTTTGATGAAGTATGAGCACAAGGTGCAACCATTAGTTCAAATAATGCAAAAAATTGCTGTGCTTTTACGTGACTCCGTCCGTAACAGAAGTTTATTTTCATTCCACATCGAAAAGCGCCTGGACTACTACCCTGAAATTTTCTCCACCTGATCAACTACCAAACAAATGTTTGCGTGCCAGATATTTTTCCTGTATCTACATGTATTTATGCATGGGTGTGCTGAGCTTTGAAAGTGTGACATTGTGACTCTGTAACAATATGTTTTCGCCCAATGCTTGAGGAAGGTAGGCCTAACAAAATAAAACCGATCATCACTAACCTGGCAAGACATCATCATCATCTGTGTTACCATCTCCATCCAGGTCCATTTCTTCGATATCAACAAGACTATCAGTTGCTGCCGTTGCTGCTAGCTCCTGTAATCCTTCCATGTCGTCATGATCGACTAAACCTGCATCGTCAACACCAACACTGTCCAACAAATAATCTCCTTGAGCTGTCTGATCCTGGCTCCTAGTAGTAGATGGTTTACGAGGCTGTGCTCTTTTTATCTGCATCAGTGAAATCTACAAATCGAGAACCCCACCGGTCAGTAGTCAAAAGGCAAGGCAAGTGTAAATGTACCGTAAAGTTCTGTGTGCTAACAAAGAATAGCTACCTAATATAGGCTTGTGGGTTTATAAACTAGGACTAATTTTCTGATGGGCAAAAGGGTGGGCTTATATAGATAGGACAATAAATGCACACAGTGTCAATGTGCTAGCTAAAAAACCAGCGGTGCTTGTGGTACTGTGTGTATTAAAGTCACATTGGAAATCCAGCGACTGAAAAGGTAAATCTCACTTATAGGCCCATGGGACTTTACAATAAAAGCTGTCACACCATTGGTTTGTTAAATTTGCAGATCAACGACAATAGGCCTATACATGCGCTGTTTGAGGCTTTTAGGTGAGGCTATTTGTTGCGATAAACCTACCCTATATCCATCGTTATAAACAGCGTAATGGTTGCGGATTTGTCTGCCAGAAAAGCTGAATCGGCCCTTGCACCTGTTGCAGAAACAGAAGTACTGGTCTCCATCTCCAGAATCAGCCATTGTTCCTACAAATAAAACTTTCGATGAAACAATAAGAACGTATATATCACAGCTGCTGTGAACAATGTGTAGTCTGTCATACATCACATTCACATCACACCCTAGAATTGAGTATTTGCAGAGTGTTTAGTAATCTAGTACACCAGCACACAGAACCTAGGAGTAATAGCGTATTATCACTCCTAGACAGAACCTACAGCACTGCAGGAATGCCTTTTCGGGTGTGGCAAGCTCACAGACCACCCAACAAGCAAAACTCACAAGATGTGACAGAAAATGACATTGACACAACAATGTTTTTCAAAATAAGGAAGCTTATGTTGATGTCTGTTGAGGGCCTGCAGCAAGTAGTAGTTACAAGCAGGTCTGTTTGCCTAAAGTCGTCATTGCCTACGTTGTCCCAAGGGAGGCCAAAGGAAGCCCATCATGGTAAAAAGAAATTGACTACTACCTGCTGTTTGTCACAGTTATTTTGTGTTACGCACAGTTGACATTATTGACATAATCAGAAAGGTCCAAGATCCCTTTTTTCGACTGTCCACAACCTTACCTTCCCACCGGTCATTAGGTACTGGAATGTATCATGTATGCACAGTGTTGGGCTGATCAATGAGCAAGCAGGGTAGCATCAAAAACTTCTAAAGAGTTCTAAGATTTTTTGGTAGCAGATTTTGTTTACCCAAATATCATAGCAATGAAAATGGAAAAAATTGAGTTGCTGTTGAATATTGACAACAGCCAATTACAGTTGCGTACCTTACACCTTCAACCATTGGCGTAGTGAGTGGGCCAATAGCGGTTCGAATTACAAATGTGCCCACGTGACTGCACAGGCGCCAATCCTGCGCGCTGACCACCAACCCGCTTTATTGGAGCTGACCACGCTTTCATTTTATCTCCTACTCCTTGAGTTGAGTGAAGGACAAAAACACCAAAAAGGTGAGTGGAGTCCAGAAGTTAACTCTAACTTCTTGGTGGAGTGGTCAAGTGAATGAGATATACATAGTAGGCCTACATGTATGATGTTGATAGCAATCTTGTTCATCAGGGTGTCGCGCCGTATCCTGACAATTTAGTATGATGAAGAATCCTAATTTTCTCACTCCTTGGACTTGGTTTCCTAACAATTTAGTATGATGAAAAATCCTAATTTTGTAACTCCTTGGTTTATGTAACCAAGGAGTAAAAGAGCTCCTTGATGTAACAAACAACTCTACCTGCACAGAGCTGACTTTTACTAACTATGAGACTTAGTTACATCACAGCATAATAGGATTGTGTTGCAGTGCAAATTTTACAATTTACCAGGCATTGTCTTCACTGTTGCAGATGCCTGAGATAATATTGGTGTACAACCAGCTTGCCAGAGTGGTTGAGGTCTGCAGCTATGCAGAGGTGCTGGATAAGGTTGAGAAGGAGTTTAAACTAACAACATCTAACATCATAGTGAAGTACTTCCACAAAGGGGTCAATGACATGGTGGACTTGACTTCGGAGACGAGCATAGCTCAGGGAATGAAACTAACAGTCGTTAACATGGAAGGTTTGTTGATTACCAGCGACGGGTGACAAAGCATTATATAGGGCTTTCCCTGTGATTGATGGACTGGGAGTAGTGCTTGTTGGTATATATGGCTGTGGATATGGAGCAATCAACCATTGAAAGGCAATATCAGTGATCTTTTCAAATAACCTAAGTTCTCGGATCGAGGCAGTCGTTTGGGCACCTACCCCTCCCTTATCAAGCTATGCACTGAATAGACAATTAATGGTGTCTCTCACATTGTTGTCGAAACTTTTCGGTAGCAATGGGGGGGGGTAGTCCCTTGAAAATCTATGACAGTTTTTATGCCTGTTTTAGTTGCCAAAGGCAGGCTTTTTGTCAACCATGACCACATGAAATAATTTATCACTTTGGTAGATGATTTTTTAGGATAGCACACCTCTTTCTATTTTGTAGAACCTCGTCGTCGACGAACTGTCCGGAAAAGGTCTAACGCACAAAATACTTACAACGTAAGTTAAGTAATAGTAGGGGGTGGGGATTTAACCAACAATAACCTAATAATTTTCTGATAAGCTTTTTGTTGAGACCAAAATACATAACGCTACTACTAAAATTTCAATTGTGTGCCTAGAAATATAGCTACATCTATATCATTATTTGTAAAAGTCCATACAACTTTTCTGATGTGGCGTTACAATAACAGAACTGCTTTGTTTTCACGCATTTATTGTTTTCTTTTTTCTGGTTTTTAGGTTCTGTGTAATATGGTCTGTTCTTTTTTTATAGTCAGTTATTAAGATGTGCTTGGTCGAATTGGGTATGTGGCCAACTTTCATGAATAAGATTAGCACGGATGTGATAGCTAAAGTGAAATCAGAGCTGAGGGAGAGTGGCTATGACGAGCCAATTGATGATAGGATGCTTAGAGCGGATATCCGGCAAAAGCTTGCCGACAAGCGATGCAGATCAAAGCTGTCCTCAAACGACAGCAGGGATGAGGTTAGTTCGGCGATTTTAAGTAAAAATTTTCATGTCATTGATTGTCATGTTTTATCACACATTGTGATTCACTGTGTAACACACATGCGTGCCCGTCACATATATGTGTTATTTTTGTGCGGTAAAGTCGGTTTCTTGAAGATTTGCAGCAGGTGTAACATAATGTTACTTTCATCATTTCACACGCACACACACCACACACACGCACACACACACACACACGACCGCCCCGGACAGCGAATTGCATTGATGATTATTGTTAGATTATGATTTTGTTTGGTGTGTGTAATAACTAATAATTATCTGGAATAATGACTAAGGAAGATCATTCACTAAAAATTTGTGTTTTTAAAACTTGTTCATGATAGTAAGTTTGTTGCCTCTTTTCTGTGTAATTTCGTTTTGATACCGTTCTCTGGACAAAAGAATAACTAATCTGTTGCAAAGTTGTATTTTGTATTCACACATACCATTCTTTAATCAGACCACAGACGATGACAGTAGTAGCCTGCTGACAGGGAGTAGTAGTGAAAGTGGAAGTAGTCATGGCAAGAAGAAAAAGCAGCAGGGACTTGATGATGACATGACAGGCGCATTTGTGAGTTCCCCTGTTACTACTCCTACTACCAAAAAGACTAAGAAGCCCTCTACTATCACAAAGTCTGAAGCAGTAGCGGCCGCTAAGAAAGCAAAGCTGTCGGTAAGCACACTTTTTGTCGAATGTTAGTGGTGCGGGGGGGGGGGTAAAAGTCAATTTTACACCAAAAATAGCCTGTGTTCCAAGCTCTTCTTAATTTCGATATATTATTGTGTTTGGGGTTAGGGGTTTGAGGTTTGGGAATTTGGGTTAGCTTTATTGCAAAGAAACCACAATCACAAAGTTGTAAATGCAGCAGCCTTCAGTTAATCCACGCTGTGCTGTGTATATGTGATGTGATGTGCTGTGTATATGTGATGTGCTTCAAGTAATGTGATTATCAGTTTGAGACCCAATAAATTTGTTCAATCAGTTTTTCATCAAATTTTGCTAACAGCCAACTATTTATACACTCTGTCAATCACCTTTTTGATAGTGGCTTTAAATACAGTAGCCCTTAATTTAATTAATTAATTAATTTTTGTATTCTTTTGATCAGACAAACCTTGAAATCGAGTCTGACGATGTAATTAGTAGTGATGACGGGTCCTGTCACAGAGAAAGTGAGATGTTAGCTGTTCCACAAAAGCTGGTGAGCAAACTTTGTTTCATAATATTATAATATTATAATTTGCACAACTGCCAACTTTAATTCGGGCATATCCACAAGACTTGCCTACTGGCGGCTGCTAGAGCAAAATAGGGCCAAAAACATACACGTATTTTGTGTGTATAATTTTATTTGAATATTATTGATCGGTAATATTATAGCAGGGTTAGGATCACTACTACTAAACAAACCAATTTCCAGGAGAATCTTGTTTGTACGTTTTGCATGTGTCGAATTACAAATACACCCCTCTCTCGCGGGAGAGGGGTGTATTTCTAATTCACATGCAATTTTTGTTGGCATGTCAATCTATTCAGCAGAAATCAGACGATGACACTGACAGTCCAAACAAAAGGAGTCGTATTGGCAAGAAGAACTTGATGACTACTACTAAGAAGCTTTCCCCTATCACAAAGTCTGAAGCAGTAGCGGTCGCTAAGAAAGCAAAGCGGCTGGTAAGAGAACTTTGTGTCAAATGTTAATGGTGCGGGTGGGGGGCAGATTTCAGCCTAAAATGATTGCATTAAATAAAGCCATCAAGATATTGGTAGGCTTAAACACTGACCACCATCCAATTTCCTAATTCAAAATCTCATCGAGCAATCTTGGGTGACCATAGACCAATCAACAGAGATTTGTGTACTCAAAAGACCTGTTTGTCTCCTCTGTGTAAGGTTTTTGGAACATTTTCCCTGTGTATATATAAATCTAAGAACTTCGCTGCAAACTGGTAATTCACATGCGTTTTTGTACCGGGTATAAAGTATGCCATTCTTTTCCTCAGACAATCCCTGATGACATGGAGGCTGACGAAGATATTGTTATTGGTAGTGATGATGACGGCCAGTTGAAGTCCTTACAGCAGGGAGAATCTGAGGTTTTCGCACTTCCAAAAAAACCGAAAATGGTAAGCAAAACTTTGTTTCGTAGTATTGTAATATAAACTGTGCAACTGCCATGTGAATTCGGGTGCATATCTACAAGAGACTTGCCTACACTGCCGCTGTGCGCTGAGCAAAGAAGGGCCAAAAACATATTTTGCCTGTGTGTAGTGTATAATTTTATTTGCATTTATTAATCAGTAATATATAAAATAGGGTTAGCATCTACTACTACCTTACTAATAAAACAACCAATTTCAGAATCTTGGGGCGGGGAGGTGGTGTATTTGTCATTTACGTTCACATTTCATGCATTTTAGTTGATATGTCAATCTTTATTAATCAGAAACCTGACAATGACAGTCCAAAGAAAGAGAGTAGTAATGGCAAGAAGGAGAAGAAGCAGGGACAGGACATGACAGGAGTATCTGTGAGCGCTGTTACCAAAAAGACTACTACTACACCGACAACTAGAAACATGACCCAGCCTACGACTATTGTGCAAAAATCCAAGCTGGTAAGTAATCATATTGCGTTTTGATCAGAACAAAGGGGCAAAAAAGACAGTCTGAGTATAATAGTGAAGGAGACTTGCCTACAAAGAGACTTGCCTACACTGCTGCTGTGCGCTGAGCAAAGAAGGGCCAAAAACATATTTTGCCTGTGTGGTAGTGTATAATTTTATTTGCATTTATTAATCAGTAATATATAAAATAGGGTTAGCATCTACTACTACCTTACTAATAAAACAACCAATTTCAGAATCTTGGGGCGGGGAGGTGGTGTATTTGTCATTTACGTTCACATTTCATGCATTTTAGTTGATATGTCAATCTTTATTAATCAGAAACCTGACAATGACAGTCCAAAGAAAGAGAGTAGTAATGGCAAGAAGGAGAAGAAGCAGGGACAGGACATGACAGGAGTATCTGTGAGCGCTGTTACCAAAAAGACTACTACTACACCGACAACTAGAAACATGACCCAGCCTACGACTATTGTGCAAAAATCCAAGCTGGTAAGTAATCATATTGCGTTTTGATCAGAACAAAGGGGCAAAAAAGACAGTCTGAGTATAATAGTGAAGAAAATTATTAAAAAATTAAATATATACACACTGGTCTTTGGTCCGTCCAAAAAAACTCCCAATTTTTCATTCCAAATCCCCTGCCAACACAAGCTGCCGCTCAAATTGGAAATCGGATGTGGTTACTCATGCTGGTCTTTTATTTCATAATTATTTGAATCTCCTGGTATTGCTACATCACTGTTTTTACTACTTGATTCGAAATACGGTAGGGTAGTAAACCGCTGTTAGGTGTTTACTTAAGTAGAGACACGTCGAACGTCATAATTAAACTGTGTGTGTAGTATCCCCTTTCTTTTGGGACCTCATTGGGGTGACTTACTTTGATGCATTGATAAAAAATACTTTTAAAGGCCTTGTTTTTAATTGTGTAATTTGTAGTTTGTTTTTAATTGTGTAATTTGTAGTTTGCTGTTATCGAGGATAATATCCATATCATGACAATCAAGAAGAGTAGTGGGAAAGGTAAGGTGTTACATTTATACTATATATATA
>ERZ1740060.1130-NODE-1130-length-10341-cov-4.989695_pt1 | contig 10341 bp, 13 predicted proteins | sample MGYA00581743_ERZ1740060 | MGnify/ENA primary metagenome ERZ1740060 (study PRJEB43018, sample SAMN04849235) | marine metagenome | isolation source: floating plastic debris | place: Pacific Ocean | collected 2008-08-27 | study: EMG produced TPA metagenomics...
CGAGTACACTTAAGTCAATTTTCGTAAGTTTCAGAAGGGTCTTCGACAAGGTAGAGGGAACCCGCACTGCACATGGTTTGCTTGGGCGCATTGCTGGAGTAGCATCTTCGAAGTTAACTACGAGCTAGTGAGTATGCTTCAGCCCACGATCACAGAACTTAACGTCCATGATGCTATCCGGAGCGTGCTTGAAACCGACATAGAAAGCTATCTTGCGCGAGATCGGGAAACTTGGTTGACGTGTTGGGTCGATGACACTCGTTTTCGAAGCGTTATGGAATGCGGAACCATGCAAATTGCGCGTTCGTTCGATGAATTTCGTCAGAATGTGTTTGATGCGATGGACGCCGAACCCGAACCTGTCCAAGCAGACGTAGTGTTCGACGGCCTCGAAATCCATATTAGCGATAACCTCGCTTGGGCAACCTATGAAGAGATTGTCACAAGCACGTCCAATCCGCGAGCAACACCAAGTCATTCACACAATTTTCGCCTCTTGGAACACAAAAATGGAGAATGGCGAATTGTCTTTCATGGCGGTTGGGCAGAACCGCTCCGAGACACTGAAGACCCGGCACTAGAAGTCGCTGTGGATGGTTCCGTCCTTTGGTTGAATAAAGCCGCCGAGGAAGAACTGACGATTTTCGAAGGCCTTGCCCTCAGTAATGGAAAACTTCGCGCCTCGAAGCCGTCGTGGAATGCGAAACTCTACGACGCTATTTCTGGCGCTCACAAGCTAACCGCGTTCGGAAGTTACAATCTTGCAAAAAATGCTGGCGGAGGTGAGCTAAAGTATCCCGTCGTCTTGGGCGAAAACGACGACGGTGGCTTGATGCTTTGTTGGGTCAAAGTTGCGGACGCCCGCGTGTACATTTTGTTTGGACCAGGCAGCGATCTCTCAGAGCAGATCGACATTGTTCAGGCGATCTTTTCGCTTTCAAATTCGCAGACTGATGTTGTCAGATTGATTGCCAAAGGGATTGAACTCTCAGAAGCCGCAGAAGCTTTGGGCGTCACAAAGAACACTGCACGTACGCACCTTAGACGCGTGTATGAAAAAGTCGGTGTGAACAGCCAGATCGAGCTCTTGCGGTTGGTAATTAGCTTTTCAATCTGAAGATTGGTGAGCTAAAGCGAGCATTCGAGCAGCTTCCAGCGTTTAGGAGGTATGGGCTCTCCACCGGCTTTCTCCGCATGTTGGACGAGCTTAGAGGTTATTCTTTGCACCCAATTGTTCTATCGTTGGCAGTCATCATCAAAAACCACGGGTGCCATTGGGGTTCGGTTGACCGTAAGTTGAAAAATGTCTGGTCGCGCATAGTGACCCACCACATCGAAACTTCTGCGAGCCTCTCTCACTTGCCCGAGGTCAATTGAAGCTGCGTGGAAACCTTTCATCTGCACGAGTTGTGCGGCTTCAATGTCACCAACAGGTCCACAAATCATACTATTGCCGGGATGGAACCAACCCTCGAAACGTTTTTCGGATGTGTGAGGCGGAAGGTCTCGTGGTATGTCTGTACCTTCTGTTGCAGCTGCGGCGCTGATAACGAAGCAAGAACCTTCGCGGGCTATGTGCTGTAGGGATGCAAGCCAATTGTCCCTATGCGCTGCGGTAGGTGCGCAGTAAATCTCAACATCCTGAGCGTAAATCGCTGCGCGCGCGAAAGGCATGTAGTTTTCCCAGCACAGCAAACATCCGATGCGTCCGACTGCTGTTTGTACAACGTTCAATCCTCGTCCATCTCCGAACCCCCAAACCATGCGTTCTGCATTTGTTGGCATGAGCTTGCGATGAACATTCAGTATTTCGCCAGTCGCATCGATTGTTGCGACGGAATTGTAAACGGTGCCCGCGCTTAGATCTCTTTCGCGTTCGTTCAGCCCCATAACGACGACTAAGGGCGAGGTATCTTTGACAAAAACCCCCTGACAATAGCTATGTGCCAAAAACAGTCCTTTTCGCCAGCGACAGAAACGTATGAGTTTTGGCAAATCCTGCGGAGCGGAGAAGGTCCGGAATGAGCCCACGTTGACCGATGCTGTGCGATGTCCCAGATACAGCTCAGCTGCCATTCGCTGTCGTTTGATCCTAACCCATCTTTTGTTTTCGACTGCTGTAGAAAACGACTGCCACCAATGCGAGAAGCGTCACATTGGCAATCGGGCTTAGGTAGCCAGCGTATGGTCCCCATTCGTCTGTTGCAATAACGCCGCCAGCAAATAGAAAATAATCATAGGCGAAATGCAGAACTATAATGGGAACGATGCTGCGCACCCGAACCCGTAGCAATGCGTAAAAAAGGCCGGCGACAAACGTTGCCCACAACTGCCCGATCATATGCTCGAACGCCATCCCTCCAAGAACATTGGGAGCGTGGATAAGAGAGAAAATGACGGCGCTAATCAGGACACCAGCCCACATGCCATATTCTTTTGAGAAGCTGGTCTGAGCCATCCCCCGAGACAGAATTTCTTCGTTTATCGCAACCAAAGCAATCGTCACAAAAAGGATAGCCAAAAGGCCAAAATTGATTTGCAGCATCGGCAACAGATTTGTCATCTGAACAAAAACCATCGCGCCAATAGCCAGCCCGATAGGGACAAACCAGATCAACTCCTTAGATTTGACCTTAACGAATCCGAGGTCTTCTGCTGTGAACCTGCGCCGTGTTATTAAGACTAACCAAATCAGGAGCGCAACCTCCATCCAGACAAGCACGCGCACCATATCTGGACTTCCGTATACGCTGCCAAACACACTGTGCATCATATACATTCCGATAGCGGAAATGATTATGAACCCAACCCATGCAATAAGTGTAAGTTTAATTTTAGTCATTGCGCTCGCGCTCCCGAGTTTTGAATTGGTTGCTGCTACACAAAACATCCCACACTGACAAATCCAAGGGCCGCTTTGGGCTGCTTGCCGTCCTTTGGAGTAAAATTGCGGATGGCCGCAAAGTCCCGCACACCGGGACTAAACCTCCTACCAATACCTATGTGGCAAAAACGGTCAGTTGCGCAACACTTCCCTGCCCCACTGACGAGGCGAAGACCGTTGCCTGCCTGAGACCCCAACAAACGCAGTGCCATTTAGCGTGAAAAGACACGTCCCCTGCCCTACCTCGGAATGTTGCAAATCTATGTTGCAAAATATCTTGATTTCGCAACACTAAAGTGCAACACTGTTTGCATGAACCTTGGCTATGCCCGCGTATCGACCGACGACCAGGCCACCGCTGCGCAACTCGATGCGCTGCGGGCCGCTGGTTGTGAGCGAGTGTTCGAGGAACGCGCCTCTGGCGGTAGGTGGGATCGGCCGGAGTTACATCGGATGCTCGACCAGCTCCGCGACGGCGACGTGGTGATCGTCTGGAAGCTCGACCGGCTGTCTCGGTCTCTGAAAGACCTTCTGACCATCATGGAGAAGATAGACGCGGCAGGAGCTGGATTCCGTTCGCTCACCGAGGCCATCGACACGACTACTCCAGCCGGGCGCATGATGATGCAGATGGTGGGTGTTTTTGCCGAGTTCGAGCGCGAGATGATCCGAGAACGCACCCGCGCTGGTCTGGAGCGCGCGCGAAGGAAAGGACGCCATCCAGGGCGCAAGCCAAAGCTGTCGGATGACCAGCGCCAGGAAATCCGCGACCTGGTGCTTTCCGGCAAGCGCACGGAGGCCGAGGCCGCGCGTCTCTTCAAAGTCCATCGCTCCACGATCAGCCGTCTCATGCGGAAGGAATCCGATGCAGCAGCTTGAGATGTTTCCCGAAGACATCCGCATCGAGCGCGTGGACCCCGAGGCCAACATGTATCGGTTCTACCGGCTGCGCCTCATGCCCGATCTGTTCGGTGGGGTGTCGCTGTTACGCGAGTGGGGCCGGATTGGCACCCAAGGGCGGCACCGGATCGAGCTGTTCGAAGATTCGGGCCGCGCGGCCGACGCGATGGTCGCGGTTTATCGGGCTAAGCAAAAGCGCGGGTATCAGCTCGCAGGGTGAGTTGCGGTCGCGTAGGGGGGCCCTACCCCTTCATTGCGGCCGTTCAAGCGCCGAGCGGCGAAGGTTTCGGAAGAGCCCAAGGCGGTCATTGTGATTTCTCGCTGCGCGCGCTTGCAGCACGAAAATTGCTGCAAATGCGTAAATCTCTGTGTAGCTGTGCGGCTAGAAAGCAGGCCATTCATGCAAGCCGTTGCGGAAACCATACATTCAAGGATCAAGCCGAGCTCGAGTTTTTAATTTGCTGCGACTGCACAAATATCAACTTCCAAAGCACATTCAGTGTTCATGATCGATCAAGTCTATTTTCCGCACCTCCAAAGAGCCATTTTTGAGCGACTGCGTAGTCAACAAACAGTCTGGCGAGACTGTCAGACGGGGCGTTCGCTGGATAGACCGCATAGACATCGATGGGCCTGAGCCTGACATTCGGGAGCAACTCTACCAGTCGACCGTCACGCAAGGCCTCCGAAACGATGGGGTAAGTCTCGATCATGAATCCCATGCCGTCGTCGACAAAGGCACGGGCCATCGCATAGTTATCGCAGGTCATCAAAGTTCTCGGCTCGCGCGTCGGCACGGTGCCATCAAAAGTTGTCGCAATACTGGCCCACGGAATTGGAGGGCACGCGATGCGGTCCCAATCCGCAAGATCATCGACAGTCTTTGGCGGTGGACGGTCACGAACGTAGTCAGGCGCAGCAAAAATGCAGAACTCCAGACTGCCGAGCTTACGCGCTTTGTAGCTGCTGTCGCTGAGGTCCGTCATGCGACCACGAATAGCTACGTCGTATTGCGACCCTTCCAAACTTACATTCTTGTCGGACATATGAAGTGTGAGCTGCACCTTCGGGTAGGCCCGCGCGAAACCGGCGTAAAGATCCGCATAAGGGCGCTCTGAGCTGGAGGCGTTGGCGGTAATTGTCAGAGTACCAACAGGTTGTTCAACGCGCCGGTTGATCGCGGCAAGACCTTCTTGCGCCGCTAGCGTCATGCGTTGACTGGCGGCGAGCAAATCACGACCCGCGTCGGTCAGCGACATGCGTCGGGTCGAGCGATAAAGAAGCGGCAAGCCGAGCTGATCTTCGAGCTGGGTGATGTGGTGACTGATCACCGACGGAGACAAGTTCAGTTTGCTTGCAGCCCCCCGAAAGGAGCCTAACTCAGCGACCGTTTGAAAAATCGCCATCGAACGTAGCTGATCGATCATTGTTCGATCCTATCGAATTATAAAGCGAATAATGCCCACCTTATCCCACAGTAGGATTTGCGCAATCCTTGCTACAGTCGCGAACACGTGACGGTTCACACAGAAAAAGGAAGCAAGATCATGACCCTGATGGTTTCAGTCGCTCGCATCTCTCACAAACCAGACGCAGCAGACCTTCAAGCATTCCACGCCGAACATAACGCACTGTTGGGAGACTACGCCGGACCGGCAAAAGTCTTGGATGACCCGAATGATCCAAACCAAATCGCTATTGTGGTCGATGTGCACGACCTCGAAGGTCTGCGAAAGGCAACGCGCACCCCAGAAGGTGACGCGATGATGCGAAAATACGGGTTCCTTGAACAGCTCTCATACTTCCTTGAGACTGAAGGGACACAGGTATGAAACTCCTGAGACTTCTATTCTGTCGGAAGGATCAAGTTCCTAGTCGTCAGACATCGAAGCTAGAAAATGACGATGCCGTCCGCGCATGGACATTACATCAACGGCATTCTCATTATTCCGGGCGTCCGCATTTTTGGTGCTGATCTACGCTAGCTACAGACTCAAAGCGTTGCTGCTTCCGAATACGAGGCGGCGGCGTGCCATGAACAGTAGATATTCATGCCAAGCGCAAAATTCAGCACATTGGAATTAGACCGGCTCGCAGCAGATGCTTCCGGCTTGATCAGAATCTTAAGCCCAAGAAAAGGACTGCAAGCGGAACGGGCGAAACGGCGATCACGACCGTAAGGAAGGCCGCGAGCGGTGTGAAAATCCCGCTCAATCCTGCAATCATCATGATCCCACCACCACCGCCAATTATAGAATTGCCTGGCATGTTTACTGCAAGAGCCATCGCTAGGTAGCGGTACCGCACGGCAATAGAAACAGCGCATTTTGATTGCCCTTCCAAAAGCATTGCGAGCCGGTCTTCTTTGGACAACGGTGCAACTTTTGCCACCAAGTCAGCCGCGCGCACCAGGCGCAAAACCCGGAAGAGCCGTTCCAACGAGCTGATTGGCAGGAACCGTCCTATCGTGAAGGCCAACATCATCGCGGCTACAGTACACACGTAGATCAAGGGGGCGATGGCAGCACCAAACGCCGCAAGCAATGCGATGCCGATTTCGGCACCGGGGACAAACGGCATCGCAAGAAGGCCGACATAGGCCACCGCCCCGACCATGATCGCCTTGTGAACCTGCTGTTCATTGTCCGGTCGGATCTGAAGATCCAAAGCGTCGCGGATCAGGTGAACGCCCCATGTGGCCAGGGCGATCAAGCCGACTAAGACGAAGACCCTCAGGATGACGCCCGGCAGCGTCAGAGGTTTTGACGATGCAATGGCCAATTTAGCCTGCTACCTCTGCGCTCGGTATGACAGAACCGGTCGCGTGCACCTTGATCTGATTGGTCCAGTACCAGCGACGGGTGGTCCAGGTCGTATCGATGACGACGTCATCGCCGGTGATCCTGCCGTGCCAGACCACCGTGTGCGGGGCATCGGGGCAGATAGCTGTTGTCGTGAAATGGATCACCCCGTCGACTGTTTTGGTCTGATAGTCGGACCAACCGAAGACGCAGTAATTCTCACAATCGGTAGACTGAAAGGTGCCATCGCGAAAGATGATCTCATCTTCGAGCACGGCACTGCGGGACGGAACTTCGCCGTAAATCCGAAACGTCTTTCCGTCCAGAGCGCTTGTATCCGCCCAGTCTCCTTCAGGGATAAAAAGGTCTGGGATGTCTTCATTCATAACGCTGAGGGCGGCCGCACCTGTACCAAATGTGGCTGCAGCAATCGCGGCGATCTGTAACAACTGAGTCATCAAAGGCTCCTGCCTCTTAGAGAATGAAAGAAAATATGCTTAAGCGACATGCTCAGATTCGGACACGGCTTGATCCAAAGCGTGCGCCGCATTTGACGTGCCGTCAAGCGGCTGGACATTCCCGGCCAATTCTTGGGCGCGTTTCTTAAAGGATTGATCATTCAGAATTTGATCTGCTGCCTGTTGCAGCGCTGCTGCGCCGGCATCGCCGGGGAGAGCCAAACCCGCACCTAGCTCTTCCACCAGAACCGCGTTAGGAGCCTGATCGTGAGGGAAGCCCGGGATCACCACCATTGGTACGCCATGTTTGAGGGCGCGCATCATCGTTCCGTGTCCACCATGGGTCACGCAAAGATCCGCATGCGCAAGGATCGCGTTATGGTCGGCATACTGCACAACATGGGCGTTGGACGGGATCGTCAGATCAGCCGGGTCGATGGCCTTGCTCGTGGTGACAACCACATGCGCATTGAGGTCGGCTAGCCCATCTAGCGCGGTCTGAACCTTGGTCGGATCCTGGAATTCTGTGGTTGTGTAGCTAACCAGAACAAGCGGCGTTGCATCGTCCGCTGCCCAAGGCAGGTCGATCGGTTGCGCTGGCGTCTCGTTGTCCAAAACTGGGCCGACATGGGTGACATGATCCCAACCCGGCAGTGGTGTATCATCAAGGGCCGCGACGGATGTGACGATCATCCGGGTCTGCGCTTTCCAAAGGGATTGCATGTCGGGCAGTGGTGCAAATCCAGCGGCCTTCCGCAAGTCTGCCAGTTTGCTCATGATGCCCTGCCACGCATCCATCTGACGCCAAAGGAAGGTATGGCAGAATACCGTCGTCGGCACGCCAAATGAAGGTGCCACATCCAGTGCAGCCGGGAACATGGCGTCTACCATGATGGCGTCGGGCTGTTCTGCGGCCACGACCTCTTTGATTTCATCGGCCACATCGGGCGACGTCAGCGAACAAGCGATGCGGGTGATGGGCCCAATATCGGGGTATTTGTCGACCTGAGTGTAGGCGTTGTTGAATCCGATCGCACGAAATCCTTCGCCTTCGATGCGGGCAATGGTGTCGGGTTTGGTGGCGAAAACAACTTCGTGTCCGCGTGACCGCAAGGCACCCGCGACGCCAAGGCTGGGGGGAAGGTTGCCGCCGCTGGAATGGCTGAGCCAAAGGTATTTTGTCATTATTTTTTCTCCGAAATAAGGGATTTAAGGGTCAAAACGACAGTTGCGACGGTGTCATCGAGGCTGAGCGTCTCGTCCCGACGCAGAATTTTCCAGATGTAGATATCGGTCGCGGCCATCAGCGCGCGAAACAGAACAATCCGTTCCTTGGGCGGTCTGCGATCAAGGTAGGGCGCAAAGACCTGCGACACCCATTCAACGTGATACGCACGGCCGACATTCAGTGATTTTTGAAACTCGGGCGAGCGGTGCTCTTCTGCCAGTGTGTGGATCACCAGATCGCCGATTTTGTCATAGACCGAAAACACGGTGCGCACGAAGGTTTCGAGGTCATCGACCTTAATATTCGCAAAGGATGTAAAATCGACGCTGTCGGGGGCTTCGGTCTCCAGCGTTGCGACCACGAGGCCATCCTTGCTGCCGAACGCGCGCAGGATCGTCTGGACACTGACACCGGCGGCCTGCGCGACATCCTCCAGCCGAAACTCTTCATTGGTGGCATCGGCAAGCATCCTTGCTGCGCATTTAAGAATGTGCTTGCGGCGCGCTTCGGCTTGAGCCTGACGCTTGGAGCTGTCGTATTCGCGGGTCGTTGAATTCATGTGAACATGATTGACGCGAATTACATTTCGTGTCAATGGGACTCTCGCGAAATTTGTTGATGGACAGATGGCGCCTTTTCTGACTGCTCAGACAGCTCTCACAACTTGCAAAAAGCCATGCAGGCGTCCAAGCTTTCAGAAACCAAGAAGGATCTTTCATGCTACGCCACATTGTGCTCGTCTCATTCAAAACCGAAGCGTCTGAGGCGCAGCTCGCGGCATGGCGGGCCGCTGTGACCCACTTGTGCGAGACGAGCGAAGACGTCCTGTCCTTTACCCTTGGCACCAATGTGGGCAGCGGCCCAAACCACCACGACGCAGCCCTTGTCGCTGATTTCAACGACACTGATGCGTTCCGCAGGTACGTGTCGAGCGACGGTCACAAGGCCTACGTTGAAGATCATGCGAAACACGTGACCGCAAAACTCGCCGCGATCCAGCATGAGATGTAGGCGCGTTCGGTAGATGGCTGAACCGAATTGGAGCGATTTTCGGATCATTCTTGCGCTCGCCAATGGTGGGTCAGTTACAGGTGCCGCGAAACTGCTCGGGGTTGATGCGTCAACTGTCAGCCGCCGCCTTACTACAGCAGAAGAGGTCTTTGGCGCACCACTGATTATCCGGGGTGGTGGCAAGTTCCAGTTCACTGCCGAAGGCCGTGCTGTCCTTGATGCAGCAGAAGACATGGATGCCAAGATCAGCGCCACAACGAATTCCGTGCGCGCGATGCGTGAAAAGCCTGCTGGAACTGTGCGGATCGCCTGCGTCCAAACTGCGGTGCATATGTTGCGTTCGTTTGCAAATGAGGTCGCTGAAGCTTTTCCAGGGCTAGGAGTCGAAGTGATCAGTTCTAAGGCGAGCATGGATCTCGCAAAGGGCGAAGCGGATATCGCGGTCAGAACCATTCCCCCTACTGATCCGGGCCTCGTTATCGCCCACACCTTTACCTGGGGCAGCTGTCTTTATGCGTCGAAAGATTACCTTTCGATATTCGGACGTCCGAAATCACACGAAGAGCTTCGTCATCATCGGCTCGTCCTCTGTGGGACCACACTGTTGCAAACCAGAGCGTTTGGGTGGATTGAGCAGTTCGCTGACCCGGACAAGCCGACAACACGTGTAGAAAACTCGGACTCTGCCCGGACGATTATCGAACAAGGCGAGGGAATTGGTCAACTTTTCTGCCTGGTCGGTGACGCTTGCCAAAGCCTCGAGCGCGTCTTTCCCGATCCATTCGACCAGATGAACAGTTGGGTGCTGTATCATGAATCCGCACGCGGCTCGGCCAAAGTGCGTGCAGTTCTTGATGCGCTGGTGCCGTATTTGCGTAAGCGGACCGCACGTCTTTCGGGAACCTGACTAGAGATGCTTCGACTCAGTTGTTTGACGTTGTATCCGTAGAGGTCACTGCAGGTTCATCTGATGTGATCCAGTAGCGTGGATCGTTGTCGTGCAAAGTAATGGCGGGTTCTGAAATAACCCCAGCCGATCTCATCGCGTTTCGAACGACA
>ERZ1740060.1131-NODE-1131-length-10339-cov-3.189129_pt1 | contig 10339 bp, 8 predicted proteins | sample MGYA00581743_ERZ1740060 | MGnify/ENA primary metagenome ERZ1740060 (study PRJEB43018, sample SAMN04849235) | marine metagenome | isolation source: floating plastic debris | place: Pacific Ocean | collected 2008-08-27 | study: EMG produced TPA metagenomics...
ATATCTGTCTAATTGCAACTAATGTAAAGCATTCGCCTTGGGGAATCGCTTTTAATGAATCTCAGCGTCTCGCACTGGTTGCTGACCCTACTTTAAACTATACTTACGATGGAGCTGGTGAAAAAGGATTGAAAGCTGCTCGGGCTATCGCCATGCTTAGCTACAGAAATCAACGTACCTATGGGGCCACACAAACTGATGACGATTCGAAAATTGATAATTTCAAAGCTAGTGGCTATCAACGTTATCAAGGAGATAAGCTGGTAAAGCGATTCAGTCCACACGCTTATTGGTTCTTGAGTAAAGCCATGGACAGTCATAATATTTCCAGGGATCGAGGTAAAACCGAGGATATTCTCGAACAGATTAAATCGAATGCTTTAATCCTGGGTTTGGAAGATGATATTCTTTTTCCGCCACAAGAGCAACAATTTATCGCGAGTCATATCCCTAACGCAAAATTTAAATTGGTGTCCTCTATTTATGGGCATGATGGATTTCTAATTGAAACCGAATCCATTGGGAATTATATTAAAGATTTTTTAAGCAACTAAAAGGAATGAGTACATACAAAATAGGTCTTTTTGGATTTGGCTGTGTAGGCCAGGGACTTTATGAAACATTGTTAAAAAATGAGCGAGTAAATGCAGAGATCGTTAAAATATGTGTGAAAGACGCCTCCAAAGAACGACCTATTGCTGAAGACATTTTTGTCTACAACCCTAATGATATTCTTGATGATAAGAATATAGATTTGGTAGTAGAACTTATTGATGATGCCGAAACTGCTTTTGGAATAGTTTCTAAAGCGCTTTCAAAAGGAAAGAAGGTAGTAAGCGCTAATAAGAAAATGGTAGCCGAACGGCTTAGTGAGTTGATCGAGTTACAGAAAGAGCATAACACACCATTGCTTTATGAAGGTGCAGTTTGTGGAAGCATTCCGATTATTAAAGTACTAGATGAATATTACGCTCTGGAAGAAGTAAACGAGATTAAGGGTATCTTTAACGGGTCTACAAATTATATACTCACCAAAGTCATTGAAGAAAAGAAGAGCTACCAAGAAGCGTTAAAAGCTGCCCAGGATAATGGCTTTGCAGAAAGCGACCCTACACTTGATGTAGAGGGTTACGACCCAAAGTATAAATTAGCTATCGTGCTACAGCACACCTTTGGATTAAGCATACATCCTAAAAGAATATTCAATCAGGGAATACAAAATATAACACAGGCGGATATAAGTTTTGCGGCCGAGCGAGGTTTAAAGATCAAACTACTGGCTAGGGCAGTAAGAAATGGCGATGAGATAACAGCTTTTGTAGCGCCTCAATTTGTGACCTCAGAAGGTTCACTCTTCCATATAGAAAATGAGTACAATGCAGCTCTCATAGATGGTAACTTTGCCAGTGAACAAGTTTTAGTAGGGAAAGGTGCCGGCAAGCTGCCAACAGGGTTAGCCGTTTTATCAGATGTGGCGGCTATAACTACAGGTTACTCATACCGCTACATAGACCATTCAAACGAACTGGGCTTTACCTATTCTGAAGAAGAAGTTTATGTAAGCTTTGAACATGAAGCTATCATAGATTTTAATCTTTTTACTACTATTTCTGAAAAGTACGTGGGACGAAAATCTGGCTATGTTATTGGAGAAATAAACCTTGAAAAATTAAGAAAACTTACTCAGCAGCCGGGTGTGAACGTTATTTTCACATCCGGAGCAAAAGAAGAAATTGAAATTCACCGTCTGTCTTATTCATATGCATAATTTCACTTAACTTTTCCTTAATATCCTACTAATATCATTAGCCTGGTTCATAGCTTTTTTCATACCCTGCTGATCCTCCTCATCAATCATTTTTTTGAATGTCTTTAAATGATTAATGTACTCTCCTAATGCTGTGGAAACTTCCATCTTATTTTGCGTAAAAATAGGTGCCCACATGTCTGGGGAACTCTTGGCTAATCGTACGGTGGACTCAACGCCACTACCGGCCAGGTTAGCTATATTCTTTTCATCATCATCCTAATAGAGTACGGTTAAACCCAGCATAAAAGATGAAACATGTGAAAGGTGCGAAATATAAGCCACGTGTTTATCGTGATCTCTAGCTTCCATGAAAACCGTTTTCATACCAATGCCATCAAATAGTTTTAAAGCCATATCGATGGCTTCACTATCAGAGCTTTGGCGATCGCAGATTACATTAATGGCGTTGCTATAAAGGTCGGCAAATGCCGCTTTAGGTCCTGTGTTCTCAGTACCAGCCATAGGGTGTGAAGCCACGTATCTTCCCCGAAGTGAATGATCTTTCACGCGCTCAGTTAGCTTAAATTTGGTACTCCCCAGATCTATTAAAAATTGGCTAGGAGACATTCTATCTAACACATCTGACACTTGCTGAAGTAGTACATCCACAGGAGTGGCAAGTACGATCAGTGCTGAGGTAGATATAGCCTCCTCTAATTTCACACATTGATCGACTATACCGAGTTGTACAGCCTCTTTTTCGTGCTCTGGCGACTGATCAACTCCAAATATCTGATTAGCCAGCTGATTTTTTCTTAAAGCCATAGCAAATGATCCACCCATAAGGCCTAAACCTACAACTGTGACATTCATGGCAGTAGTTTTTCTCGTGATGCCATTATTCGATCAAGTGATTGGGATAATAATGCTTCAGGTGCACACAGCGAAATTCTAAGGTACCGATTACCCATACTACCAAATATAAATCCTGGTGTAATGAATACTCCCGCATTATGGATAATGCTATTTACCCATTCTTCTACGTCTCGAATGCTCTCAGGTGCTCTGGCCCAAACAAATAAGCCATCTTGGTTCTTATCGAAGCTGCAGTCAAGAGCTTCCATGATCTCAAAAGCCAGAACCCTTCTTTTTTCATAAGATTTAATTAAATCACTTTTCCACTGCTCGGGTGATTCTAGTGCTTTTATTGCCGCTTTTTGTAGGGGCAGAAACATTCCGGAATCCATGTTGCTTTTTACCTTCAAAATGGCTTGAATGTATTCCTTAGCACCAGCTACCCATCCCAAACGCCATCCAGCCATATTATGCGATTTACTCAAAGAATTGAGTTCCAGGCAAATCTCTTTTGCCCCTTTTGCCTGAAATATGCTTAGAGGATCACCATTAAATAGCTGACTGTAAGGATTATCATTTACAATCAAAAACCTATGCTTCTTGGCTAAGTATATGAGTCTATCAAACTGCTCGAGAGTACCTTTTGAACCTGTAGGCATATTCGGGAAATTAACCCACATCAATTTCACCTGATCCAGTGGTAATTTCATAAGTTTTTGAAAATCTATTTGCCAGCCAGCTTCTTCATCCAAATCATAGGAAACCGCCTCAGCCTGAACCAGCCGTGTTACAGCTTGGTAAGTAGGGTACCCTGGATTTGGGACTAGTACTTTATCATCCGGATTTAGAAAGGCCATTGAAATATGCATTATACCTTCTTTTGACCCAATAAGTGGTAAGATCTCTTCAACTGAATTGAATTCAACGGAATAATCTGATCTCATCCAGCGAGCTATTTCTTTTCTCAGTTCAGGTACACCTGTATAACTCTGATAGCCGTGGGCCTTAAGGTCTGTTGCTTGCTCATTTAATTCGCTAATTGCGCTATCAGGTGGAGGCAGATCAGGGCTACCTATTCCCAGATTAATAATACCCGCACCGTCTTTATTTAAATTAGCAATCTCTTTAAGCTTTGTTGAGAAATAATACTCAGATACACCTTCTAACCTATCCGCAGCCTTTATTACCATCTGTCTAAATTAATTCCCTAACTCGCGTTATAACCCTAAACAAGAGTTAAAAATAACAACCTTGGTAATGGAAAGAATTAACTTTTCGTCAATATATTTGTAATCCTTTTGAAGAAAAGTTTTAGAATAAAGATCAGCCAGATATGAGTACGGTTATTTTTACTTCCATAGTCGCTTTTACAGTCATTATCTTACTACTTGTTTTGATTTTGCTTTTTGCACAGTCAAAACTCGTGCAGTCTGGTCCTGTTAACATCATAGTTAATGGAGATACAGACAATCCAATTGTGACTACGGCAGGAAGCACCCTCCTTACCACACTTTCAGCACAAAAGCTGTTTTTACCTTCCGCCTGTGGTGGTGGTGGAACGTGTGCCATGTGTAAATGTGTGATAGATGAAGGTGGCGGGGATGTACTACCTACGGAAGTGGGACATTTGAGTCGAGCGGAACAAAAAGAAAATGTGCGTTTATCTTGTCAGGTGAAAGTAAAACAGGATATGGAAATCCGTATCCCGGAAGAGATCTTCGGCATTAAGAAATGGGATACTACTGTAGTATCAAATTACAATGTGTCTACTTTTATCAAAGAATTTGTGATGAGACTGCCGGAGGGCGAAACGATGGATTTTGAGGCAGGTGGATATATCCAGATCGATGTACCTCCTATCGAAGTAAAATTCAGTGATATGGACATTACGCCTAAACCGGAATTAGGCCACCCTGAAAATGTGTTTCAGGAAGATTGGGATAGCTTCAAACTCTGGGATCTGGTAATGAAGAATGATGAGACTATCTTTAGAGCCTACTCTATGGCTAACCACCCTGCTGAGGGTAACATCGTCATGTTAAATATACGTATAGCTACTCCACCATGGGACAGAGATGCCGGTAAATGGATGGATGTTAATCCTGGAATATGTTCTTCTTATGTGTTTTCCAGAAAACCAGGTGATATTGTAACTATCTCAGGTCCATATGGTGAATTTGAGATTAACCACACCGAAAGAGAAATGGTATACATTGGCGGTGGAGCTGGCATGGCACCTCTAAGAGCACAGATATTCCACCTCTTTCATACTATGAAAACAGACAGAAAAGTATCTTACTGGTATGGAGGAAGGTCCAAAAAAGAACTTTTTTACGTCAATCATTTCAGGAAAATAGAAGAGGATTTTCCGAATTTCAAATTCCATATTGCCTTATCAGAACCACTAGAGGAAGATAACTGGACAGAGAAGAAAAGCTTAGATGATGACGCGGACGGATATCTAGGATTTATACACCAAGCACTCTATGACAACTACCTTGGAAAACATGAAGATCCGGAAGAGGTGGAGTATTACCTATGCGGACCTCCTTTGATGAATGCTGCGGTATTAAAAATGTTGGACGAAATGGGTATACCGCCGGAAAACATCAGGTTCGATGATTTTGGAGGCTAACCCTCCAAGAAAATAAGTTAAACCCTCATTGGTTATCCTTTGAGGGTTTTTTATTTTCTATTATTTCCTAAAACCCTAATTTTAACAATAAACCAATCAATGGATTTAAAGATATTCTTTTCTCCACTTGAAGAAGAGCACTTCGCCTCCATCAAAAGCTCCGGTAGTTTCTACAAAAATGTCTTGGCTAACATTGACGGAATGCCAGACCTTCGCGGTGCGCACTTGGCGATCATAGGAGTGAACGAATCAAGGGGCTCCGATGTAAACTCAGGCACTGCGAAAGCAGCAGATGTTATCAGAAAGAAATTATATGCCTTAAAAAAAGGGTTTGGAGCTTACAAAATAGTGGATTTAGGGAACCTAAGATCTGGAATAGACCTAGACGAAACACAAGGACGCCTAAAGGAAGTTTGTCGCTTGCTTCTCGAAAAAAATATATTGCCGATTATAATTGGGGGGTCCCATGACCTGGATTTTGGGCAATATCAGGCGTATGAGGATATGGATAAATTGGTAAGCCTTCTAAATATTGATGCCTTATTGGATATGGAGGATAAAGCAGAAAGTGCTAGTCGTGGTCATATCAACCAAATTCTGGTACATGAACCCAATAATTTATTTAATTACAGTCATTTAGCCTATCAGAGCTATCTCATAGATCAAAGTGCTATTGACATACTTGAAAAGCTTTATTTCGAAGCCTACCGGTTAGGACATCTTCGATCTAACATCTCCGAGATGGAGCCAATTATTCGTAATGCCGATATGCTTTCTTTTGATATTACTGCAATAAAATCAGGTGATGCTCCGGGAAATGCTAATGCTCAGCCCTTTGGGTTAACCGGTGAGGAGGCATGTCAAATATGCTGGTATGCCGGACTAAATGAAAAATTAAGCTCCGCGGGATTTTATGAGTATAACCCCGATTTTGACGATGAAAGCAATAAAACTGCGGCTGTGACAGCTACAATGATCTGGTATTTTATTGAAGGCTACTATCACCGTAAAAACGAGCAAAACTTTAAAACGAACGACTACACTAAATTCGTAGTTTCAATGCCAAGCGAGCCCGAAACACTTGGCTTTTATAAAAGTAAACTGAGTGAAAAATGGTGGATGGAGGTTCCGTTTCCTCAGGGGAGGGAACAATATGCCAGGAATTGCATTATTCCCTGTAGTTACTCTGATTATCAATTGGCTACCAGTGGAGAGCTACCCGAAAGGTATATTAATACACACGCTAAACTAATCTAAGCATCAATATCTGTTCTTATGAAAAAGATCTATCATCTTCTATTTCTTACCGTCATCATAGCTGCATGCGATACTAAACCCGAAGTAAATAACATTACTAACAAAGCCATAGCTACAGCAGGTGGTGAGCTTTTTGAGAATATTGAAATTCAATTTGAGTTCAGAGATAGAGAATATGGCTATAAAAAATCTAATGGTCAGTTTGAGTACGTCAGGCTTTTTGATGATTCTGCACAAGTGATCAGAGATGTGCTTACGAACACTGGTTTCATCAGGGAAATTGACGGAGTTACCACAGAAGTACCGGACTCAATGGCGGTTAAATACAGTAATTCTATCAATTCGGTAATTTACTTTGCCTTGCTTCCATATGGTTTAAACGATGCTGCAGTAAATAAAGAATATTTGAACTCGGTCGCAGTCAAAGACAAAGAATACCATAAGATCAAGGTTACTTTCAACCAAAATGGCGGGGGTGTAGATTATCAGGATGTTTTCATTTATTGGATTGATACAGAAACCTATGAAGTAGACTATCTGGCTTATTCTTATGAAACTGAAGGTGGCGGAATAAGGTTTAGAGAAGCCTATAACGAAAGAGTGGTGAATGGCATTCGCATGGTTGACTACATTAATTACAAGCCTAAAAATGATCTGATCCTAGAAAATATTGACGAAGCATTTGAAAAGGGCGAGCTTCAAGAAGTGTCTAGAATAGAGTCAAAAAATATTAAGGTTAACACGCCCTAGTCTGAAGCATCAGATGTTATCCTTTTCTCCTGTAATAAACCTTGAATAGGGCGTAGACGAGTATGATTAGAGAACAGGATTGTATGACTATAAATTTGATAGTGCCACTTTCAGGTAAAGTATAGATAGACCCGTCTACAGCTTTCCAAACTCCATTGAAACCCAATAGCAACAATACTTCGAGCAGTAAAAACGCAATTATATTCATCCGTGTTGAGTTGATTTCATTTTTCATTTGACTTATGTCGTTAGCCGCCAAGATTAGGGTAAACCCAAGTAATGGTAAAATAAAGCCGTTCAAAGCCTGTGCGGCTACAATAATGGGTATAGGTTTAACATCAAGCAATCCAAAGAGCAACCCCACTAACAGTACGATCAACCATACTAACCGCTACCATTTCCGTGTAGTAGTATATTCGTCCTTAAAGAGCCCTTCAGTTATTAAACCGGCAGCAAGTGGCGCGGTTACGGATGAGGTAAATCCCGCAGCAAACAGGCCGATCCCCATTAATAGATAAGCCCAATAACCAACTGTATCTTTTAGAAGATAAGCCAAGTCCAAAAATGAATTCATTGAATCAATTTGAGTGGCCGTAATCAAAATAGCGATTGAAATAATTCCTCCTAGAGCAACCGAGCTAGTCAGTCCAAAGCGCATTTCCTTTAGCGACTGACCTTCACTAAGTCCTGATCCAAGGTAGATATTATACGGCACAATAGTAGTACCTATCAGCGCCAATGTCACCCATTGAGAACCTCTCGGGAAATTGGGAACAGTACCCTCAAAAAGCTGACCGATAGAAGCCGGCGATTGAAATGCCATGAATACGAAAAGTAAACCCATCAGCGCTACTAATGCACCAAGAGAATTGATCACTATCTTTCTAGTACCAAAACCTAAAAGCAATAGTGCCGCGATACCAATAATACTTAACACTAAATATCGATTAATTGAAAAAATAAGCGTAACTCCGCTCAGTGCACCTATTATGTTTCCCGCTTCGTAAGCCGCACAGCCTATCACGACTGCTAGTCCTATGAATACTGATGGTAATCTTCCCAAATGCTGAGTAAGTATCAAACTCAAATTTTTCCCTGTAGATATTGATATCCGGGCTGCCATTTCCTGAAGAATAATGCACGCCAAAGTGGCAAATAATAGCGCCCAGATCAAGCTGTACTTGTACAGTGCTCCGGCTGAAGATGCAGCTGCTAAAGTACCTGGGCCGATAAACGCTGCAGAAATTACGGACCACAGTAAGACTGAACTGATTCTGTTCTTTATCACAAACATAGACGGCTACTCGCCCGTTTAAATAGTCGGTTCCAAACTACTTAATTTTTAAGTAGTTTTAGGGGTTAACACGCTGATATTGAGTATACACATAACTATAGCAATGAAGAATGCAGCACGTTTGTTTTGTCTAGTCGCTTTTATTCTTTCAAACACAATATATCAAAACTGTTTAAGTCAGGATACCGCTCCACGCATAGTAATCAACTCAGTGGGACATTCCGGCAAAGTATTTAATGTTCTATATACGCCTGATGGCACACGTATTATCTCTGTTTCGGAAGATAAGAGTATTAGAATATGGGACGCTAAAAGCGGAGAACTATTAAATAAGTATGAATCTGAAATAGGTACAGGTCCTAAGGGAATGCTGTATACTTCAGCTATTACTCCGGATGGCAATATTTTAGCAGTTAGCGGTTACCCAGTAAATGATGATGCAGATAATTATATCATTTTCATTGACCTCAATTCTGTGAATCAGGTCAGCTCGGCCATTGGCCATGATAATGTGATGGTTCGAGGGTTGCTAACCTCTCATTTAATAAAAAGACCAATGCACTTGTAGTAGCCTCTGAATCCAAAAATCTGAAATTGTATAATCTGGCAGGCTTATCTAATGGCGGCAGCAACTTTGAACCTAGGGAGTTGAAAAAACACAAGGATGTATTAAATAAGGTCAGCTTTTCTCCTGATGGCTCTTTCATAGTCAGCAGTAGCTTTGCCCAGGACCTTATCTTATGGAGAGCAGATGGTTCCTACGTAAAGTCTTTAGATACGGATGATAAAGTAGTTAACGCCCTGGCTTTTTCCTATGATTCCCGGATACTGGTAGCCATGGATGAAACTGGCAAGGGAGTGAGTTTTAATATACCTTCGGGCAATAAACTCTCCACTTTTACCGGTCATGATAACACGGTTTTTAGTGCTGCTTTTTCACCTAATTCTGCCTCCGGTAGCTATTTAGCTTGTACCGCTGGTGGCAATAATAATGTTCTCAAGATCTGGAATCCGATCAATGGTAAAGTACAGCGCACCATCAAAGGTAAAGGTAGTGTAGTTTGGGACCTTCAATTCGGGGAAAATCTGGATTTATATTTAAAAAAAGACCCGGATACTAAAGGTTTCGATTACAGTTTTGACTTCAAAAATTTTTCCATACGTAAGAACCCGGAAAGCCCAAGAAGCAGCTACAGTAAAGCGGCCAATTCAAGCTTAGCTCAGTTAAGTCCGTATCAAATAGAAGTAAATAGAAGAGGACTTATTCAAAATGACGAATTTGAAGATGGAAGAATACTAGATTTTCAAGGTACGACTACCGGTAACGTAGTAGTAGCCAGTGATTTCTCTCTTAAACTGTACTCCTCGCAAGGTTTGTTGCTTAAGGAATTTCTCGGTCACACGGCCGGAGTTAGGACCGTTACGGTATCTAAAGGTGGGCGATACATGGCCTCAGGCGGTGAAGATCAAACCATTAAGATCTGGAAACTCGAAGAACCAGGTAAAATACCCAGTATAAAAGACGTGTTTCAGAGTGCCGAATGGATAGAATATTTTAATCAATATGATCTAGGTGATTTAACAACTGAAAACACTACAGATGCCTGGAAAAAGACCATTGCTAAAATAGAAGCTGCCGGAGATCGTACATCAAGAGACCTTCAAAGCGTTTTTGATAATTTGGGAGAGAGCGTTAAACCATTTGCTAACCTCTTTGTATCCAATGATTCTGAATGGATCAGCTGGGTACCCACGGGTTATTTTAATTGCAGCTCGTCAGGTGGTCAATATTTTGGCT
>ERZ1740060.1132-NODE-1132-length-10333-cov-4.536972_pt1 | contig 10333 bp, 12 predicted proteins | sample MGYA00581743_ERZ1740060 | MGnify/ENA primary metagenome ERZ1740060 (study PRJEB43018, sample SAMN04849235) | marine metagenome | isolation source: floating plastic debris | place: Pacific Ocean | collected 2008-08-27 | study: EMG produced TPA metagenomics...
GCTCCAGAGCTAGCAGCTGCAATCACCGCGTAGGAGAGCCAGCCATGACAGAACAAATTGCGCCAACACTCCCGAGCGCTAAACCCCATCGCATCACCGCGCTGCTGCTCCTTGGGGCCTCTGGTCTGATGCTAATGGCTGCCATCGGTCTGATCGGTAGCGCTCTGGCTATTTATCACGCTCGCGGCCAGCAGCGGATCTAACAAGCCGATGCACTGACTCAGTTAGAGAAAGACGCCGAACTCCGCCAGAGAACAGCGCAATTACAGCGCGGCTATGACGCCCCAGTCTGGGTGAACGACACCACCTACGAGCGCGGTGTGAACTACGAGATTACTGGACACCGAGAAATAGAAGTGCCCGTACTGATGGGCTACGAGCTAGACACTGCCGTCTGTATCGGCACGATGGGACCAGACGGCTTTAGCCAAAACCCATACCACGCCTTGTGTCTCGGTTACTAGCCAGTCAGAAACAACAGCAAGACAGAGAAACAGAAAGAACAAAACAGTCAGCAAGGAGAAAGAACCATGCCACCTTCTGCAATCCCCTCACAAACGCCGAGACAAACGCCAGCGATTACTCCCAAAGAGGGCTTCAGTGACCTACTGCTCTACGCCCTACCGCGCTTCAGTGATGTCCTACGCCGCCTCACCGACATCAAAAGCGGCGATGAGTCTGTGCCAGCGCTAAAGATGTCTCCTGGTGTTGCCCTCTGGCTAACGCTGGCCCTAATCGGCGTCATCATCAGCGCCAACAGCTACAGCGTTGGCTTTCAAGAATGGCAGCCCGATGCTCAAGGTCAAATTACAACCCTGATTCCGCTTGGACGAGAAGACGTCATCTTTAGACCGATGGCACTCGTGCCGCCTGTTCTGGCATGGACCTCACACGTCGTCAACTTCTGTAGCCGTGCGGTCGGCTGGCTGATTCCCGATATCCCGCTAATGGGCGGCTCCCCCGAATGGCATCCTAAAACCCGCCTGACCGTCTGGAGTGATGCCACCCTCGCCTTGGGCTGGTGGTTTGGCGGCTTTGTCTCCGTTCTGGTTAGCTCAACGCAAGGCCTGTTTACCCGCACTGTTCCCCTTAGCAAACAGCGAGAGTACGCCAGCCGACTGAACCAGATCAACAAAATCGACCTGAACCCAAAAGCGATCGCGCCCGCGAAACGAGCCGTGCGTCAGGCCAACAACTGGGGCCAGTCGGCTGTTTTCCTAATGTGTTTGCTCGCCGTTGCAGGCTGGGGCTGGGAGTTATTTGTGGCGGACGGCGCACTGACAGGCAGCGCCTTTGGTTCAACGACTCGCTGGATCTACGGCATCGCCAGCGCGTTTATGGCCGAGCTGTGCTGGTTTGTGGCCGAGCACACAGGCAAAAAACTCTAAGTTCCCGACCCACCGCTTTCACAACAACTGTCATCACCAAACCTATTGCCCTGGCCACTGCTAGGGCTTTTGACTATGGGCTTTACCAGAGAATCACTCAATAGCGCCGTCTCCGCCAAACTCGCCGACTGCAACAGCGCGGCCATCTACCATCAAGGACTGTTCGGCATCACACAGATCGCAGGCATCGCCGGACTAGCAGGCTCACTGCTGATTGCACCGCTCGCCGTGGAAGTCTCGATCATCACAGGCATTGCAGGGCTAACGTTCTATGGCATCTCGCAACTAATCCAGACGAAACGCACAGGCCACTTTCTACCACTGCCGGCCGTGCCAATTAGTGTGGCTCAGCTAGGCTATTTGCCCGCCCGCTTACTGTCGCAGTTAATGGATGCAGCCCCACCACCCGCGCCGGAAGAAGTCAGACTTCTGCCTGCTGACTGGCTACCACAAAGAGAACGCCGCATTAGCTATTTGCTCACCCACGCGCCCGATATTCTGATTGCTGCTGCGGAGAACGCACAAGAAGGCATTAGCTTTGCTGCGATTGTCGATACGGCAGTGAGGGCATCTGAGCTAGCGATCACAGACCAGCAGATACAGAATCCAGTCGCGGCGAACAAACTGCGCGGTGACGTTAGAGCATTGCTATCGGGTGACACATCGAGACTAGAGGCCCAGCAGCAGAAAGCGCTCGCGGCTGAATGGAGCCGAGCGCAGTCAGACCACGAAGCTGGAGTCATCGATGAACAGGAACTAAAGGCGATTGAAGCGGAGGTCACTGCGATCGCTCCTAATGTTGTAAATACTCAGACTAATTTACAACAAGCATCATCAAACAGTGCGATCGCCCCTTCAGAGAAAGCGATCACCCAACAATCACTCAGCGCCTACGCTGTCATTGTCGCCAGTCCCTACCGTTCACGCTTCTTTCTCGGTGGCCAGCGTACAGGCAAAAGCTATCTAGCTGTTGCCAGTGCTCGAAATGCAAGCGAGAAAGGCGCTGACGTCTACTATCTCAACCTCAGCAGGTGGGGCACTGAAGACGACAGCTATTCTTCTATCGCGCTCAAAGCTGTGATGAGCAACATTCACGCGCTGACCACAGAACAGGCCGCAGAGATGCTCGAAGCTGCCCGCAGGCTCCTACAGTCATTCTTCATTAGCGATCACCCTGCTATTCTAGTGCTCGAAGAATGGTGTGAGCTGGGCAGTAAGCACCATCAGCACAAAACGCTGCTAGAACCGCTGCTCAGATACAGCGCTTCGATTGTTGAACAGCTTGCCAACACAGGGCAGAAGCGGCGTAAGGCGGTCTATGCCACCGGACCCATGTTTGTCGCTGGCTCCCTTCAGCAGGCAACCAAGGCCGCGAAATCGATGGCGCTAATACTGGTCGCGATCTCACCGGGTAAAACGGTGTATTGGAGAGAGCAGGCGCTGACCTTTGACCCGGCAGTGTTCTCGATGGCCGTGAGTAACTGGCATGGGGTGAGTGAGCCACCAGGGGATATCGAAAGTGATCGGATTGCGTTCGTCGATGGGCAGTGGCGAGCAGTGGGTGAAATTCCCACTGCTTCGGTTACAACGACAGCGCAGAGAGGGCAGACAACTAAAACCTCACTCACTCCTGTCAAAATCAGCGCTGAAGCGGCTCCGACTGAGCCTTCACAGTGGGAGATAGGTGTAGACAAGCTCCGCGCCGCCAACTCTCCCTATTTGCCGTTTGCAATCTGGGTTGAAGGTCGTGATGGTAAGCCCTTTACTTTAGGTCTAGCCAAAGATAACCGCCAGCTTCGAGAAGCCATGCCGGATGAGTGCCCCGGCAGTAGCCAGCGTGAACGAGTAACCAACGCTTTCAATGCGCTCAAGCAGTGGGGGCTGATCAGTACCACTGACGGTAACAACTACACCGCTGTCTAGCTTGTTTGGGTTGCTGGGTCGGGTGAGTGCTAAGTCATTGAATTGGCCTAAAACCCTTGTGGGTCAGTCAACCCAGCGCTTAACCCAAGAACCCAACGACCCAACCCAGAGGCAGACCCAGTACCGTTCATTCAGTGAACTTCCTGATCGCCTCCATGCTCAACGCATACGTGTACGTATGGGTTAAGTTAGTCGAGCTGTGAATGAGAACATCAATCTATGAAAGCCTCCAACTGGACTCGCCCCTATCCAAAAGAACACTTCAGTCCAGAGCGACTGTTCATGAGCATCACTGGACTGCACTATACGTTTGTTAACCAGAGCAGCGCCGATAGCTTCTCCCACTCGTGCGTGACTAAAGGCAACCAAGGCCTGATCCTGAATGGAATACAGGTAATTGACACGCGCTATCGCCTGTCAAAGTAGTCAACGAATGTCATCTATCTCTAGCCACTGCCATACATCAAGAAATGTCAGCGATAGAGAGAAACCTTTCTTTAGTTGAGTCGCATTCTACTAAGCATGACGATAGACATGGGCCAAAAAGAAGAGAGAACAAGACGCACTCAATGATAGAAAGCTTAGAATTTGACGATTTTGAAAGCGCCAGTAAAGTGGTGCTGAGGTTTCTTTATCAGCGGTTTGGCTTCTCGTTGTGGATGGTAACGCGCTGCGAAGACACTGCTTGGGTGGTCCTTCATAGCGAAGACCACGGATATGGCGTCAGCGCAGGCGCGGTCTTCCGATGGGCGGATACGTTCTGCTCAGAGATGGTCAAAGGCCACGGTCCTAATGTTGCCCCCGAGTCAGATTTGATTCCTGCCTACCGTAATGCAAAGATTCGTGAGCAGGTAGAGATAAAAGCCTATGTAGGCTATCCGCTCTACTACGAAGATGGCAGCGTATTTGGCACGCTTTGTGGTATTGACCCAGTGACACAATCAGAGACACTTGTAGAAGAGAAAGCCTTGTTTGAACTGCTTTCTACGCTATTGAGTACCGTCCTTCAGCAAGAGTTACAAGTTGTAGAGACAGCACGGCGATTAGAACGGGTTCAAACAGAATCTTTAACCGATGCACTGACGCAGCTATACAACCGTCGTGCTTGGAATCAACTGATGAGGGCCGAAGAAGAACGCTGCGTCCGCTACGGTAGTCCGGCCACCGTGATGGTGATTGACCTGGATGGGATGAAGCAGGAGAACGATACCTATGGTCATGCGGCAGGCGACAGATTGCTACAGAAGACAGGCGAGATTCTACGGCAGGTTGCTAGACAGGCCGATGTGGTTGCCAGACTCGGCGGCGATGAGTTCGGCATTATCAGCGTAGAATGCATGCTAGCCGATGCCGAAAAGCTACGTGAGCGCACTCGCACTGCGCTGGCGACCGCAGGCATCGCCGCCTCACTAGGACTAGCCGAGAGAACGCCACAAGATGGGTTAAAAGGCGCATGGGAAACCGCAGACCAGCAGATGTATGTAGATAAGCAAACGCATCAAGCAAGATCGCTGTTGCTTCCTAGTTGAGTGTGTTTCTATCTCTGTTTGACTTCCTGACAGGTGCCGTCGAATGGCTCGGTAGCGACCAGCGAGACTTCAAATCCTTGGGCAGACTGTAGTCTTGAGTCTTGAATAAAGTCGTAAAATATTTTATAAGTTACGACATGCTGTATGAACCGTTGCCAAAATCGGGCTAAGCCTTCGATATGTCAGACGCCCTCATTCGCCCACTCGAAGAACAGATTGTTCAGATAGAGAACTCTGGTCCAGTCGCGTCAACGATTGCGCGATTAGACATCTCAACTCATTCCAAATCAGGCTATGAATATGCCCGCCTGCGCGACGGCGATGTTTTAAAGTCATGCGGACGAGTTGGCAGCGAGAAATATCTGGAAGTGCTATCCACGATCCAACGTCGAGACAAGATTGAGCATCTGCGCAGTGCGATCGCCTCTCTGAAGCAAGCAGACCAGATTCCCCTTGAAATCGTAACGACCGCTCAACCCATAACGCCCATTCAACCAGCGCCAACCGCTCAGCCAAACCCCACGCCCTCACCCACCCCTCGCTCTAAAAAATCAAAGCGAAAACAGCTCTACCCCCACGTCAACACCAGACAAGGCACAGTCGTTCATGCCGTTCCCGGCAAAGACAAGAGCGGTGCATGGCATACGCCAGCGCTGTGCGGAGCGACCCCACCGAAACGCGACAAAATGGGCTGGGAATTCCCCGAAAATGACGATGGCATCACCTGTGCCAAATGCCGTCGCAAACTGCCCGAGAACAGCGAGCGGCACCTGCCTGTCTTCTAACGCTATTCTGATTTTTGTAAAGTAGAGATCTTTATGACTGGCTACTAGCCTAATGATGACTGTAGATTCCAACTCGAAAGCAATAAAAAAGCTCAGGCGCGAGCTAGACAGAGCGGAAAGGTTTGCCCGTGAAGCTCTAGACGAGCAGCCCGAGATCATTCCACCCAGCCTGCTGGTCATTTTCAAACAGCCTCACAAGTATCCACCGATGGCCTTTCCGCTGTTTACGTTGGAGAATTTAGAGATGTCCGTCATAGCCGATCTTAGAAGTAATTTGAGAGACGCTGCGATTCAGGTTACTAACTACGGAGAGAGTGCCCCTGTCTACGCGTTATCGATGATGGAAATTATTGGAGAAGAACAAAACTTCTGGCAGGAGGAAGGATTCTTTACGGCGAGTGAACTACCCGAGAGCTTCATTGAGCAAGACACGCTACTTCTCACCGCATCAGATAACTCAGGCCAAGTGCTGCGTCGTCTAATTCGGCTTGTGGATTCGCCGTTACTGCTCAACAGCAGCAGTCGTCAACTAGGCCGTAGTATCCAGATAGCGCAGCGTGAGCAGCCGACAGAGATGGCCGCGTTCTGGCAGCAGTACAAGTATAATTTCTAGCCGATTGATGAGATTACAGATCTCAAAGAGTTGCTTAAGACACTTGCTGGAGATTACAACCTTTATCGGGCAAGCAACTCTTCTGCGCCAATGTCCTAATGCATCAGGACATTGGCTATATCAGGCAGCAACTGTCGTCTTTGGGTCTACTTGAGCGACCTGACGCACACTGTCAAGAATGATATTGGCAGCAGCATTTCCAGCCACTTGAGCCAACACTTTCCAGTCATCATCAGTCAACATAAGAGCCAGTTGCACTCTTGTCTGTGCCCGCACAGGCTTATTCTCCTCGCCCTGCTGCTGGTCTTCTTCGAGCACCGCCTCCACCCATGCCTCCAGTTCAGGTGTTGGCTGTTTGAGGTGAGCGCGTACTAACTCTCTTGCTTCAGTGTAGGTATCAGAAAACGCACCGCCGATATCCCACTCTTCCATCCAGCGCCGCAGCTCAACAAACAAAATCGACTGCACCCGCATCTGCAATCGCAAATCCTGGCGCACATGAGCGAGAGAATCATCATACTTAGCCTGAGCATAGGCTTTCATCGCCAGCCCCGCCTCAATACGGCCACCGCATTCTTCTTCAATTCGAGCCGATTCTCTGACCCAAGCTTCATCGCGAGCGAGATCCATAATGTCTCCCGTTTTGGCCAACTGTGCGGCTAAAGTCTGGTCATCCACCGTCAGTTTCTCCTAAAGCGAATCAGCGCTGAGTGGCACCGTACTCGAAGTATATCAGCCTCTCTTTCTCAGCGTCAGGGCCATAGTCAGGCATATCAACGCGGTGATAGAACCCTTCTGACCCTGGCAGGGCATGAAGCCCCACGCGCCCCTGATAGCCAAGCTGTTCACTCCGCCGCCGGGCAAACAATAATAGCGCCCGACCCACCCCAACGAAAAAGGGAGGGTCTTCAATGATGATTTGATTCCAAGGCGCAGACGCGATCGCCTGAACATAGACCAGCGGATAGCGCTGTGGTCGCCCTGAGCGGTGCCACTGCGTTTCTAGCAAAAGCAATCCCTGCGTCAAATCATCGACTTCCAAGGCATACGCCTCAAAGCGTTCCTCACTCCGCGCTTGCCGTAGCTTATAGTCCCACGGCCAATCCTGATCATCTAGCCCTACGGCCTCAATCATCGGTTTCCAGAAAGCAAGATAGTCATTGAGATGCCGAGTGTCCATCGGAGAGAGTAACCCATCGACGAGATTCCCCGCGCCTGTGACTAGCTGAATAACCTCTTGCATCTGATTCGAGAGTGGCACTTGAGCTTTCGAGCCGTATTGTATAGCGCGTGTTACCGCTGCTGCTCTCTAACGGGTTAGTCATAGAGCCTACGTCCATGACCTACAGCCCATTGCTTAGAGCTTATTCCTGCGGCACCTCAATGTGAATATTGCAGGTCGTTTGCCCTGCCTTAATACATTCACGCAGATGGTCCCCATTCCACCGTTCGAGATCGCCCCAGGTAGAACTCGCCTCAACATTTCCGCGTGATTCCCACGCCGCCGTCCAAGCCATCCAGCCCACACCACCCATCATCAGCGTTGAAAGTCCAAAGGCATATATCCCCACCTCGATGTAGTGTTTCCAACGCACCCCCTGCATAATCTGCTTGACCTGCTTATCCGCCCGCTCCTGATTCGCCACCACCGCTTGGGCAATCAAGTCTTTCGTATGTGCCGTAATCACCGCCTTCTGTTGCTCCGCTAATTCCTGTGCCTGCTGCGCCATCTCAGCCCGTTCATCTGCCATCGTTTTTAGCATGGCTGAACGCTCATCTGCCAACAGCCGTTGCGTCCGCGACAGCGCCTTGTCAATCAGCAGCTGCGCATCCGTTAATCGAGACGTCATCTGTGTCGCCGTCTGCGTACTCTTCAACGCCGTCAGATTTAGCTTCGCCTGCAGCTTCTGCCAGTCACTTTCTAGCTCACTCGCCGCCCGCCGCATTGCCTCAGAGATTTGCTCCGGATACTGCTTGATCAACGCCTCTAATTGGTTGGTGGCGATCGCGAGCAGAAAGCTCGGTTCATCATCGGCCCAATCGAGCTGATGACAGAGCTGAAACACCACCGCCCGAAAGTCACTATCCTTTTCTGCCAACAGTACATCAATCGCCTGCTGCGCCTTGGCCCTTGTCATCTTCTGCGTCATAGTCCAAACGCCCCATTCGCCGCCGCCATCTGATCACGTAAACAACTCAACCACTGACGGACCCGATTGCGATCGCCTTGAATTGGAAGCCCACCCGCCTTCTTAGCCGCTGTCGAAAACGGCAGATTCTCCCGGTCAATTGCCCCATAGGTTTTATCCATCAAATCGCGCATCGTGATGACCGACCCGCCTGCCTTCTCAAAGCGTTCTTTGGTCCGAGAAGAATCAAACAGATCAAACTCATCTTCCCGGCCAAACTTGAGATTCTTCACCGCCACATGCTGAACGAAATGGCCCTCAGTAGAGTCCATCGTTTCCTTGAGCATATTGACCGAATCTTTAATCGGACTAATAACACTCACAACGATGAACTCGTAATCCATCTCCTGAGCGCTCGATAGGAACAATGAGTCATCCTGCAAGCGCATCAAAATCTGACTACCGCCCGCAGCCACGTCCGCAAGAATGACATCTGGCTGCTGGTCCTCCATCGCCTGCAGAATGTCGTCGCCGCCATCGCGCTCAGCCAACTGAGTTCTCACTACGCCGTTACCCATGCCCTGGTAGTAGCGATAGAGCTGAGGATTTTCAGCATCACCATCGAACGCTCTGACATTCATCCCGGCTGTCAGCAACGTATCCAAAGCCCCCCGCGCAAACGTAGACTTTCCCGTACCTCCTTTACCACCTGTTATCCAAATGACTCGTTTCATCTTTTGCACCTGATTCTCACCATTAAAAAGTCAGTCAAAACAGCCAGTTAAAAAGCCTGTTTCTACAAATCCTCAGCCATCTCCAGAAAGCCGTTTGGCGTTCGATTGCTCGCTACCTTCTTTTGTGACTGAGCCTGAGCTGACTTATTCGCACCCGACTTCTGAGCCGAGTGCTGATTCGAGTTATTTTTCTTTGCTCGTGCTGTCCGCTTCCGTCCTGCCGCCACGGACTTTGTTTTTTGAGATCGCCTGAACTTAGAGACATACTGCTTAAGCGACCCCTCAGAGATGTCTAACCCATCTGCTGCCAGCGCCTCAGCCACCTCCTTGTAAGAGCGTGTCTCTAACGCTTTCTCGATCGTGTCAATCAGTTCTTCGACCACCTGCTTTTTTGTAAATGTAGTGCGCGGCAGTATTGCAATCTTTTCAAGCTTCTCCTGCCATCGGTCAACCTGGTCACGGGAATAAACTGCATCCGCCATGTTTCGGCCCTCAGTAGTAGAGACGATCAGCTCATCAAGCTTTCTAAGTGCTATCCGGTATAAAAAGAGTGAATAAAAATAAACAAATATACGGAGATATAAACCGACGTGCCGCCGTCTCAAAGAGCTGCTAACGTGTGAGCGAAATAGCTCTTGGTATGTCCAGCACCGATGAAACAGAACGCCACCCCCTACTCCCTAAAAGCTGCGTTATGTTGAAAGGCTGCGCCATCGTCCTTGAGTAAAAATGGCAGTGCATCACACCATCCCGTCATTACAGCTGCGCCCACCCATCACCTAGTTATTGATAATCATCACGAGGTATTCACGGGGTGGGACTACGCAAGAATTCAGACAAAACTCCCAGGCTGGGAAGCCCAAACCGCTCAAACCAACAAACAACAACAGATATAGCCGAAGCACTACAACAGGCTCTTCAAATGCTCAGCAACGCCAATGTCAGCGCCGCGCAAGCCGAAAACTACTACGAGAAAGACGACTACTACACCAGAGGGCATGAAGGGGGCGATTCAGACCTCGAAAGCGACAGTCAATGGCAAGGAAAAGGAGCTGCGCAGCTGCACCTATCTGGCCCTGTCGATAAGCAAACATTCCAACAACTTCTACACGGCCAAACCCCAGAAGGAAAGAACCTGCACGGACGGCGCATCGATTCGACCAAACATCGTGCCGCCACCGACTATACCTTCAGCGCCCCGAAGAGCGTCAGCATCGCCGCCCTAATCCAGA
>ERZ1740060.1134-NODE-1134-length-10310-cov-3.454705_pt1 | contig 10310 bp, 8 predicted proteins | sample MGYA00581743_ERZ1740060 | MGnify/ENA primary metagenome ERZ1740060 (study PRJEB43018, sample SAMN04849235) | marine metagenome | isolation source: floating plastic debris | place: Pacific Ocean | collected 2008-08-27 | study: EMG produced TPA metagenomics...
AATATTTAAAGTGTAAGGATGCAGCTTTTCACTACCAATACAAATAACGGGTAAGATTGGAACTTGATATTTTTGACTTAACTGTACAAAACTAATATCAAACTTCTGTAATTGATAGCGTTTAAACCAGCCTTTTCCAGGTCCTCTCAAACCTTCCGGTGCGTACAATAAAATCTTTTTTTGTTTAACTGCAGCTTCAAAATCATCATACTTTGCTTTCACACCACCCAAAACCTGCGACCATCCCGGTGGTAGCCACCAATTTATCCAGGGATGTTCAAATAAATCGACTCCAGCTAAAGGATATACCGCCCATTCATGATTTTTATTTAATAGATATCCTAATGTTAAAATATCCCAAGGAAAACTCATCCCTGCATGATTCATAGCCACAATCATCGGTTGATTTTGCGGCAAGTTTTCCAGTTGTTTTAATTCACCACGATAGTAATATTCAATAATTGGCTGTAAAATCTCTTCTCGAAACGCTATTTGATAATTAGAGTTAAATTTTGTAGTTCCCTCACGTGGAAAACGACAACCCAAACGCAACCAGCGAATTAACAACGCGAGATAAAATCCTAAAGGAATTAAAAATAAAATATATTCCAACCAGTTCCAACCATCCGGGTCATCATGATAATGTTGCCAGTGACGGTTAAATAAAATTAGCCAGCCTGGAGGATACCACAGGCAAAACCTTTCAAACCAGCCAAACTTAAATCCTTCAACTGATTTTTTTTCTAATTCAGAATTGAAGAGGTTTTGTGAATGTTGCTGAACCACAGGAAATAATATTTTTCTACAACTGGATTAATAAAATCTTAACTTTATTGTGCGGTAATTAACCTCATGCTGAGGAAATAAGTTTCCTCATGAAAACCTCACCCCGTCCTAACGGACACCCCTCTCCTTGACAAGGCTACCGTGTACACACATCTCGTCAGATCCCCCTAAATCCCCCTTTTTTAAGGGGGGTTAGGGGGGATAAAAACGCTGTGAAAGCAAATTCTAAGACTTCTGTGTACACCGTAGCCGCTAACTTGGAGAGGGGAAGGGGATGAGGTTTTTTATCAAATTTTTGATACATTACAGATGTAGAGTTGGATTTTGGTTATGTCAGAAGAACAGCCTTTAGTCATAACTAAAGAAGATGAGATAAACCAAATTTTTCCTTACGAACCAATTCTGACAAGTCAAAATGCTGGATGGGATGGGGTTTACTTTAGGTACATGTTTCAACCCATCTACGAAACTCCTGAATTATCAAGTCCCCTAGCACATAGTATTACGATTTTTACTCATAATAACTATACTATTCACGCAGATAGAGAACTTGATGGACGTTTCCACCGTGACTCAGTAGTTAATGGTGATATAGTAATCACTCCCGCAAATATTGGTCAAAAGTGTGCTTGGGATGCGGAAGGCGATTTTATCATGTTGGGTATTGAAACGAAAGCTTTTGCTGCTGCTATTGATGAATCAAAAGAACCAGAACAAGTTCAACTTTTGCCACATTTCGCTACACCAGACCCTTTAGTTTTACAAATTGGACTTGCAATTAAAGATGCTTTACAAAATAATCCATCAGGAAGTCGCTTGTATGCAGAGACAATGGTAAATGCTTTATCGGTACATTTATTACAGCATTATTCTGTACGAAAACCGAAGATTAAACATTATCTCAGCGGTTTATCAAAAAGTCAGATAGAACTAGTTATTGAATATATCAGAAGTAATTTAGATAAAAATTTGGGATTAAAAGAATTAGCTCTTTTATTACATATGAGTCCGCATTATTTCTGTCATTTATTCAAACAATCAATGGGAATGACACCGCATCAATATGTAATTAAGATTCGCGTTCACCGTGCAAAAGAATTATTACTGACTGGGAAGTTCAGTATTGCACAAGTTGCTTTGATGGTTGGTTTTGCCAATCAAAGCCATTTAAATCGACATTTCAAAAAAATAGTTGGTGTAACTCCGGGAAAAATAAAAAAATAGTTTAGATATTATTTATATATCTAATAAATCATCAATATTTATGAACTTATATTTAGCATTTTGCGAGTAATTACTAAAGAAAAAATTAAATTATTAAAAATAATACAGTATTTTATCAGTAGATTTTATATTGCTTTTTCATGTAATCCTATTATCAGACAAGGTTAGAAGCAAATGGTGCATTCTTGTAAATAATTAATCTTGATTGATTAATGCAACATTGATATTTTTTTCTGGTGTCAATAAATCAATAATTCATTTAGAATCGATTGGAAGTATGCGAAATCAGCATTAAGTTTCTGTATTGAAAGCAAATTAAACATATTTACCTTAATTTAATTTAGATTGCTCAAACGGATTCTTATAGCTTCCAAAAGTTTACATGAGGACTTGTATGCTTGATTTTAATATGAACGAGTTTGATGCTCTTACGATTCAGGATATTGGTAGTACACTTTCAGGATTAACATCAAATCAATCAGGTAACATTCTACCTCAAGAAGCCAGTCTAGGAAGTAGTTTGCCATCGTCTTCCGCATCAGACGAGACTTTGGTTTTCAGAGGAACTAAAAATTTTGATTTTTTCTTAGGTGAAGATTCTAATGATACGCTTTACGGTTTAGCTGGTGATGATACCCTTAATGGTCAACAAGGAGACGATATCATCAATGGTGGTACCGATAATGACTTGTTGGTTGGTGAAAGAGGAAATGATGTTTTGATTGACGGTGATGGTGGAGATTTAATGATTGGTGGGAAAGGTGCTGACGAATTTTGGATTAGTAGTTGGGATATTCCAGACAAACCAACCACTATTTCAGACTTTCATGTTGGGACAGATACTATTAAAATTGGTCGCTTGGGAGTAACTTTTGACTCATTAACGTTTAAAAACGAGCAATCGTCAACCACTATTTATGAGAATGGTCAGCCTCTAGCAATATTGATGGATGTTGATAAAAATAGTTTGACACCTCAAAGCTTTATATTTGGGGATGCAACTTTAGCAAACGAACTGCAAACAAACCTCGAAAAAAGTATCACAACTTCGCAATCTCCCGGTGTAACTCAAGCAATTGTTACTCCCGACGGGTTTACCTGGAAAGGTGCTGCGGGATTTTCTAATATAGAAGCGCAAAAAAATATGCAGTCTGATGATATCTTCAGTGTTGCCAGCGTTACCAAAGCTTTTACCGGAGCAACGGTATTAAAAGTAGTAGAATCAGGTCAAATCAGCTTGGACGACACTTTGGGTCAACGTTTACCTGAAATTGCTAAAAATATCTCTGGTGGTGAAGATATTTCCCTACGTCAATTGCTTAACGGTAGCTCCGGTATTCCTAGCTTTAACTCTACCCAAAAGTTTGCAGCAGATGTAGATGCTGATACCTTCGCAGACAAAACTCCGGAAGAAATTGTGAAATATGTTTATGACCAACCACTTTTCTCTGGATTTCAATCATCACCAACTTGGGCCTATACAAATACCGCTGATATCATCGCTGCTTTAATGGTTGAACAAGCAACTGGACAAAGTTTTGCTCAATTGATGGAAGATAATGTCATTGAACCATTGGGATTAGCGAATACATTCAACGGAAAACCAGCAGAAAACACAGCGAAACATGCTAATAGTTATGTAAATCAATTTGGTAAATCACCACGTAATATAACTGATTTCGACATCAAAAACCTGTCTGCATTTGGTGCATCAGCCGGTCTTTTCTCGAATGCTGAAGATGTAGCTAGATTTCAAGAAGCGTTATTTGAAGGTGAATTAATAGACAAAAATAGTTTAAATGAATTGGTAAACTTTGTCGATACTGGCTTATCTGGTCAACAACGTTACGGACTTGGAGTATTAGAAACACCAGATCAAGCAAGCCAACCTTGGGGGAAAACCTGGTCGTTCGTAGGAAATTCCTTCGGTTACAATTCTTTGAGCTATTACCTACCCGATGACGGTGGTTATGTAAATACAGTGTTGACGAACGGTAAAGATGCATCCGCGATTTTACTCCAAAATCCACCCACTGCCATCATTGAGTCTAGTTTAGAAATTTTGAATGATGATGTTATCGCGAGTAAATAGAGGTGAAAAAGTAATGGGATAGGTCAGCCTTTACAGTTGTAATTGCAATTAGGGAGTTAACAGAGCGGCAAACATCCCAAAAACGTACAAAAAAATCGGACGAATTTGCAAGACCCTCAAAAATAATTCTCTCATATTGGAAGTAGAAAAATATAGCGGTTTTCACTTCGATGAAATTCAGGTGAACCTCACCCCTTTCCCATTATTAAGGGAGAAGGGTGAGCTAGCGAGTGTATTGGACTCTCTGAAAACTGCAATGAATAACAGGATTTTCTATTCCTTATTCCTTACTTCTTGAAATATGGGAGAAAAATATGCCCAGAATTGAGACTAAAACCGAACCGATGACGATTAATTTCGGTCCCCATCATCCTGCGATGCATGGGTGTTTCCGAATCGTTGTCACCCTTGATGGAGAAGATGTAGTAGATTGCGAACCTGTTTTAGGATATCTGCACCGGGGGATGGAAAAAATCGCCGAAAATCGGACTAATATCATGTACGTTCCTTACGTTAGTCGTTGGGATTACTACGGTGGAATGTTCAATGAAGCGGTTACAGTTAACGCTGTAGAGAAGCTAGCCGATGTTCAAATTCCCAAACGTGCTAGCTATATTCGAGTTATCATGCTGGAATTAGCGCGGATTGTGAATCATTTGCTATGGTTGGGACCTTTTATCAGTGATATCGGGGCACATAGTCCGTTTTTCTACACGCTTCGGGATAGAGAAATGATTCTCGATTTATTTGAAGCTGCTACAGGATACCGGATGGTCAACCACAATTATTTTCGCATTGGTGGTGTTGCTGTTGATTTACCCTATGGTTGGACAATTAAGTGTAAGGAATTTTGCGATTATTTTTTACCCAAAGTAGATGAATACGAAAAACTGATTACCAATAATCCGATATTTCGTCGTCGAGTAGAAGGTATAGGAGTTCTTAGTCGTGAAGAAGCCATTAACTGGGGTATTTCCGGCCCGATGTTGCGAGCTTCCGGAGTGAAATGGGATTTACGTAAAGTAGACCATTACGAATGTTATGACGATTTTGATTGGGAAATAAAGTGGGAGTAAGGCGGTGATTGTGTGGCTCGTTATCTGGTTCGGATGGGAGAAATGCGCGAGTCTGTAAGTATTATTAAGCAAGCAATTCAAGGTTTACCCGGTGGTGCTTACGAAAATCTGGAAGCAAAGCGAATATCAGAGGGTAAAAAGTCGGAATGGAATAGTTTCGATTATCAATATATAGCTAAAAAAGTCCCACCTACATTTAAAATTCCCAAAGGAGAGCATTACGTCCGGGTCGAGTCTGGTAGAGGAGAATTAGGAATTTATTTAGTTGGTGACGACAATATGTTTCCTCACCGTTGGAAGATTCGTCCCGCTGATTTCAATAATTTACAAGCATTACCCCAATTGATTAAAGGTGTTAAAGTCGCAGATATTTTCGTGATTTTAGGAAGTATTGATGTTGTGATGGGTTCTGTCGATAGATAGTGGTTAGTCAAAAAATTCAAACTCCTAACTCCTAACTCCTAAATCCTAATTCCTAACTCCTAACTCTTAACTCCTAACTCCTAACTCCTAACTCATTATCCACCGATACTCTATATTCGGCTGTCCGTTGATTTTATTTTTCGACAGCTTACCTGGTTGAAAATCATGCTTTTCGTAAAATAAGCAAGCTTTTGTATTGCTTTGTAATGTTGTTAGAGTCAATCCTTGGGGACAGATACTTTTAGCTTTCTCCATCAAAACTCTACCAATACCTTGATTTTGGTAATCTGAATCTACGAAAAGCTGATTCAGTTCTTTTTCTTCTTCCATCACCACCACAAATCCCACTATGTAACTTTCAACTTCAGCAACCCAAATATTTCCTCGTACAGCAATATCATCTTGAAAACGAGCTTTCCACGAAACATATGGTTGAGGATGTTTAATTTCAGGAAATGTCTGATTCCAAGTTTCCCACCACAGCTTTACAACTGCTTCTATATCTGAAGATTTTAATGGTCTTATTGCTTGCATTCTTGACTGTGCTTTAGATTATGAGTTTATTTTTTAGCATACTATGTCCTGAAGAACCTAAAATTTTTGCTCCTCTGTTATCTACTTGCAGATTTTACAGAGGATTTCACTTGCTTAATTAAATACAAATTCAATAAAACGACCATACTAAATAAAAACAGTATAAAATTTTGAATAGAAGCAAAAATAGGTAAGCTTATTATTATTTGTTGAACCGCTGGAATAGTATTAAGATATAAAATTAAAAATGGAAAAAATAATGTTGTAATGACCCCCATTATTGCCCATATAACTCGTTTAGAGCTTTTCAGCATTAACATTATTTGAGCTATAGAAGCATAAATCATTATCAAACCGATAAATATCGGTACAGTCAATTCTAAATATTGTGCTTGAAGAGAACCATCTATTTTTGCCTCATAATCAATTAGGAAGAATGTACTAGAAGCTATTAATAAGTTTACTGCTATTGCTAAGGTTGCAGGACTTTTTTGTCCTAGAAATAATTCTTTAATTAGAGTTTTCTTAATAGTTTTATCATGCTCTATCTGGTTAGACCTAAATATAGCCCATTGCTGTACAGTTTTGCGATGAGGTAATAATACAGCAAATAATCCTAAAAATAACAATAAGTTCCAAAAATATAAGCCGTATATGTGAAGAGCTAATTTGCTCTCATCATATCTTGGTTTCCATGTATTGTGCCCACAACGCGAAGCATATGGACTCAGACATTCAGGATAATTATCGATAGGTGAATAATCTTCAAAACTAATAAGGAATAAGATAATTATTTGAATGAAAGTAATGATTAAGTAGCTTTGCTTTTTTGTAATAATTGTGTGTTTTGGCATCTTATAATTATTCAGAAATAATGCGTTCGTCTGCTATTAAATATTCTTTTACCATCTTCAAGTCAAGCTGATACTTTCAACTGAGTTAGCGTTTCCATACAGTCTTGACTCAGTTAATTTCAGGGAGCAAGAATTACCTTTAAGAAAAATTTGTATATCTAAGTCCGAATAGCGATAAATCCCTTACTACGGACTTTACTACCCTTCAACATCAATATGCTGGAGTACTAATACCCCACTCTCTTCAAAATATTTGTATTATAATCGTAATACAAGATTCATCTATAATAAATGCAGCGACAAATACTAGCGTCTTACGATAGTGAAGGTATTTTTGTATATCAAGCATTTAAGCCTTCTATAGCCGAGGAAGCTTTGCGTAAAGGAACTTTCGGAATAGGTTTTAATTTGGAAAGAATGACCTGGATAAAGCCCTCTTTTGGTTGGATGCTTTATCGTTCGGGTTATGCTACAAAGCACAGACAAGAATCTATATTAAAAATCAAGCTTACTCATCAAGGATTTCAAGAGATTCTTAAACAAGCGATACCGACATCATTTGATAGAGACATTTTTGAATCGGAGAGAGATTGGAAAAGAAGTTTAGATAATTCTGAAGTACGTTATCAATGGGACCCCGACAGAGATTTATCATTACGACGTTTAGAACATCGTGCTTTGCAATTAGGAATTCGCGGTAGTGTAGTAAAAAAATATGTAAATAATTGGATATTAGAGATAGAAGAAGTAACCCAATTAGCTCGTGATATTCAAAATGTTGTTAAAAGCAAATCAAAACATTTACCAGAAATTCCAGAAGAAAAAGCTTATCAAGTGAATGTTGAAATTCAAAAAACTTTAGCAATAAATAGGTAATTGATAATTGGTAATTGGTAATTGGTAATTAGTAATATTAATTTTGATGATAAAAGAATAATACAACTGCTCACTGTTCACTGTTCACTGTTCACTGTTAACTGATAAGTGATTAAAACCTCGCTTCATACTGTAATCGAAATTCACCTGCTTCGTAATCGTAGATAAACCTAGCAGAAGAATTTTCATTAATATCTTTCAATCCTGTAAAAGCGGGAAATACTTGTAATCTGGTTAGCCCAATTGATTTACCTAAAGAGTTTACGGGTTTTTGAGCTTGATATAGTATATCTTGAGTAATTTCAGTTTGTAATGGTGCAACGATGTAATCTAGTACTAAGGATTCTAATAATTCGGTTTGGTTTCCACCAGTAAGTTGCTGTTCTAATTTTTGTAAAGCTGCAAAAGTACGATTTCCTAATAACGATAAGATTTCACCATCGCTACGACTGGGTGTACTTGCTAATTTAACAGCAGGGTTATCGAGTAAATCTCTGGTCTGTATACTAACTTTACTATTAGCGTTGACGCAATTGGCAATTGCTCTTAATTTTTTATCGGAGTAAGTGATATAGTCTCCTAATCCAGATTTTAGGACATTTCTTTGATATGCAGCACAAGCATTTCCTGAAGATGATGATGTATTACCTAAAGATGCAAGTAATTGTTCTGCTTCTCCTTGGAGTAAAATTCTTACGTCTACTTGTTCGGGGTTAGCAGCTGCTGCTATGGGGTCGCGAATTTCCGAATTTGAATCCTCTCTTACTCTTAAATTTTCAAATTCTGGTGCGTCAACTACGGTAGTTTGTAATTCTATATCAAGTTGGGGATTAAATAAACTGCGGTTGGGTAAAAACGTGACAATTTGTTCTTTATCTCTAGTAATAAAGAATGAGTTGTCGATTATAAATAAACTTCCTCGTTTGAGTTCTATTTGTCCATTTCCTCGGAGGTTATTTAAATTACCGTTAACTGTAACGTCTCCTGCTATGCGAAAGTTAACTCGTGGTAAATTACGAGTAAATCTAAATCCGGGTCCCAAACTAACTGCAAAATCTTGAAATGTTGGATTAATTGGAAGGTTATTTGTTTGTGTTTGATTTAATTGTTTGGATTGAGTTACAGCTTTACTATTGGAATTATTAGAATTATTCGCAGTTTCTTGTAATTCATCTTTTAATTCTTCTGTATTTTCTGCTTCTTCTGACTGTAATTGGGGTATGGAAACTCTTCCGCTTTTTAATGCAATATTTCCACTAATAACGGGATTTAATACTGTACGAGAAACTTCGATATTCGCATCAATATCACCCCTGTATAATCCTTTTAATTTTATATCGTCGGGGCCTAAAATAACACTTAGAGGTTCGACTGCTTGGGGTTGGAATAAAGGTAAATTACCAGTAATAATAAACGGACTTTCTGCTAAACTACCCGATAGTTCTTCGATTTGAATTACTTCATTAGTTAAATTTGCTTGACCGGAAGCTGTTAATTTAATCTCGCTATCTAACCGTTGGGTTTTAACTACGGCATTATCGATATTAATATTAGAAGTTGCTACTAAATCGCCTACTATTCCTCTAATTGTATCGGCTGTGGGATTTAATTCGCCGTTAATCGCAATTTCAACTTCTCCGTTTCCATCGACCCACTGCAATTGATTTTGCGTGAAAGCATCTAGTAAAGCAAAAGCTTGGTTATCGATTTTCGCTTGTATTGCAACGGTATTTTGACGATTTGGCTGAAGTGGATAAGCAACCGCTGCATCAACTTTGACAACAGAATTGGGAGTAGTAACAAGTCTAGCTATAGAATCAATATAGTTGAAATTTCCAGCGAATTCTCCCAAAGGTTTTTTGTTGATAGTACCGTTAGTTAAGGAAAATGCACCTTGGGGAATATCTGGTTTAAATACATTTCCACCGAGGTTTGCTTGTAGATTAAATTTACCACCAATATCAACTGGTAAATCAACAAATCTTTCAGCTAATGTTACGGGAAAGTTATTAATGCTGAGATTACCTGAAGATTTGAAACCATTTAATTCTAAAGCTCCATCAAAAGCAATTAAACCATCTTCGACATTAATTTTTGTCGGTTCTAATCTAATAATTCCATTTTCATAACTTCCCCGAGCAACTATTTGATTAATATCTACAGCTTGATTTTGTTTGACGACAACACCTTTACGGGGATTATAGGTAACGAATTCTTCTTGCGGTCGCCATTGCCAATCGTCACCTGTTAGCTGAAAATTAACTTGGGGATTTGTAAGTTTTCCAGCAACGGCAACTTCGGCATCGTATTCCCCTTGAATATCAAATTGAATCGTATTTTCATCTTGCTGTAAAGCTGATTGTTGTTGAATGCGATTCACAATTTCTGCAAAATATCGTAATTGCTCTAATATTCGAGCTTTGGGTTTTCCAACTGCTTGAGTTG
>ERZ1740060.1135-NODE-1135-length-10308-cov-10.463084_pt1 | contig 10308 bp, 8 predicted proteins | sample MGYA00581743_ERZ1740060 | MGnify/ENA primary metagenome ERZ1740060 (study PRJEB43018, sample SAMN04849235) | marine metagenome | isolation source: floating plastic debris | place: Pacific Ocean | collected 2008-08-27 | study: EMG produced TPA metagenomics...
CCCCCCCCGTAATTGCAATGAGACAGTGCTATACTGCATTTGACTAATGGTTTCATTGTACGTATTGTTCTCTGCCTGGGAGTGGAGCTCGTTGAACATATTATCTCTAGCCTTGTAGAGAAAGTAAAAACTCTTGTACGCAAATAGACCATTTCCTTGCAGGACAAGATAACTAATAACTTGTTATACTCGCTACCTCTGCATAGCTACCTTATGTATACCAAGTGCATTATTACCACTATCAGGGCTGAGCAATATACCATCATTGTATTTTGATAATTTAAGACCTATGAAGTTCTCCTTTCAGGAAAAGTTAAGGGGGGAAGTTCATTGCTGAGACACTTTTGTTTGCTACTGTATACGGCAAAGGAACTCACTATGCTTTGTTGATCCATTTTAATGTAACCTGGTCATTCCAATCCAGAATCCGAATTAACATGTAACTCTTACCGTTATATTTTGTAGGTGGATATTACATGGGCAAAGAAATAAGCGACCCACCAGTCCGTATTCAACGGCAGTACCAAGCAGCGTTGCCAGTCCGGGTAAATTTGCACAGTTTGAATACTTCCATTTTTTTGATGTCATTATTTGCTGAATTGACGTCCTTAATTTAAATCGGAAGACCTACCCTCATCAATAAGTTACAAAACTGTTCTTTTGAAAAAATATAAGTGTCCATATACCTGGCCACATGTTTACGGCATTTTCTATATTTTAGTTTTGATGTTTGAGTGTTTCACTGATTTTCTGTTCTCCCGATGTAATGTTACTTTTTAACCAAGGATTGACTAAAAATAGTACGCTGCATGCTAAATCAAATTTTCCTGTTATACGTCACATGGATCCGAATTTGAAGTTCACGTATTCTGGGGTTAATGCTGTCACCACTACTGCAGTTGCCTATAGTTGGTTGAGCATGTCTTCATTAGCTATGCAATCATGTACATGTATATTTGTGATTTTATTTTAGGTTCTGGTAGTCAAGATGATAAGGAGCTGTCATCATATGTCAATGTCACCAGATTTGCTGTTTCTACTAAAGGTAAGAGCAACTGAATCCAACATTAAAATGAAAAAGTTTATTTTGTTCACTTGAATCAAAAGAAGATTGGAGCTGATGACAATGCTACATTCTATATTATCTATGTATTTAAAGTTTTAAAATTACTGTATAGGTAACTTGTTTACTTTTCAAAATAAATACAGTACAGTAATATGTATACTGTATTCCGTTTGTATGTTAAGTGCCAGGTAAATGAAAGGTCAGGAGAGTTTTGGCTGAGTTATTTTTTAGACTGAATTGGTGAAGGCTGGCTTCCCAAAATTGTTAAAAGTGACTTTTAGGTCGACAGCCGGCCCTTGCTGGATAATCATGGGACACAATTAGCTCTGAAAGAGGTTTTGAATAATTATAGAGCATTGGTGGCACATGATGCTGATGCTTTCTTGACTTTTGCACTAAGCTTTAAGGATATTTTTCAAAGTTTTAGTGTTCGCAATTTTTATATGCGCTCTGGGGCTGCAACAGCTGTCATTTATCTCGGCAATGGAGGTAAATAATCATTCCAAAACCATGTGCATACAACTGCACTTAACCAAATGTGCACAAAAGATACATCCATATATAGATCAACTAATCAGCGCTATAAGTCAAACATGGGAAATACAGGCTTTTTCTCAAAACAGCTGTTTACAGTAAGATCATTATGCAGTTGTGCACGCTTGTGCTAAAGGAGTACAACTCCCTACTACCCCTCACCTTAGTCAGTTATGATGTAAATGTAGTTAGTATATTTATTTATTTATTTGTCATTTATTGGTTGATTATTTATAGCTTTCTTACGTAACATGACGGTTAGGACTTGTGCATGCCTCAAAAACTTTGCCCAGTTGGTTTCAGCTTGGTTACAGTCAGGAAATTATATTATTATAAATATTACTGCTTCCTACTACCTTTGTAACGCTATCCGCTTATGATTTCATTACACATGAAATCTGTTGTATGTTTATATTTACATTATCAATTTAAGACTATTTATATCATATGCATAATTTGTTTTGTTGCATAGTTAGCAGGAACAAAAAAAATTATTTGCACATAATACATCAATGCTCTTTCATTGATTGCTTGTAGTACTATTCATGTTATATCACTTTTTTTCTCAGATTATAAGGAGGGAGCTGAAGACAGAGACCTCTTCAAGTAAGTGTCATGATGGTAACTGTTTAACGCAAATACTCAATATGACTGCAGTGTGGGCTCCTGTCTCATTGCTATCATGTGGAGCAGCAATAAATAGGGTGGCTATTGAACAGTAAACAGTCAAATAGTGTCAATCACGTGCCTGTAAACTCCCTCATTGGCAATAGTTCATTTGAAATCTGTTGATTATCAAATCATCACTCATATGCCGTTGTGCAATTATTTAAAAAAATGTTAAATATTTGTTTTAGCTCGAGAAGTGAAGATCATGCGTATACTAGACCAAAGAAAACAACAAAGATTAAGGCAGCAGATTCAGGATTTTGGTATGGATCAAAGCCATTTTAGAATCATGGAAATTAGCTGGACACTACATTATAATAGCAGTCAAATCAAAATAAAATTTTTTGTCGCTTCATCAGATGAAGTCTAATAATGTATAATCATTGCGTAGGTAATAGGCTATAAATAAATAGAATAAAATTAAAAAGTAAATAAGTGAATAAATAGATAAATAAAAAAATATATTCATAAATATATATAGGTACGCATTGTATGTATGTGTATATTAGTATGTATTACAGTTCTTGTTTTTTCAGCGATGTTATTGCTGATGTATTGCAAGCAGACCGTTTCAAGATAATAAGAAAAGGTACACAGAGAAAAAAGAGTTGTCTAGTTGATACTCTTTATGGTCATTATTACGTACAGAGAACACGCCCTGTCGGTGTAAGTACTAGTGCATTAGTTTGATTGCTCTAATGGTTGTATGCGGGTTACGCACACGACCGTTGGAGCCATCAAGCTACGAATGCATGATGAATCATCATGGGACCAAATACCAATAGACATCAAAATTTTGTTTGTTTGACTTGTTATTGTGTAGGTTCAGGTACAACTACGGAAAAGTTGGTACCAACTAATGACTGCATTTCTTTACTATTAAGTAAAGTAAAACACAGCCAAAGCAAAATTACATTAATCTTTGGTTTTACTTACGAATAACATTTGAGAAGCGGCATGTGAGACATCCCATGACTCATTAACAGAGTAAAAATTTTCAAAGAGAAATCTGCACCGTGTAGGCTCCTAGAAGTGGTTATCAGGGTAGAATTTCAAAAGATATTTTTGGGTCCTGTTAGTTTGGTTTTATGACCCTCAGATAGTTAACAAACGTTGCTTCCTGCCTTTTCTGTAGTCAGTGGTGAAAAGTTGGAGATGTTCGAAGTTCTCATCAGCGAAGTGTGAAGCCAGATTGTGTGAGGTCGCTGGCGAATTTCAATTCATTGAGGCCTCACACAAATGCACTGCTGATAGGAAATCCTTGGAGAATCTCAAACTAGTCAAACAGGTATAATGAACTGAAGAGAACTTGGTGAAGATTTAAGGTTCTGGATACCACAAAGTACCAAGTGTCGTATGGCACACAGCTCAATTGTTAATTGTAAATATAGTTACCAATTTTGTTTCAATATCAAAACAGGCAATGTAGGTACTAGCAATTGCTTGAATATTTTCAAAAGCCATTGTATCAACAGTGAGAATGCTCTTTTAATTATCAGAGTCTCAAGTGACTTCCAAATAATTCTTGCATTGATCAAAGGAAAGGCTGTTCAAATTTCCTTGACTTCACTGCCGTTTATCATTGTCACCAGACATCCTTTAAGCCGGCTCAGCCATACCAGTGTGAAAATATTTTTTCATTATTATCTTCATTTCATAGGTTAAAACGTGACCATTTTGGCAGTTTTAAATCAAATATTATGTACATGTTTGTGCAGCAAAAAGCTTAAATTGTGGTGAAAACTGGTGTGTTATTGACTCGTTGTTTGACGTGTACGCATATAACTACCGATGTAGTGTCTCGCAGCTGCAAAAGCAATTCTTGCTCTTTCAGGCTAAGGAAGCAATCCAGTCTAATCCATTTACAGCAACTGACAGGATCGTTGATGCTGCCGTCACCAAATCAAACAAAAAGCACCATGTACTACCAGACAAGGCAGTTGTTGAAAACCTTCGCAAGCTGGTGCAGCGATATCGCAGTGCACAGCTGCCACCTCAACCAGTAACCGTCAACTTTACGGTAAGCTTTCATTCCAAAAGTTTGTGAGTGTCCTCATCACACATGTAAGAGTTCTCACTTTAAATGATGCCAATGATGGGAACTTGTTGACTTTTGTAAGTACATCCATTGTGGAAGCTGATATCCCGTTCCTCAAGCACAAATGACAATAAATTTAGGGCAAATGAACAGTGTTGCCATATTGCAAGGTTCTTTTTAAATGTTTCTGGCCACCGATACATTCTCATTGCACTTTTGTGTGAGTAATCAGTAAATGTTTTGTGTGTGTTTGATCTTTTGATAGCTGCCAGATCTTGGTGATTTCCTTTTACGGGATGTCAGGGCAGACGATGGCGGAAGGCATCTTGTGATGGCCACAGCTGATCAGCTAGAAATGCTGAAAAGATCAGAGATATGGTAAGTGTCTTTAAGTATACAGCCGATTCACCTGAACAAAGCGAATGATGGGAGGACAACTTGCGCTTGATGATTGCCATGCGCAGCATTTGGTTAATGAACATGTACATCAGTGTCTGCTACAACAAAGCTTATCAATCAGTGGTGGATGTAGGGTGTGAACCCTTGGAGCACAGGCTTCCCCCTCCCCTAATTTCTAAATATACAGCAAAAAAAAACATAAAAACCCCTTAAAAATGATGTTAAAAGATTTCTTAGGATTTATCTTCTCATTTGTCTGAGAGGATAACTACTGATATTTGTGCTGTAAAGATCTTAGTACTGATTAGTTTATCACGAAAATATCAAATAAAGAGAGTGGATTTCTCGCTGGCCAGCTTAGTAATTTACAGCGATTACTATTATGGTACTAATGTAAATTCCTCTGGGAGAAAAAGCAGCTGCTTGAGTTGAAACCTCTCTGGCTGAAATGATGAGATCGTTATCTAACTTACAGATCAGACCCACACTTTCATATCATGAAGGATGCATTGCTAGTGCTCAGGATGAGGATCAAACTGTACACTACCCTTATCTACATGACATATCTGTTATATCTCTGTGACTCAACTTGACAGATTGTTGCTGTTGCTGTGTTAGGATGGTCAAGCAAAGAATAATGTTATTATAACCACAGATTCATTGCTAACATATGCCCAGAGGAAACAGGACCACTTCTATTGCCTGCCATAAATGAATATGTATCATTAAAGGAGGAAAGTACCTCACTCATCACGCTTCTTGCCTTGTTGAGCATCACATGGTATGTTGAATCCACACAATTCTAGACTTTCATTGTCTTGATCATTTTATATAGGGGTATGGATGGCACTTTCAGGCCTGTGAGAAAGCCTTTCGTTCAGCTTTACACAATAAACTGCTTTGTGCAGGAAAAGGTTCAGCTGCCAGCAGTATTTGTTCTCATGTCAGCTCGGAAAGCCTCAGACTATGATCTGGTAAGTAAGTAGGGCCTATACATTATTATGAAGATATGGAAGGGAAAGCACTCAGAAGGAATGTTACTTTGAAAAAACACCCATTGCAAAGTATTAAGAGAGAATATAAAACAATGCTGACATTTTCAAAAGTGCCAAGAAAATGAACTTTGAATAGGTTTTTTGAAGATGGTGCAGTTTTGTCTCTCAGAAATCAGGCTGCCATTTGGCCAGATGTGCGTTAATCTGCTGAATCGGAGCAAAATGTGGCTGACAGGGCTTTCATCTATCCATCTAGATGGCCATGAGAGGGCAACCACAGACCCTGAGCAAAAATAATGCTTGAGCACACACTTAGGAAAGGAACTTAAACATCTGATTATGACAAAAACTTTTTAAAATAAGAGACCAACTCATTAAAGATTTTAAATGCAACTCAAACCAATTTCAACATGGGAAAATGATTCAATCTGGTATAATTACCATTCCCATGCCTTTCTTTAGATATTTTTTAAGCTTGCTTTTCTGGATGTTCCCCTGGGTAGGGATGAGGATGCTATCAAATAATGCTTAGATTGAACTTGTCTGGCTTTCCACAGCATCCTGTGATTGAGAAAGATTTATGTGTCCATAAAGTTCATTATCATGTCCCCTGAACATGCATTGACCCATGTCAATTCGTATTGAGTCTAGCTTTGATTACATTAAATTGATTCTATAATAAAATGTCTTTGCAGGTTTTAGAAACTTTAGAACAGTACACTGTGTCCTTAAAGACTGTAATAGCGGATTTTGAGATAGGTAGGTGATGCAGCCATATAAACTAATATCATAATGGAATATAATAATAGAGTTGTCTGGTCTATCGTTCATTTAGACTGTCATGTTCTGCGCAAAACATACACAATTGCAGTTGTGTCAAAAATCATTGTTAGTTTCTCAGTGGATTTTTGTGACATATAATCGGTTTATACAATAAGCCTACCAAAAATTGAGCATACAAATATGTAAACATTTACATATATTTCAATTGAATCTACTGTAATACCTCACCTATAACGTGAATCGTGAATCGCCCCCTTTTCAAAAAATAATAAGTGCTTTAGTAAAAAGGCACACCACTGCTATACGGCACCCTTCAGATATACGGCACCTTCAGGATTATTAAAAGTGTGTTATACAGGTTTTATCTTCATTGCTATGCCTGACTATGCCAGTAGCCTTCAGTGAAAAATCAGGGTTTTGAGCTGAGGAAATAATAAAATGCTTCATAATAAGCCGTGCCTATATGCCCCACTATATAAGGCACACTCACATATTAGGGGGATGGGTTATAAGTGAGGTATTACAGTATTTAACCATTCATCATAAACTATCCTGCCCGAATATTATGATCCGTGAGATTTTTAATCTGTTGAAGGTATGTGGGTATCCCTTCGTAGAGTTCTACCAAATGTGCACATCACAGGCTGCAACTTCCACTTTAGGCAGGCAATCTGGCGCCAAGCCCAGAACATAGGAGGTATGGTTATATAGCGGTTCAACTACCCATGTACCAAACTACACTATAAAACAATGGATATGGATGAACTATGCTGTGCTGAAACATAAACTGCATTTCTGCTTCAAATTTGCATGTTTAAACTATTGGATGGAAGACTTGCTTTTATGTTCTGCAAAGGAATATACATGTAATGTCATGGCAATAAATTTCATTTTGATGAAAACCATCTATGATAGACCAGGATAAGGATCGTGGTTTACCCCCTGGTAATATTTCGCCTGGTCTACCATGGTCACTCACCGCAACATTGGGTCTGCTAGACCAGACTAGGTAAAAATCCGCCCTCACCGCAACTCAGCAAACACTTATCATCTACTAAGTTGTTTTCAGTTTGTTTGCATTGTGAGTTACCCTTGATTGGGTTTCATATCCAAATCTTATGTGTCCCATAACAACATACTTAACATGTTCTCAACTCAAGTCCACCAGATTCAGATTCAGATTAAATGACATAAATACTTTTTTGTGTTTGTTACGCATGAGATGAGAGACTGCTACCTGGTGCCAAAAACTATAGGTTTTACTAAAGGAAAATGAAATAGTGTGCTGTTACAATTTTATATTTATATTGTAGAGCTAAGCATTGCATATCGACATCATCACGAGACGAGGGTATTCATGGGCCGATTATGGGGATTATCATTTTTACCAGAAGATATAATCCCTGTTGCCTATGAAAGTGTCCGCCAGCTGGCTACAAACCAACAGCACAAACAGCTGGCGGCATATTTCTCAAAGCAGTGGCTGGAAAACCCACAGTTTCCGCCAAGAAATTGGAGCGTGTTCAAAAAAAAGATACGCACCAACAACAACATGGAAGGTATTAAACAAAATGTGACATGAAATATCACATTAATAGTTATGAAGTCTGCAAAAGTGGATTACAGCATGGCTTGATGTTGCTTGCTTGAAAACACATGTAAAATACCTACTGCTTAACTACAAAAATAGTTTTTAAAATATATCAGCAAATGTCATTACTTTTCGCCAAATTACATATAAAGTGTGTTGAAGTGGTACGTAATCCATTGTGAATGCAAATTGGGATGAGAATCACCTTGCTGGGGTCTTCGAAATGTAATGCCAAATATAAAGCAATGTTAATCGGGTGGTTAAATTCATGAACCTTAATTACATACCGTAACATGAAAAGGCTACTCCAAATATCTCTTGGTTTACAGGATGGCACCAACGAATCAACCGAAAGATCGAGGCTAACACACCAACGTTTAACTTAATCCTCCATCTCATGGAGGAGGCAGAAAGGGCTGAATTCGAGCACAAAACACTTTCAGTTGGTCTAAATACCAGGAAGAGGAGTAAAAAGGCAGTTTCAGCTGACGCAGGGTGGGCAACCGCTTGGTCTAACTATGAGAAAAACGGAGATTATGAATCGATACTTCGTAAATGTTCCTATGAGCTAACCCCTGTTGAAGATAAAAAAGTAAAACTAAACCGTGAATCATTCATTCCTGTAGTAGAGGAGGTCGAGCCTCTACTGCTAAGGAAAAAAGATGCATTCAAAAAACACTGAGCGTAATATTCTAGGAATCTGACCTTGTTTCTATGTAGCAAGTAAATGGAAACCTTCTGCTCATCATCAGCAAATGTTTTTAAATTTTATTTACCAGTGGCACTGTGTGATCAGTAAGCAATTTCTATAATAAGTTTTAGTTATGGTTTGAGTTATGCTCAATATTCTAGTCAATGTTAGCTACAATATTTATTATTAAATATTTTAGTATATCAAAGTTTTGCAGTTCACTGTTCATATTTATACATATAATCACTCTCTTTTCAATCCCAGTAATATTTCACATGTAGATTTTAGGCATGTACATGTACATTCAGTAAATCTCATACTCAAAAATGACAGAATTTTTCGGTGCTTGTAGAAGTTTGTTGACTAGAATCTTACTGCTACAAACCCAACTATGGTCACCACAGTCAATATATTATACTTTGGCCATTCCCTACCCTGTAGCAGATTGGCATGCCACTGCCAGGAGTTTCTATCATAGGACTAGCAAGAAAAGTTGCAGATGTTATGGCAGTTTGTATAATGGTAAGATCTCAGACCGTAATGGGGCCATTGAAGTTAGGATGACGGTAGGTTGTTCTCAGCATGTATTCTAATCGACTCAAAGCAATTTGATAACACTGGGTGGACCCCATTGAAAGACAATAGTTTGGTTCAGACTGCGTACGATACGTGCTGTTGTAAGCCTGAGAAATGGAATCATAATTTTGAAGAGAACCTGTCTCCATTGGTTCACTGAAATCTATTTGATTAATTCCCTAAAATTACAACAAAACAAATCTCGGTTTTAACTAGACCTTGGAATTAGGAAATTACCTGTAGCAATACTTCAAATTTTGGTGTGTTGGCAAGAAGGACCTGCGGAAATTGAAATTCAAAATTTCGAGTCTCTAGCTCCACCGAAATAGGGGTAGGTCCAGGTTGGTTCTGACCTCCGAAGAGGACCAGCTCTCAAATAAACACGCCGTGCGCAAGTCTCAATTGATATCGACGCCCCTGCAAATCCATGGTTTTATTGACAGAGTGCATGTACCTATAGTCAGACCCCCAACAAATATAAGAAGGGTACCCTTCTTCTCACTGATATACTATGTTTGGATGCATCGATTAACAGGAGTTATCAACCCATACCAATGGGGGGAAAAACTTCTATCTAACTCATGCAATTTTCAGGCATCTCGTGATGACCCCCTACAACTGCAAAGAATGCTGATTATGGTAAAAGCTGTTTTGGACCCTCCCTCTAAACAGTGAAAAGACTTGATCATAGTCTAAACTTTTCTGAGAGTTGAGACTTTGGGTGGGTACAAATAAATTGCTAGGTAAATTACAAATTTGGAAACAGCGGGAAAGGAGACTCAAAGACGGATAAGGCACGCCAAGTTTGAGACCTGACATTTTCTAAGGTAAAATGACAACTTTGGAATGAGCAAGAGTAGAGGATCCAAAATTGGTGTGAGATATGATCAAGTGTCACTAAGAGCACTCCTCAAGTTTGGGACCTGTAACATTCTCGGGTCAAGTTTTATTGGAAGTGGTCGAGTT
>ERZ1740060.1138-NODE-1138-length-10290-cov-3.131510_pt1 | contig 10290 bp, 10 predicted proteins | sample MGYA00581743_ERZ1740060 | MGnify/ENA primary metagenome ERZ1740060 (study PRJEB43018, sample SAMN04849235) | marine metagenome | isolation source: floating plastic debris | place: Pacific Ocean | collected 2008-08-27 | study: EMG produced TPA metagenomics...
TGTGGGCGGCGACACTCCTATGGACGCTTGGGTTTGATACCGTCTATGCCATTCCTGATCGCGAATTTGATCGTCAGTTGGGCATTAATTCTAGTGCGCTATTTTTTGGACATCGCGCCCCGGAAGCGGTGGGGCTTTTCTTTGTGGGCACCGTCCTCATGCTAGCCTGGCTTGGCCTCACAATGGGCCTAGGCATTTTCTTCTGGCTCTCGCTGATTTTCTCTACCTATATGTGGTACCGCCAATACGTTCAGCTCGCCCGCATTCCAAAGTCACCTCAGGTATTTGGCAATATCTTTCGTCATAATGTCACGATTGGCTTTGTGCTGCTCGCAGGCATGGCATTATCGGTCACGTTTAATCTTTAGGCGCACTTCGTTGATGACAACACTATGACGTGGCTGGTTTTCGCCTCGCTGACCGCTTTCTTCGAGGCTTGCAAAGATGCCACGGGTAAACAAAGTCTCAAAACGCTAGACGAATATTCTGTCTTGTTTAGCTTTATGGCAATTGGCGTCGTGCTGATGCTGCCGCTTTTGCTGGTATCAGGAGTTCCTGACATTCAGCCTGGATTTTGGCTGGCTATCTCTATCGGTGGGAGCCGCAACATCCTGGCTTTCACGCTCTACGTTCGAGCGCTTAAGCTTGCAGATCTATCGCTGACGGTGCCTTTAGTGACGCTCACACCGCTATTTTTGCTAGTTACCTCGCCTATTCTGGTTCAGGAATGGCCAACGGGCGCGGATGTATTCGGGGTCTTGCTGTTAGTAATCGGCGCCTATGTCTTGAATCTACCGCCATCTTCTGCTCAGACCCGCCCCCCTCTTTGGACACTGCTCACTTGGACACCGCTCTCTATGATGGCGAAAAATCAGGGCAGTCGCCTAATGCTCTGTGTCGCCTTTATTTGGAGCATTACGTCTAATTTCGACAAAATCGGCGGCGTTAATTCTTCCCCACTGTTCTGGGCGATCGCACTGTTTAGCGTCATCGCAGCAGGCATGGTGCCGTTTGTTTTTTGGCTGGCTGTTTTTCGACCGTCTGTTTTTCGCGCTGACTATAAGGTTCCAGATAGCGCGACAAAAGGCTCGCATCTAGGGCTCACACCCCTATTGAAGCAGTGGCGACTGCTCGGGATAACCGGGGCTTTCAATGCGATCGCCATTACCTTTCAAATGGTTGCCCTCACCCTCGCGCCAGTCGCACAAGTCATTGCCGTCAAGCGAATGAGCGCCCTCATCTCTGTCCTATTTGGTCATTTTTTCTTCAAAGAAAAAGAACTCAAAGCCAGGCTCATCGGCGCGGCCATCATGGTTAGCGGCGTTGTCATGATGTCTTTAAGATAAGTAAATCAGACAGGTATTCAGTATTTGTGTCGTTTTCTTTATGAGAATTGGTTATCCTGTCTCGAATTCGCTATAAGATATAGATGAAGAAATCGATATCGGTTACAGGTTTGCTTTTCTGTTTAAAAGGGTTTCCCTAGATTTTTACAGGCTTCCGTCCGACTTATCATTCTCAATATCCTGTTTAATTTCTGGAGACTACTTGTATGGGCGTTTACGTAGGAAATCTTTCCTATGACGTGACAGAGGCTGACTTAAACAGCGTCTTCGCCGAGTATGGCACTGTCAAACGCGTCACCCTACCAACAGATCGCGAAACTGGCCGCGTACGCGGCTTTGCCTTCGTCGACCTCAGTACAGATGACGATGAGCAAGCAGCTATCGATGCCCTCGATGGTGCCGAGTGGATGGGCCGCGACTTGCGTGTTAACAAGGCTAAGCCTCGCGAGCCTCGTCGCTAGAGTTTTTGATGACCATCGAATGGCTAAGTAATTATTGACTTAAAAGCCTTGGACCTATCTATGAAGGTTCAAGGCTTATTGTGTAGGTTTGACTTGAAACAGTCGCTTTTCAGGTGATTATTTAGGCGAATCTCACAGCCTTTCCATCAACATTCTCGTTATTTCTGTTTTTACATTTTCGTTAACCTTTCATTTTTGGAGACCAAAACCATGGGCGTATATGTAGGAAACCTTTCCTATGATGTCACTCAAGAAGACCTCAACGACGTGTTCGCTGAGTACGGTACCGTTAAGCGCGTGACCCTACCCACTGACCGTGAGACAGGCCGCGTACGCGGGTTTGCATTTGTAGACCTAAGCTCTGATGCTGAAGAGCAAGCTGCCATTGACGCACTAGACGGTGCTGAGTGGATGGGCCGCGATTTGCGCGTTAACAAAGCGAAGCCTCGTGAGCCTCGTCGTTAATCCTTTTGTCCTGTTGAAAGTCGCCCTGTTCAAGCGCAAGGCTTAATCAATAGGTGAATGAACAGGCCTCAGATTTTATCAATCTGAGGCCTGTTGCTTTGAGAGCAGATTTTCTATCCCTAATCCGTTAGCGTCTAAGACGGTTAGAGTCTAATACAGTTAGAATGCACTGGCGAAAGAGAACCGATCTTGCCTTTGAGCTGATAGCTGAACGTTGAGCGCTCGCACTAAACCAGGCATCTCATACCTTGCCACGTTCCAGAGCTGATCGATATCCACGTAGGGATCGTCTTCCATCAGCTGAGTATTAATTTTATTAATGATATTCCAGGTAGCATTGTCTGTCTCTTGGCGCATAGCCGCAGAAATTCTCTTGGCGCTCTTACTAATCGAAAGCAAGCGGCGAATTACTTTGTCTTGTTGTCTAATATCTTCATAGAAGTTAGCTAGAGTCGTCTGTGCGGTGTATCCTTCTATACGCTGTGCGGCATGAAGAATATCCATTAAATACTGATTGTCTTGCTGCATTACGATAACCGGGGCGAAAGGCCAAGAGGTGTGAGTGGTATTCTTTGCGACGGTGATGCGGTAATTGATAATAGCTAGAACCTAGTCATAGAACCTAATAACAGAGAAATTCTAAATAACAGAGTAGTCCCGATAACAGAATAGTATTGTTTGCAACTGAATAACTGTAAAAATAGCTATATGCAACAGTTACTTCTCTCATTGTATCCCGCCTGACTGTTCAGCTTTATATTTCGACACAAAGACTTGTTCTAACAATTTTCAGACAGAACTAACTTCAGCATATCTACACTATTATTCACTATTATTTACGCTGTTATCTGCACAGCTAACTGTGCATCTCTGTCTTCATGGTTGGTTTCAATAGCTTCAGGCTGTGCCTGCAATCGACCGTCCTCCATATACACAATGCGGTCTGCAATATCTAGAATGCGGTTGTCGTGGGTCACAAGTAAGATAGTGCAGCCTTGCTGTTTAGCTAAGGCATACATAATCTCTACGACGTCTCGGCCTGATTTCTTATCGAGCGCAGCGGTGGGTTCGTCCGCAAGAACAATTTTGGGATTGCTGACAAGCGCGCGGGCGATCGCAACCCGTTGTTTCTGACCACCCGATAAGTCAGCTGGGTAGTAGTAGAGGAGATCGCCTAATCCCACTTGCTCCAACATCTTAGTCGCTAGCGAGTGTCGTGCGGCTTTGGGTAGGGCTTTCGGTGATGTATTAGGAAAGCAACCGTGCACTTCTAAACCCATTTGCACATTTTCAAGCGCTGTCAAACTACCGTGTAAATTATGCGCCTGAAAGATGTAGCCATTATCTTTTCTTGCTTTAACAAGTTGACGCTCGCTTGCACCCGCAATTTCATGCCCAACCACCTTCAAACTACCAGACTGCGCAGCTCTTAGGCCACCAATTAACGTTAGCAAAGTTGTTTTACCAGAGCCTGAAGGTCCGGTCATAATCACAATCTCGCCCGCTGCGATTTCTAGATTAATGTCAAATAGTGCTTGCTTTTTGAGGCGGCCTGAGCCAAAGAAATGATCGACTCGATGAACAGAAATTGCAGATTCAGCAAAGAGGGAAGCAGTCATTGGCTGATTACCTAAACTTAAAAAAACAATCTTAAAAACAGCTTGAAAAGCCTGTAAACACAACAGAGAAAACAACAGAGGGTGACCCAAGCAATGTCAGCCTAAAAGATATCTGCCGGATCGGCGGCTTGTAGGCGGCGGGTGGCGATCGCACCTGAGGCATTACACATCACCAGCGTCAGAAAGAACACCAGCAACATGCGGCTAAACGGCATAGAAACAGCTAGCGCGGTCGCTGAAGCGGTTAGCTGATAAGCGCCCATTGCAACCAGCAAGCTAGGAAAAAACCCGAGTAAAGACAAAATCAGAGCTTCTTCAAACACCACACCTAACAGATAGCTATTGCGATAGCCCATCGCCTTAAAAGTGGCATATTCAGCCAAGTGGCTGTTCACGTCGGTTGAGAGCACCTGATATACAATCACCACGCCGACGATAAAGCCCATAGCCGACCCAATGCCAAAGATAAAGCCAATCGGAGAATCTCTTTTAATATCGTTGACTTCAAATTCAACGTACTCTTCGTGAGTGAACACTTGAACATCATTCGGTAAGTAGTTTTGCAAATGTGCTCTGACCTCTTCAGGGATCGCACCTGGATCTAGATTGATGAGACCCATACTCACCACACCAGCGTCTTGCCGAGGAAACAGCCTCAAAAAGTTTTGATCACTTGTAATTAGCGCGCCATCGCTGGCAAACGAGGCCCCTACTCGGAACAAGCCCACAACAGTCACCGTTTGTGGCCCAATTTCTGTGGTTACTGGTGAACCCGCCTTTACCTGCTCGACAGCTTCCTCATAGCTGCCTCTAGCCGCCTCATCAAACAGGACATGCCCAGGCAGTCTAATATCGTCTAGCTTTTGATTTACGTCGGGCAGGGCAAAAGCGGGCCGAGACGGATTTTGTCCAATCAGCAGCATCGACTTTTTCTCTCTAGTCTGCGGATTTTTCCACTCTTTGGTCGCAATGTAGAGCGCATCAGCGGCCTGCACCTGACGCGGGAACTGCGTATTGGGTTTGTAGAGCGCATCCGAAAAACCAAGCTGCATAAAGATGAGAACGTCTGCAAAGGTAATACCTGCGATCGCAGTCAACAGCCTCAGCCGATCATGTTTTAGCTGCTTAAAACCCAGCGGTGTTCTATCTGAAATTGATTTAATGATATGAGAGAGTTTCATCTAAGCACACCTACCTTTCTCGTCCTGTCGTAAAAGATATGTTTGGAAAAGACACGTTCCAAAAAAAAACGTTGAGCAACGGCTTATTCAGCTTGAATCGTCGCTGTCACCTGCAAATTACTCAGGCCGCTGACTCGCTCACTAGAGGCATCATCTAAACGGATATCAACATCAACAATCTTGGCGTCAATATTGGCTGCGGGATCTTCATTGACTACTTGCTGACGATTTACTTGCAAGCCAATTTTCTCGACAGTGCCTTGCAAAGGCGATGAGAGAACAGGCGTTGTCACATCAACAGCAGCGCCCAGTTGAACCTTCGCAATATCGTTTTGGTAAACTTCTGCCATCACCATCATTTGTTGCGTTTGTCCCATTGTCACCACGCCATCGATACTCACCGTTTCACCAGGGCGAGTGTGAATCTCAATGATCTGCCCCTCACTAGGTGCTTTGACATAGGCTTGGTCTAAATTAGCTTGTGCTTCCGCAACCGCAACAACAGCAGCCTCTACTTCAGCGCTGGCAACAGAGATATCAACAGGCCTGATCTCTTCAATTCGATCTAACGTCGCTTGCGCAGCAGAAATTTGCTGCGCGCTGGTATCCTGAACACGCGCAAGCGTAGCACTCGCTTCAGCCAGCCGCTGCTGGGTGGTCGTCAGCGTTAGCCGACGGCTATCTCTTTCTGATTCTGAGAGTGCACCTTGTTGAAAAAGCAAGTCATAGCGCCGAAAATCGGCGCGAGCATTGTTGACTTCGGCTTCTATGCGAGCAATCGTGGCCTCTTGAGTCGCAATATTTCCAAGCTGCTCAGCTTCTAAACGAGAGATTTCTGCCAGCTGCGCTTGGACCTCCCCTGACTGTGCACCGACTTCTATCTGCGCTTGCTTAGACCGAGCAATTTCAACCTGCAGCTGTGCTTTTTGTAGGGCTGACTGGAGGCGATCGCGATTATCTAAAACGGCAATCACTTCACCTGCCTGCACGCGATCGCCCACAGAAACGAGCAGCTTCCCAATCCGACTCTCTTGTCCTGATGTCGGCGCAGTTACATTTACCAGCTCCCCTGCGGGTGCTAATCGCCCCAGCGCCGTCACGGTAGAAATCTGTGGTACAACCTCTACTAACTGAGTGGATTCTAGCTGAGCACTGCGGATCTGCCACAGCCGCCAACCCACTGACCCACCTGACACTAAAAGCAACAGCCCAACTAACAGCCCCCAGCGAAAAGCAGGCTTTTCAGCAATCGACTGCTGTCTCAATACACCTAAGCTCATAACCGTATGCTCTACTTACATTTGCCTATTCGCGCTTGCCTACCTATTCGCGCTTGCCTACCTATTCGCGCTTGCCTAATGGAGAGATGACGTAGTCAATCGCACTATCTCTACAGGTCTACTCTTATATATTACTAAACCGTTTAGTAAAGTCAACATGTAATTGTACTGTCATTCCACAAAGATTCTGCATGCGAAGCGATAAGATAGACGCTATAACCCAAGTCTACGGAGCCGCCTGAGTGACGCATTCAGCGCAATCTAATTCCAGCAGCCAACCTGCTTCTTCAAAAAATAAGGCTGAAAAAGCGGCGGCGATTTTAGCAGGTGCTTTGGAAGTTTTTTCAGCGCATGGATATGCGGCGGCAAGTATGGAGCGAATTGCCAAGGCAGCGAAGGTCTCCAAGCCCACCCTTTACAAATACTTTCAAGATAAAGAAGGTTTGTTTTTAGCCCTAGTACAGCAGCTCACACAGCACAATCGACAGAAGCTCCCTCAGATGTTGGCAGAATCTGCAAAAGATATGTCAACTCAACAGGTGCTAAGGCAGATTGCGACGACGGCAATTGACGACTTTCCTAGAGATTCAGCGGTCTTACGTCTGATGCGTTTAATTATTGGCGAGTCTGAACGTTTTCCTCATTTGGCTAAAACGTTCGTACGCGAAATTGAAAAGCCAATGATTGAGCAGTTTGAAGCTTATTTTGAGAAGCAAACGCAGCTTCATCTAAGCGATCCGATGGTAACCGCTAGAGTGTTTATCGGGTCGGTTGTGCACTACTTGATTATCCAAAAGGTGCTGCATGGCAGTGAGATTTTGCCGTTAGAGCGCGATCGCATGGTAGATGGACTCATTGAACTGATCACTGCAAAAGAAAGCGAAAGAGACCCTTCAACCCAGTAATACTAGCCCCGCAATCTAGCAAAGATACAGTAAGAAAAGACGGCACAACTCATCGTCTATTCGCGGCAATGTAGGTCATACAGTCTTTCTCTAAAGATCACAGAATGACTATCTCGCAGCCTAAGTCATCCACAAAATAGTCACTCTATTTCTTATTCCCTTTCCCGGGTTTCAGCCATAAACTTTTTGGCAAAAAATCGCCTAGCCAGACGCCACGTAGGCTTTCAGAGATCTCCCCTGCCGACGATGCGTCCTAAGCGCTTTGCGTTCAATTTGGCGCACACGCTCTCGACTAATCTCCAAGTATCTACCGACTTGAACTAGTGTCATCAGAGTCAAACTATCACTCCACAATCGCATTCTGATAACATCGCTTTGGCGATCGCTAAGCTTACCAAGCAACATCCTAATATCTCTCTTCAGCAGTTTCTCAGACGCAAACTCTTCAGGAGTTTGCGTCTCTGACTCCAGCAGTGCACCCAGCTCGGTATTGTTTTCACTGCCTACTTTCATATCGAGAGACAAGGGCATTCTGCTTTGAACCCTGAGTGCTCTGACCTTCTCAACGGTCGTTCCCATCTCTTCAGCGACCTCGGCTAATGTCGCAGGTCTACCCAACGATTGAGCAAGCTTTCTCTGCGCCTTGCGCATTTTAGTCATCTTCTCATTGATGTGAATGGGAAGACGAATAGTACGGCCTGTGTCTGCGCTCGCTCTCGTAATCGCCTGACGAATCCACCAATATGCATAAGTCGAAAAACGGTAGCCCTTGAGCGGATCAAACTTTTCAACACCTCGATTCAGACCGATGTTACCTTCCTGAATCAAATCCATCATGTCTAGGTTGCTAGCACTATACTTTTTAGCGATAGACACTACCAGGCGCAAATTACAGCGCACCATCTTTTCCTTCGCCCGCAGTCCAGCGCTGATAAGCCTATCCAGCTCATAAGGTGAGAGATCAGCAGCCTCCGCCCAGGCCTCTCTCGTTAGAGGCTGACCCAGACTGTCTTCTAAGTTTGTTCTGATATCTTCCAGCTCCATCATCTTTTGAACAGCTTTAGCCAGCGTGATTTCTTGTTCGTGAGTCAGTAGCGGAAATTTACCAATCCCTTTCAGGTACTTGCTGACCAAATTAGAAGAACGAGAGCGTGTAACCATAGAATGCTTTTCTTTTTAGTTATCTCTAACTTTTTGTTAAGCTTTTCTGCTTTATACTTTTTATATTGTGGCAAACTATTTTACAAATGTCATCTATCGAAAGCAATACCTGAGAAAGACGAAGAAAATTAACAGCGAAATAAAACGTTTTCGATACGGCTTAAACCGTTCGCATGCAAGCATTTAGAACACTTTAGCAGCATTTGCATACTCCCTGTATCCGGGTCTTTAGCAATCTCCGGTTCAAAGCCTAGTTAAGAGATTTCAAGAACAGACTCAACACCATTTATTACAATTAATCCTCAGTAGTATTATCTTCAGTGTCATCACTTTCAGTAGCATCGCTGTAATATGAGCGAGGCGATTTCTTAGCACTTGCCAATGAGTACTTCAACATAACTGATATTTGACGTCCGTTCTGTAACAAAAACAACACTCATAGTGATGAACGTCGGTTTGCCCAGAGATGCACTCATCAGGCGGTCGATCGGAGCGAGCCAGACCGTTCAACAGGTGCACTCAACATTGATTTCGATTGCGAGTCAGCGTCAGAACAGATATTCTAGCCACAACAACAGAAAAAAAGAACAATAGAGAAAAAAGAACAAGGCATGATGGCTTGTCATGGAACACTCGTTACTGAAACGAGGCCTATCTAAAGCGACCAGTCTAAAAAGACAAGACCCAATCGACGAGCTTTCAGCTATCTCTCAATAGAAGCGTTTAACCATCGTCCCTAAGCGATAAAGAAGTTTCACAACTTGTCGTCCTTACGATGCTGACGATCTTACGGCGCTAACGATAGAACAGAAGGTATTCTGAGATACACCCTTTAGAGAGAAGAAGCCTCTGACCATAGCTGTTATTTTCGAGATAGAAGCTATCTCATCCAAAACCATTTTGCAACTCAATCTTTTGACAGCGGATAATTCATCGCCTGCTATCGACGTGAATAGCAAACCTGAGCTGAAGGTGCTGGCTATTCAAGCGCGGCTTTGCGAAGAATATGGTTGCCCCATTGCTTACTTTCATAGCCTAGACCCGCTAAGTGAGTTGGTCTCAGCGCTGCTTTCACACCGAACAAAAAACAAAGATTCAGGCAAGGCTTTCAAGCAACTGAAGGCAAGGTTTCCTACCTGGGAGAACGTTCGAGAGGCAAAAACTGCTGACGTGCAACAGGCGATCGCGCCCTGCACTTGGCCCGAACAAAAAGCCCCTCGCAGACAACAAGTACTCAGAAAAATCACAGCGGATAGAGGTGAACTTTCACTGGCCTTCTTAGAAGATCTTCCAGTCATAGCAGCGAGAGATAGGCTAGAAACGCTCACAGGCGTAGGTCCTAAAACCAGCGCGGCAGTCCTCTCGATTAGTACACTCAGAAAAACGGCGCTTCCTGTCGACAGCCATCACCATCGAGTAGCCCTGCGCACAGGACTCATTCCATCCAAGGTATCAGTCGGCCCTTCGCACAAAATATTAGAAGCGCAGCTACCCAAAGACTGGAGCGCGCAGCAAGTGTACGACAATCACGAAGTACTGATGCTACACGGCCAAAGGTGCTGTTACTACCGTCAGCCCGAGTGCGATCGCTGCCCTATTCTTTATCTCTGCGCACATGGACAGGCACAAAAATCCACATAAACTTCTAATGAGTGGGGCACCTCAAAAAGCAGTTAAAGCAGTTAAACAAGGAGCAGTTAAAACGGGCAATACTGAGAAAGCTGTTGCACTTGCAAAAGAGAACAGTTACGCGACAGTTACGCGTCTGAGAATTTGAACAGATCGCTCTATTTTACAGCAGCTATTTTGCAGTAGCTATTTTGCAATAGAGCGAAAGAACTACACAATGGGTGAAGCGTTAGTCAACGTCTT
>ERZ1740060.1140-NODE-1140-length-10245-cov-21.389892_pt1 | contig 10245 bp, 9 predicted proteins | sample MGYA00581743_ERZ1740060 | MGnify/ENA primary metagenome ERZ1740060 (study PRJEB43018, sample SAMN04849235) | marine metagenome | isolation source: floating plastic debris | place: Pacific Ocean | collected 2008-08-27 | study: EMG produced TPA metagenomics...
TGATTAGATTTTGAGCACACACTATGCTAGATTGAAATTTAATCAATCCTGATTTAATTCTGATGCATATCGTTTCATTGCTTTATGATGAATAACTGATGAAGCACCGATTGAAATCTGAGTACACCACTTCCGAATAGCTGCTCGATCAATCTGATTTTAATTTGATGAAATATTGCTGTGGTACTCTCAGTGGCATCATTTTGCCTTTTTTGTGGGAAATGTTGTGAAATAGCATCAGTTCAAAACACACAACGGAAGCGGCTGCGACAGTTTACAGGCATTTATTCTTCTATATTAAGATAATAACAGAGAGAGAAATTGAAAAAGAGCAGATCACCTGTAAATTACGTATTTTATATACAATTATGGTGGTGATGGAATTTTTACAGGTATTAAAAATGGACTAACTGGTATGTGTACTCACAAAGACTGTACATTTAAAAAACAGCAAAAATGTTAGAGAAAAACAAATCAATTATTAGTATAATATTATGTTATCAAATGTATGAGTGAGACAGTACGATGGGTATGGATATGAACACAATAAAAGCGGTATATTTACAAAGACTAGAGCTGAATAAAATAAATCTTTAGTAATTTTATTAAAAGTAGAGGAGAAGCTGAACGCAAGAAAAGTTACTATTGTTTAAAAATATTGGGTCGGCGATTTGGATGCGTAGTTTATGATGTGGATAAATACTTAAAGTTTACCTAGGAGCTTTTTAATGTGGGCAGACTCGGGGTCTGTCATGAGGGCTGTTGGCACCGTCAGCAAATACTCTAGAAACACACCTATGTGCCCGTGATACTTGGTTTCATATTTCGCGTTGAACACGAATAGGGATTTAACGTAAAATAACCACATGCCGGTTTCAGTGGTCATTGGGTATACATGGCCAGTTGGATAGACCACGTAATAGACTCCCCCGTGGATGGTCATTCTTATAAATGGTGATGTTTCTGGAAATGCCTTTGGGGGACACTTCATCACCAGAGTGTCCCGGTGCACCGCAGTTCTCCCTGTCAAAGCAGCAGCTTTCAGTTTTTCCATGTTGTCACCTATAAAAGTAAGAAAAATGTAATGTAATGAAAGATTTTATGTATAAATGTCAAACTCATACTGACACTCATTGTTTTGAAGCTGCAATAGATTGTCACTAAATGGGAAGGCTGGGTTGCCAGGCATGCAAGCCTGTATCCAATTTCCGTCAAATCAGTGGCCAGTTGAATGCGTGGCAGGCTGACGGGTCATTCTAGGGAAGGGGGATGATTTTCATTAAAGATTTGATTTGGGTACCTTTTTTCTTGCTTATATAAGAGTTATGCCCTATTGTCAGAAGAGACATAACTCCAAACATATGGACCTGTTTTGTTTATAGGATGCTTCAAATGATAAAAAGTTGCTAATCCGCCTTAAGCTTAGCACATTTTGGTTTAAACCATTGCTTTTAAAGCTATTTTTTGATAAGATAGTGGGTAAAGCTCTGTGTACATGTAGCTGCAGAAATCAGATGGCTTAAACAGTCTGTGGTTCCCATTGATGGGTTGGAGTTGAAAAACTGGTGAATGACAAATGCAAACAGAGTTTTTAAGGCCAATGATTCAATCAGAAGAATTCCACCTTTGCGAATAGGATCGTTTCCGATTTGACAAATAGTGAAAATTAAAATTTCAACTTTTCAATATATCATCAAGAGTAATGCTGCTGCTCAAGTCACGACAACTAAACACTTACTGGAACTAATTCCAAACTAAACTTGCACAGGGTTAACGCAAATGAGCCTCATTCAAAAAGGAAGTTTTCATCGCGTGTTGTGATCAGAAAATTGGAAAGCAAAGTGGAAAGTAGCAATTTAAATCAAATATACATAAACTTTTTTTAACTTTCAAAAATTTGGATTCATTAGCACATTAGGATACAGTAGGCATAACCATGCTGATGTTAATGCTTATCACCTTTCTTGTCAGTAGCATCCATTACGAGATCTGCAAAGCGCTCTTCTAAATCCGCATAAGTATCAGTTGTCCCATTCCCGCCGACAATCAAATCAAATTCAAAGTCAATCTGAAACATAGAAATTAAACACCATTATCCAAAAGATGAGATTGATAGCCCATGATCATATCAGACACAGTTTTTTTTGTGAAATGTTCACTGTTTGTATGATTATCACACTTTACACACACACAGGAACAATGCATTGTTGCGAAAGACGTACACTACCCTTAGCTGATGTTGTTATTGACAGAAGGGGTTATACATAACTATATCTTAAAGTTCTAGGCAGAGGTAAGAATTCTTGACGATAGTGAATTGCATAAATTTAGAGTCAAATGACCAGATTATTTTCAATCATTGTGGGAGTTGCTCTCTCATCGCAAAAATCATGATCAAATATTTCACTGACAAGTACCACAGATCTGACGACGAGATGTTGTATGAATCTAGTTATTACGGCCTAAGACACTAAAGGTTTTCCTGATGCCCTATAGTCGTACAGTCATACAAGAAAAATGAACCAGACATCCACCCATGATCCTCCAATGTTTCACTGCGTTCAACAATTCCCTAGGCAATGGCAATTTGGTAATTTGTCTTTTCATACCATCTCCTTTCTCCGGGTAAGGTGAGGATATAACTCCACTGCCTTTTCGAGGCACAACCGCTCCTCAAGGATTGACTTCCGTCTCTCCGGGTATGTCTCCCTTAACAGTGCTCTATTCCCTTCAGTTAGGGAATAGACTTCCCTGACACCTGAATCTGTAAATTAATTATGATTTATTATACAACTGCGATCAGCTACAAATAGAATGGTTTTCAAACTGTGTTTTGTATGAAGATATTATCATGACCACTGGGTAAAGGTGCGGTTGCCAAGGAACATAACTGTCTATACTATGTCCATTATTGCATTGCTCAAAATTTCATATTACATGATATTTAAATTGGGATAAACGATATTTTCTTCCAATGCGCAGTGAGCTGTGGTAAAAAGACAGTCATATCAGTGTTGCTGTCTAATACTGCAATGATGGAAATAAAGCTTTCACTTAGCAATATTACCTCTGGCCAGTACTTTTTCTGTAGTGATAGCTTCTGGGGGAGAAGCGACATGAGATGCTGGTGCGGATGGTATTTCTGTCTGTGGCTGTGGTGGCTCGGCCAAAACTGGGGTTTCTGATGAGGTGGTGCTTTGAACAGCTGTTGGACTTTCGGTAGTGGAGCTGGCCGCTTTACTGGTCTTTGCTTGGTGGTCATCTCCCTCCATACTCTTTCTCTTTCTGATGCCACGCTTGATATTTTTTATGCAGTAGTCTATGGCACCACCTTGGTCAGGGCTCATGTGGAACAGATGATACTGAAATAGAAATTAGAAGTTAATGGAATGATGTACAGGAAGGCAATGGATCTCTATCTACATTTTGCATGTTTAGTGCCAACTGATTGCAGCGTAGATGTACATCGCACCGTGGCACAAAACAAATTGCACCCTTCATTTGGGATCGATTGGACAAAATATCAATATTGAACCTATCGTTGAAGTCAATAATGAGTTTGGAGTTGTGTCCACTTTGCCGTGAAGAGATAACTCAGACTGCAGAACACAGGATTAACTCATTGAGACGTGGCGATGAGATTAAGATCGACTTGTATCCTAATTTGTATAACCGCATGTTCACGTTTTTGATATGCCAATTGAACATTAACCTTGGATATGCAGTGTACTCTAGTGTTAAGTCCAGCCAAATAGATGCAAAACTTAGTATCAAAATCGAAACAATTGAGTTGAGGGAAATGTTTTCGAGTAGCTTGGATACAGTGATTGATGGGTACAACAGTTCAGTGGCAGTGGTATGTGGTACGTAGGGGGAGGGTCCTTCTTTTCTACCATCTGCATTTCAATTTGATATCAAAATTGCCTGAATTTAAAATTTCATGATAATTAGATGTATCACATTCCTCACACATGTATATGCCATACTTGAGTAACAGAGTGATAGAATTGTTATAGAAAATTTAAACACTACTCACGTAGGTAACACCATTTTCATCAGGCTTCTCTCTGAGGGCAGGAAAAGTGTCAGAAAGATGTGCAGCAAGCTCCCTCTTGTCTGTGTTTGTTGGTTGAGGAAATCTGAAATAACATCATTGTTCCATGTATCAAGCTAGGTAGCATAAATAAATAGTACTGAACCAAAGCAGGCAGTGCGGTACCAAAACCCGAATAAGCGTACACCTGTATGACCAAAAAGCTCCACGTGGCGCTAATAATACGCCTCATCCCAAAAAGGGTGCATTGTTCGAAGCGCTAATTTGTATATGCCATGAAAAGGAGTGAGAAGACATCACCAATACAGTTACAGCATTATGGGAAGAGGTCACATCATATCTTTTTCATGATATTTCAAATCCCTAGAGGTCAAAAACCTGTCGAAAACTTACATACACCCCATACACAAAAGCTATTCATCAGCATTAATTTTTGCCATTTTTGCCACTTGATGTCACTAATTCTAAAAGTATTTAGGCCTATGTTTATATATGTTGTTATGGAGAGAAGCCAAAGAAGCGAAAATAATGTTAGCTAATTTCACCTAAAAGCCAATAATGACATTTTACTAGCTAAAATTTGTGTGTCTAGGGTAAACATTTTAGTAAGTCATACCTTCCAGGGTATCTCTTCTCAGTCATATCCATCAAAGCCATACAGTGGTACCGTATCACCGTCCTCCTGTCCTCTTTCTCGAACTTCAGTTTATCATATTCTGGTGAGCACATATGCTCTACCTTCTTGGCTCCATACACTGGGGATAATATACTTTTTGTGTCATATGTGTACGCTCCACGGTATTGAAACTGAAACGAGAAACATAATTGACAATGTAAGCTCATGGAATAATAGTAATTCAATATAACATATAGACAGGATGAATTTAGATTTTTTTGCTACTGTATCGAAATAGCTTCCTCTGAGGCTGGTCATGCTGCACTATACACACAAGTATGTCATACCAATCAAGCATTAATGGTCATCAAATTTTTTGCCATAGCTTCAAAATGCGTATGTTTGCGCAACATTGGAAGGCGAGAACAGCATGTATGTTAAGCATAGGATTTTCTCTACGATATGTGATGCATACACATTGGGCATTTACAATATGCGTCATACACATCCGCTTACGTATCCAGATATTGATATCCATGCAATGAAATACTGATATTTCTTCGTAACAAGAACCCACCAGTAGTGGCTGTGTTGGGGCTGCTAATGGAGCTTGAGCAGGTGCGATGTTATCAGCAGACTGTGTTTGAAGAACCTAAAATGAGAAACATGTAAATAAAAACAAATAAACAAACAGACCAGGTGTGAGCATGTTTAGTTGGAGTATGAATAAATAAACAATCTGATTGTGTTTTACTGTAATCAGTATTCTTTAGTTATAGATAGGGAATGGAAATAACCCATGCTGCTTTCAGCGCTTTAAGGGTAAACCGTGTTATTATGAATGATTGTGAGATTGTAGAAGTATTTCTACTTTTTTGGGAGTTGTGCCCCCTACATCCATGTGCACATAAATCCTGAAAGTGCAGAATCATCTTAATAAATGAGATGATTATCACATTGCTTCATACCATTACATTACTTGCAGTTTCAATCCATGATTTCCCACAGAGATTGTCAGCCCCAAATATCTTTTTCACTATTTTCTATTTAAACTACTATAACAGTTTTGTGGGAACGATTTTTATGGTGAGATGTGTGCCCAAGTTTTTCAACCTAACATTTCGGTGAGTGTGAATATTGGATTCAAATTTCAATACTGAATTCAAGTTTTAGCGATTAAGACAAAAATTGACATAAACAGTTGGCTTTACATTGATATACATTTTAGGTATGATGTAATTACCTTACAGACATAGTACACCTAAACCATCACACTACAGAAAGACCTAGATTTTCAAAATTTGTCCTTTTGGTATCATCGGTGTCAAATGAACTACTACAGCACAACAACTCAACTTCAATTGGTGGTGATGATCTCAAATGCAGTTGTTATACGTTTATGTTTTCACAATGCCTGAGGGCGAACCCAGAAAACCAGGCAAATATAATCAACTTGTGTTGTGGCATGACAGAAATGTGTTTTGTCAAAGAGTGGTTTTCAGAGTTTACCTTTTAGTGGATAAAAGTCTCAAGTGTGAAACAGACTTGCCAACCCCGAAAGTCGATAATGAGTGTGGCCAACCTCGGAAATAGGGATGCGGTTATTTGTTGGTCATGTCATACCATGGATATTTTATTTTTTTCTTCCAGGCATTACCAGCCAATGGGGATATTTTAATACCAAAATATCAAATAAATTATCGAGATCAATGGTGCTGAAATTGCGAATGATGTGATGCTTAAAATGCGTGTAAATTAGTGCTCGTTTGATATGGAATTTGAAACTTTTAGGCTGGATATGGTTTGGCGGTTTGATATAAGTGTTTCGATGTAGGGTTTGGGAGCCATTTTGGTGTAGTTTATCATGTAAAACTTCGCAAATGGTGAGAATATTTTCGATATAGGGTTCTTAATTATTCAAAGGTTCGATCCATACAGCATTGACTTTTGAATTCGGCCACGATCTTTCAATAGTGGAATCGGCAGTTTTCGATAAAGCCAATAATATTGAAATTGAACTATCACTACGTAGGTTGGCAAGGATGGTTGTATATTTACCTTTCTCATCTGTCTCTGTTTAGCAATCATTTCCGTCTGCACTCTCATGGTCATGTCTTTCCTCATCCTAAGTATCTGACATTCTGTAAGTTTGATGTAGATCATTTCATCAACACCTTCAGCTGTAAATAAATTTAAGACATGATATGTTATGAGGAACATAACACCACAGTGTAACTACTCCTTGGGCAGACCAAGTTCATTGGACAGTAAAGTAGAGGATTTGTTCAATAAAAGAGAGGAGAGCTACTTATTCTGTTGCATAAGACAGTGATCCTCAGCACATTCAACTCCCCTTAGAGGAGACTTGCTGATCAGCAGCACCAGCCATTACAATCAATGACTCAAGAGGGAGTGGGGATAGCCCAATGATGTAAGTGGGATATATTCTCAGCAATTTCTAAGCCTTACTGCATGAGAACCATAGGAGTAATGCTCTACTTCTTCAGTCATAAAACCAATGTTTGTGTGAGTCAGCAAAAAAAGGAATAATGGGAACATGCCATACAAAGGCTACTAGACAGCTAATGTACGGTGCTTTGAAACTGTAAGGAACATTAGCTATTTCAAAGAGTATATTATAGGGTACATTATGCTCTTTGGTTTTCCCTGTTGGTTGATTATATTGATCACCATAGCAACAGGATTGATTTTATTAACTCTTTGTATAAAAGAGGATTTTGAACCAATGAACAGAGTTCAAACTAGTGATTCCACTTTTTGTACACAGTGACAGATAAAAAATTTGAAATTGAACCACAAAACCGACGAAGGACTGAAACCTAACCTAATGAGTACTGGAAACCGTTTAAACTACTAAACTGTGTGTTTACTGCCTATGAGACTGGAGGTATGGGCACTGTGTAAGTTTACTCATCTTGGGATTAGAAAGCACAAGATGCTGATGGTGCATGCAAACTGTGACAAACATTAAACAAAAAATGAACACTACCTACTAACTACTATTTATTCGGTTGGTGAATAGTAAGTCTACCAAACAAGTCAAATAAATGTTATGATGGCTGACTGAGTGAGTGTCATATATTGACTCTACTGTTGCTGATGCTGTTATAGCAAGGAGCTATATTAAAGATAGAAATAAAAGAAGAGTAAGTATGACCATTATGACTCACTATGGACTATGTTCTCAATGTTTTCCCCAGATGGAGCTAGGTAGTAAGTAAATGAGAACAGATGTGTTTTTAAAACCAAAATTTTATTTCCAAAACTTACTAGCAAGAGCTGCCCACCGATATCAATTAATTTTATTGTACCGCTATCGGTAGGCAATGGGCCTACAACTACAATGATTTCCCACTCATGATATTTTAGTGCCAGCTCCCAAAAGGAATCAGGATATCTAGATGGTGATATTAGACTATTAGAGGGCATTTGAGACAGTTAAATCAAGACACTTCCCAGGATAGAGCATTGTATTATGCCTACTTTTAATCTCTTCTGAGCTTTCTGCTCAATAATGTGACAGCTATACTCACCGATTGCGAAGTCAACTATATCGTTGCCAAACTCTTGTAGGAAGTGTTCTGAGCGAGTTGCTGCCTGTGTAGCACTACTAGATGAGTTTACTCTGCTGTTCCCTGGAGGGTGATGTTGTGCTGAAATGTTTGTGGTATTAGATGATTGAGGCATAGCTTTGCCCTCAGACAGCCTGCTGGTAGCGGTATCCACTGATGAGTTGGAGACATTCATGTTCAAAAGTTCTGTGAAACTCGGATTGTAATCACGACCATATGCTTGGAATAACGGATCTGCTGGCTGGTAAGGCTCCATTTTTTGACGTCCTCACTGTATGGCATTCACCAGTGTACTGTTGCATTAGCTAAGTGGATATGAAGTTATATGAAGTCAATACTGCAAATATATTCATGTACCCACACTGGCAATTTCAATGGCATTTGTTGTGAATCTGTGGTAATTACAATAACTCCTTTGTGAATGTTATAGTCTGTTATAATTAGTTGTAACTGTGATCTATTATATTCCTGTTACTGCCATTGTTCATTACTACTAAGGTGTGACAAAATGAAGATTCATACTGCTAATCCACCATATTTTTGCCCTGGGTGTGCAGTTGGTTGTTATTGTATGCCTAACGGTATCGTCAGCTCTTAGTAGGCCTACATAATCAGATGTTTGGCGCCCTGTGTATGTTTTTTTTGGTAGCTCCTACTACTACCCCAGTTAATTGATGGTTATCGGCGCCATTAAGTTCAGATATTTTTATTGAAACAATATGCGGTTAATTCAATCGTTTGGAATTAAGTAGACCTCGATAAGCGGATGAAAGAGCTGATATTTTTGTCCATACAGGACGTATATTAGGGCATCAACAAATACATATAGGATGCTAACATTCACTACCAAATATTCAGATACAGGCCTAGCCTAAAACAGTTTTTGTTTCTTGAGGACCTTGGCCATCGACTGGTGGACATGTGTATTGGGGCAGTGTGTTTTTAATGACACTGCTTGCTTGTTTTAGCTATCCGTGTCCGTGAAGACATCAGGAAATCTCAACAGTACCGGTACCATTCTGTTCCTGCAAGCGACAAATTGTACTGAGAAGGTGAGCAAGCATATATATCTCTCCCCCCTGCTGTTTGCATTATGTAATTGATGCGTTGTCGCAAACAGGCCTACTATTTACTGTCAAATGCAGGTGTGACATGTATAGTCCACTGAAATCACAAAATCACGAAATAAGTGGGATAGACCAAGTTAACAGGTAACAGAGTGGTCACTTTGATATTTCGATCAGTCTAGTATGCCAGACAACACCCAATAATCTGAAACATCCACAGTAGGGTGTTTCCTCAAAATCATTGCAGCCTAAAATATTTTTGCTTCATTGAGTGATAGGTTAACTCAAGTGACAGTTCAATATTTTATGTCACTTTCACAACGGTACATGAAGTAAAATTTTATGGGTGTTGATATTATCTTGCTTGCATTGAGTGATCATGATGATAAATTCAGACCCAAATAACTATGTACCGTTGTATGCTACCTCCAGAATGCATGCCAGAGAAATGAGCACTATGTCCGTAGCTGATATCCCACCTTGCGAATAAGAAAGCAATGTCATGTAAAAATGACAGTAATGTCAAAATTGACAAATTTATTGTTTCAAGATTTTAAAATGATTAGGAAATTAAGCTCTCTTGTTCACATTTTATTGTTTATACTTAAAATATCACTTTTTGCTGTACAAAGTAAATTTTTCAGAAACTCAAAAAAAATTAGTATCACCTTTGTGCATAAATAAGTTTGAGGTCATAGCAATTCACATGCAATGTATTTTCACGCCTGGATTTAAGGCTTGGCCAGAATCATAAATCTTGCGAAAAATGAAGCTTTGGGGCAAGGTGAACCAGCTCTCTCGGGGCAAGGTGAGCCATAGGGAATACGTACAGTAACCCGAATTAATACAATAAAACACCCCAAGAATACTGCATTTGGCCATAAATAAGCTTCAAGTCACACAGCTACACATGAA
>ERZ1740060.1141-NODE-1141-length-10244-cov-2.661007_pt1 | contig 10244 bp, 14 predicted proteins | sample MGYA00581743_ERZ1740060 | MGnify/ENA primary metagenome ERZ1740060 (study PRJEB43018, sample SAMN04849235) | marine metagenome | isolation source: floating plastic debris | place: Pacific Ocean | collected 2008-08-27 | study: EMG produced TPA metagenomics...
AGCGGCAGCCTTCAGCATCGCCGCACCCGGGCCGATACTGCTTAGCAATGCTGCCACAGCTAGCAGGCCAATACAGGTGCGCATTAGTAGTGACGGCTCGGCAATGTCTTGCGTCGCCGGTGCGCCCCAAAATATGCGGAACACCAAACGCCAGACGGCAAAGCTGATCAGCGATGCGGCCAGCATAAGCGCCCAGACAATGCCATCAGCATGGCTTACTGCAATCGCTGCATCCTTGGCGACAAATCCAGTGATGCCGATCTGTGAAAAGGGAATGCCAAATCCCGCAGCCGCCAGTGCTGCGATCACCATAGTGGTGCAGCTAAACGGTAAGTTTCGGCGAAAGCCATGGAGCATTTTCAACTCTCGCACGTCGCTTGCGGCTTTGACCACCGCACCGACGCTCAACCACAGGAGTGCTTGCGACACGCTGAAAGCAAGCAGGTCCAAAAGCGCAAACTGAAATAGTCCAAGGCCAAGCACCGTTAGCAAAAAACCCATCTGCGATGCTGCAACGAAAACCAAAGCACGCGAGACGTCTGATTGCGCACAAGCCACAAGAGCCGCGAATATAGCGCTCACCGCTCCGATGGCCGTCAAAAGCCACATCGCGTTTTCTGCAAGCAGCAAAATCGGTGCCATGCGCAGGAGCAAAAAGCCCGCCGCTATAAAAGTCGTCAATGCTGTCACCATGGCAACCGCGGGCAAAGGTGCATCCGCCGCGTCAACAAGCCACGTGTGAAACACCACTTGCCCGGCCCGGATGCATGCCGCCAAAACAAACAAGGCGCTAAGCAATTCCGCTGTGTTCCAGGCCATTCCAAGGAATTCGACGCTTTGACCAGAATTTTCCGCCAGAACATCAAAAACATCATTGAAGCGCATTGAGTCGGTTTGAACAAAGCAAAGTATGACGGCCAATAACAACAATGCATCAGCAATTCGATTTGTGACAAAACCTGCATTAGCGGTCTGTGCGACACCTGACTTCTGCGCGTAAAACCCAGTAAGTAAGTACGTTCCGACACCAAGCAGCCCCCAGCCTACGAGCAATTGACCCAAATCTTCCGACGCAATGAACAAGGTCATTGCGAAGCTTTGAAAGGCAAGAAAAGCACAAAACCGAGGGCGATAGGGACCACTTGATACCAGCTTTGCATCCCATCGCATGAAGCTGATCGAGTAGATTACCAATAAAGCTGACAGACTTGTCACGCAGACGAGAAGCGGCGCGCTTAACCCGTCAACGCGAAAATTCCAAGCCATCTCCCGCGTCCCGCCCCCCACCCAACCAGCCAAAAACACTGTTTCCGTGCCCCCCCCACGCCCACGCAAGATCAACCATTAGAGCACCGCACTTAACAACATGAAGCCCGCGGCGATCCACACGGCCGTAATCTGGCCGAGCAGACGCCAAAATAATCCGCAGATCAAAGCGCCAATCAAAGGTGATAGAAGGATTGCCTGATGCATGCTTAGCCTTTCATCACTTTGATGTCTTCAAGCGATAATGTTCCATGCCGCCGACGAAAGCTTACGCATATCGCAATGCCAAGCACCGATTGGAAAGTCGATACAGCAATTGCGACAAAAGCAAACAACTGCCCTGCCGTATTTTCCGAAAAGTGCGCAGATGCTACAAGGTTTAGAACAGCTGCAAGAGCTATCATTTGCACACAGATAAGGTTTGCAAAAACCTGCCCTGGGCGCAGAAAGAGGCCAGCAACACCAATCATAAAAAATGACGTTGATACAACGAGGTAATGCTCAAAGCTAATCAATGCAATTCCTCACACTTTCGATCAGAGCAGAATTTTTCCGCCATACCAAAAATCTCAACTTTGCAGCTCAAATGGTACTTTTTCACCCCGCAGTTCGGGATAGATCGCCGCGCATGCGCAGGTCTCAGATGTCAAAGTCACAATTTTGATATCACGCGCAGATTTAGCCAGATCTTTGGCCATTCGTTCAAATGTTGCAAATATCCGATCGCCCTTTTGGTGCAATTCAATGATTTTAAGCGCAGCATCAGTGCGATCAAACGGTCCACGATCCGTCATACGCTCTTCTGCCGTTCGAAAGGAAAGACCGCGCCCTTCCATACAATCAACAATCATGAAATCGGACGCCGTACCTTCATTCGACCACCAGTATCGCCATATTACCCGCCCCTCACCGAGGTCGCGGTGCATATCCTCGCCACCATGAACGGCAACTGTAACCCGGTCGCATTGGTTCAGGTCAAGCGCTTGCGCCACGCCTGAGGCCAGGATGGCCAGGCAGCAGCAAGAGCTTTGGATGAACGAGTGTTTCCTTGGCATCGGTTCAGCGTGCTTTCCTATCAACGAATGCGATATTGCGAGCCCGGTCGCGATATTTTTGCGCCCGTGTACTTTGATTAAGAGCGCTCTGTCTCCTGCTAAAAATCATCATCACACTGGTGGCAAACACGACACCGATCAGACCCACCAGCACAAAGAACCAGAGACCATCAGTAAATTCTATCGAGTCTGCGTCCGAAATGATTTCGATGGCGCGTGAACTGGCCATAAAGACACTGACCTGCAAAAAACATAGGGAGCCAAGCGCCAGAGCCGCCATACGATACTCGAAAGATATCGACTTCAGGGCCGCCAATTTGGGGGAAGAGCGGCGCACAAAAAGCCAAAGAGCGCTCGAAACACCGCCCGCCATCAGCGAGACAGAAACCAACGCCAACAGTCCGGCGTCGAGCAAAAGGAATAATCCTGCACTGAAAAAACACGTAGCCGCAAACAGGAGTATCGATTGATAAGTGGAAGATACTAGGATCGCACCAAGACCGGTCGCGATAGCCGAAACACTCAAACTATAGAACGCAACCGCGCTCATGCTTCATCATCCTCGACGTCACGTTCTTCAAGAACCTCACGGGCCAGTTCCATAGCGCGGTTCATTGCTGGCAAGCCTGCGAACACAGACATCATCGCTATTGTTTCTGCGATCTCGTCTTTACTTGCGCCCGCTTCAAGCAGGTGACGTAAGGTCATGCGAATTTGCATGTCGCCCTGCGCGCCTTGCATCGTAAGCCCGGCTAAAGTGAGCAATAGCCGGGTTTTTGCATCCAGACCGTCCTTGTTAAGCCCCTTGCCAAAAACCAGTTCCATAAAATCTTTTGGCATTGTGGGCCAAAGGCTTTCAAAACCCTTAGGTGAGAAAGACTCCAGCGCAGGGTTGAACGCCTTTGCCATGTGCTGGGCTTGCGCCATCATCAATTCAAACGGGTTTTTGGGCTCTGTCATGTAGGGGCATGAATTCTGTTTCTTGGTTCCGCCTGCATAAAGCCTACTCAGACGTTCCGCCAGACGATTATGAATATGATAGTTGGACGGAGCCGGAAGACGAGGCTTTATGCAACCTCACTGGCGATGTATTGTAAAAATCGGCGCAAGGGCGAATGTCTAGACTGTGGGGACGCCACTTTCCTTACAATCGCTAACCACAACTTCGGCATCAAGCGTGGCGATACCGTCGGGAAGTGCCTCAGAAATAACATAGACCGCATCGGCGCGCGTTACAGATCCCTCTTTGCTGACATTTGTGCGGATCTGACGAGCAAAGCCAAAGCCACGGATAAGTGCATACTGCGCCGCAGCACATTCTGCGTAGCGTACGGCTTCACCTTCTCCGCTCCCACCTTGAACGGCGACGCTTAAATTAACAAGATCAGTTTCCAGCAACCGCGTTTCAACACCGAGATAAGACAATTCATCCAGCGGCTGATTTATGCCAGAAGCACCCTCGGTACATGCGGCAAGAGAAATAAGTACGGCGGCACCGGAAAGATGCCGCCCAACAGCCAGAAAGTAGTGACTCTTATTTAAGTCGCAAAAGCTTGCCAACGGCCGTCTCGCTGGCGATTTCTGAGCGGCCCAAAACGCACAGGCTTTCCGGATCAAGGTTGCTGGCACCTTTCGATTCAAAGTAGGAATTGCGCCAGGCGCGCATCTTTGCGCGTTTTTCTTTGTCCTCGATATGGGCATTTATCTCTTTATCTGTATAGCCGCGATCATTTGCCTTTTGCTTAAGGCCATCGACATACGATTTTGCAACAAAAATACGCGCGCCGATGCTATCGCAGGCGCGTCGAATTTTGTCGGCAATCGCGATAACAAACAGGCCATCATTAATATCTTTTTCCTGCTCGAGACCTGCGTGCGCAGGAGCGCTTGCTAAAGACACTGCTAACATAGTTGCAAACAACGCTACGCGTTTCATACTTGCATCCTTTCACAAAATCACTGCGGCTCTTAGCGCCGCGCAAAGCGTAATTGGGGTATGACTGCTGTGTTATTCAATAACATGCAAAAAAGCATCGGCCAAATTTTGCCATCACCAAAGGACGCAGCGCCCTGTCAGCAAGAGCCGCGACCCCTTATATTGCAAGGCGGCGTCATCGACATCAGGTACGTTGAACCATTCAAGGTCAGACGTCCCAAAATTCTGCACACAATACGTTGTGGCCTCAAAACTACCGGCTGCAAGCGCGGCCTGGAGGTTGCGATCAGGCTTCGGAACCGTGACGGCAAAGCTCATTCGATCCTTGGACTCTGATTTGGCCTTGGTGCGGAAGTTTATTCCATCAAAGAGAACACGCGCCGATCTTTGCTGATCAGTTTCGCAACCAATTAGGAGCAAGCACAAAAACCCAGAAATCAAGGGCGCTATTACGTGTTTTTTTTCAACGGTTTTACGCGTCATCGCTTTCCACCCTTACGGCCTCAACGGCTGTCTCGCCATAGCTGATAAATCATCCAGAAGGCCAGTACAAAACCGCAAAGGGCGATCAAATCAAAGACCAGAAGAAGGCCAAGACCGAAGCCCTCTTATTGACCAATAAGAGTCGCAAGGATCCAAAAGACGCCTGTCCCCGCTATAACGAGGCCGACACGCCTTCCCTTTTTCGCACGCGTCTCACGATCGCCCATAATAGCCAGCAATTAATAGACGTCACCGCCCTCAACGCGAATGGAAAACTCCGTGTCACCGCCAGCGGCAAGGATTTTGGATTGATCAATCCAATTGTCACGCGTGACGCGGCCTTTGAAACCTTGCAGGTTTTCATCGACCCAAGCGACCTCGGTCGCGCTCCATCCGGCGATTTGGTCAAAGTGATAAAAGCCCATGCTGTTGAGCAGCTTTTCGAGTTTCGGTCCAACGCCTTTGATTTGTTTAAGATCATCAGCACCGCCGTCACGTGGCCCGTCAAGACCTTGCGGTTTGGATTCCTCGCCGGGGCTTACAGGTTGGACTACCACCTCGGGCTCTGGTTCAGGCTGCGGCGCAGGTTCAGGCTCGGCCACAGCAACTGGCTCTGGTTCTGGTGCAGGGGCTGGCGCCGGGGCAGGCACAGGTTTGGTTGTTGGCGGAGCTTGTTTACCAGCCGCAGCTTTCCTAACTGCGAGATCGTCTGCACTTTCACCCCAACACAATAGAAACCCTCCGACCAAAGCGACCAATAGGCCGATGGCAATACCAATTATGATCGCAGCTAGCCAAAGCACGTAATAGCTCGCGACCCAGCCCGCAAGACAGCCTGCGCCAAGGCCTGCTGCCCACCAAAACGCCTGACAGATGGTAAGGTTTTTAATGCCGAACATAAGTGTGTTCCCCCGCTGAGCGCGATTTCAACGCCCTTAATTGAAGTCTATTTCACCAAGGTGTCTCCAAAAATGACCCTCTTGGCAAGAACTACATATCATTTAACGGAATGCTACAATTTGATTATCGATAGCCTAAGGGAAAATTTTTTGAGTTTTTCACCCCGGCAATATCATGCCGCGCATGGCCCTTTGACCAGTTTTACACCGCCATTTTCGAGGCGTACAGCACGCTCTGTGGCGATAACAAAGGCGGCGAGCTTCGTCGATTGATCTCGGCTCAATCCTGTTTGCAGTTCTACCGGCAAATAGTCAGCTTCTGTTACCAACTCACAGCCAATGCTCGCTATAGCTGCCTCAAACCGCTCAACGTCTTCTTGGGTTGTGCCCTCCGGCGGCGTAGCACAGCCCGCCTCAATCGATGTCGCTACCACCGCAGCACCCAAGCGTTTATGCGCCTTCAACGTCACGATACCTCCATAACATATTGCGCACCCTATCGTCGTATTCCTTTCAAATCGACAAAGCATGCCACGGGGGATCAAAATAAATTTCGCCTGCGCTCAATGAGCCGCAATTCGTTTAGGCCGAATGTGCGGTCATTTCTGCCAGGCAGGCTTCCGTTTTTCGAAAAATGCCGCGATGCCTTCTTGCGCCTCCGCACCCTCCCAGCACGCGACAAGCGCGTCTATAGTATCTGAAATCTGCACGTCATCAATCGACGGGCCTAAGCGGCGAAGCAGCGCCTTGGCGCTTCCGACGGCGCAAGGCGCGCAGGTCAAATAGGGCGCGATTTCTTCCTCTATGGCGGCATCGATTGCCGCCGCAGGTACGGCGCGCGCCACTAGATCGAGCGTCATAGCTTCTTGCGCTCCAAATTTCCTACCTGACATGAACACGCGTCGCGCTTTAGCCTCTCCCATACGGGCCGCAACATACGGGCCTATCGTCGCCGGGATCAGACCAAGACGCGTCTCTGTTAGTGCAAAATTTACGTCCTCGCTTGCAATGACCGTATCGCAAATACTCATAAGGCCAACGCCGCCCCCAAAGGCATCACCATGCACGCGACCAACGAGCGGCTTTGGTAAAGTGTTAAGCGCACGAAGCATGTAAGCGAGCTTTTGGGCTTCCTCCCGTCGAGTATCCGCGTCGGCCTCAAACTGTTCCCGCATCCAGTTCAGGTCACCCCCAGCGCAAAAATGCGAACCGCGCGCGGCCAAAACCACCACACGCAAATCCGTCTCTGCTCCCAATTGCTCTGCGGCATCGTGCAATTCGGTGATCATATGCGCTGACATAGCATTGCGCTTTTCTTCACGGTCGAGCCAGATCGTCGTTACACCGCGCAAATCTCTGTCTATGGAAATCGTTTCATACATCGCCAAGCTCCTTACCCGTTTTTCTGAGCCAATCTCCATAGAGCCACACCATACGGTCGACGAAACAGACTTTGGGAAGCATTGTCAAAACAGTGCCAAAGATAGTCCAAGCCAGGTCAAGCCACCAAAGGCCGAGTGCTAGGATAATGACACCAGGCAGGGAGGCGAAGGCCAAAGCGTCGGCCCACGTCACATGATGCGCCTCGATCTCATCGCGCCGGTTTAGAAACACGCGTTCGCCCAGAACTCCGCGGGAACACCAATTGTCGAGATCGCTCGGTGGCGCGAAGGCGCGCGGGTTATACCATGCCCAAAACAACGTGCATGCGATCAAAGGAAGGCACCAAAGCCCAATCCAAACCCTCGCCCAAATCGCCAGCACCAACAGCGGCAAAACCGTGAAACGCGTGTAGCATGACCATGGGTTTGCGTGGCGCGCCCACACCATATCTGACATGCCCATCAGGCCTTCCGCAGCCTTATAAACCATGGGGCACTCGAATACTGTGGACGAAATCGGACGCTATATCGAGCGATGCCGCATCCAAGCCTGTGTCATAGCCCAGTTCCGTAAGGCTTTGATGCACGGCACCAGTGGCCACGTTCCCGGCCGCTCCCGGCGCATAAGGGCACCCGCCCAACCCACCGATCGCCGCATCGAAAACGCGCAAACCGTGAGACAAAGAAACCTCCATGTTCTCCAAAGCGCGACCGGCGGTATCGTGGTAGTGCCCGGCAAAGGTCACATCAGGCAATGCATCGCGGACGGCGGCAAGCACCGCATCTATCTTTTCCGGGGTGGAGTGACCAAGTGTGTCGCCCAATGAGACTTCATAGCACCCCAATGCGTCGAGCGATTTAGCCACCTCAACCACCTGCGATGGCGCAACATCCCCGTCATAGGGGCAATCGGTGATGCAGGAGATATAGCCGCGCATAGGGATATTCATTTGCCTTGCGGCCTCCGCGACTGGATCAAAACGCGCGAGACTTTCTGCAATCGTGGCGTTGATGTTGGCTTTGGAAAAACCTTCCGAGGCCGCAGCAAAAATCGCAATTTCATCCCCGCCCGCCTCGCGAGCCGCATCAAACCCCTGCATATTCGGTGCCAGCGCCTCCTAGGAATAGCCCGGCACTCTGCTTCTTCCGGCCATAACCTCTGACGAGCCAGCCATTTGCGTTACTATCCTTGGGCTCACAAAACTGGCGGCCTCAATCCGGCGAAAACCCGCCTGGCTCAGGTGATCGATCAGAGCAACCTTATCGGCAACAGGGATATCGCCTGGCTCATTTTGCAACCCGTCGCGTGGGCCGACCTCAAAAATTTCGACCTGTTCCATCTATGCCTCCACATCGTGCAACCGGATGAGTGCAGCACCCGCTTTGACCTGCGCACCGGCCTGCGACAAAACCTCGGCCACAACGCCATCGCGTGGCGAAAGCAGACTGTGCTCCATTTTCATGGCTTCGAGCACTGCAAGCCTGTCGCCTTGGACAACCGCATCTCCTGGCTTCGCGTTGAGTTCTTTTAAAAGACCGGGCATAGGCGCCTCAATCAAGCTCGCTTCGCTTTCGGCAACGGTTTGCTGGTTGAGCGGGTCAATGCGTTCAAATTCAAAGCCGCTGGCACCAAACACAGTCACGTAAGAGCCGTAGCACGTATAGCGCGGTGCCGGTTTGGCGCCGATAAGCCAGCGCGCCTCACGCCTGCGAAAATCAAGCACCTCATCCTCGACAACCACATTATAGGCGTCAGGCCCAAGCGGCGTAATAAAGACCTGCCGCTCCTCAGCACCAAATCGCAATTCGGCTATACCAGTCATCGGCTGCCACAGCGTAAATCCCGCATCCTCGGGCTGATGCTCCAACAGTCCCAACCCCGCCAAAGCCGCCAAAGCCCAATCTGCCGGACGCGGCGTATGTTCCTGAACAAGGGTATCAAGGTGACGGCCGATCAGCCCGGTATCAACCACCCCTCTGGCGAAATCCTCTTGCCCAGCCAAAGCACGCAGGAAGCTGAGATTGGTGACAGTACCCGCCACTTCTGTACGCTCAAGCCCTGCACGCAACCGACGCAGCGCACCATCACGGTTGCGCCCGTGTACGGTGATTTTAGCGATCATCGGATCATAATAAGGTGACACTTCATCGCCGGACCGCACGCCCGTATCAGCGCGCACATCAGCCGGAAAGCGCAGATGCTCAATGGCACCGGTTGCCGGAAGAAAGCCCTTGGGCACATCTTCGGCATAAAGACGCGCCTCAAAGGCATGGCCATTTATGACAAGCTCATCCTGGCGCGCAGGGAGCCCCTCACCCGAGGCCACGCGCAATTGCCATTCCACGAGGTCGACGCCGGTGATCGCTTCGGTCACGGGATGCTCCACCTGCAGGCGCGTGTTCATCTCCATGAACCAGAAATTGTCCGCACTCGGCTCGGCCGCCCCGTCGACAATAAACTCCAGAGTGCCTGCCCCAGCATAACCGATGGCCTCTGCCGCGCGTACCGCGGCTTGACCCATGGCCCTTCGCATTTCCTCTGTCATTCCGGGCGCAGGAGCTTCCTCGATGACCTTCTGATGGCGCCGTTGCAGCGAACAGTCGCGCTCGCACAAGTGCACTGCATTTTTGCCGTCGCCGAAAACTTGCACTTCGATGTGACGCGGCGAGGAAATCAGTTTTTCGATAAGTACATCACTATTGCCAAACGCTGCCGCCGCCTCGACCCGAGCGCTTTGCAAGGCTGCGGCGAAATCTCCGGGCGCTTCGACCATCCGCATGCCTTTGCCCCCGCCACCGGCAACGGCCTTGATCATGACGGGATAGCCGATCTGATCGGCTTGCCCTGCAAGATACGCCGCGTCCTGATTGTCCCCGTGATAGCCGGGCACCACCGGCACGCCAGCTTGGGTCATCAGCGCCTTGGCGGCATCCTTCAGCCCCATCGCGCGGATGGCCGACGCGGATGGACCGATAAAGGTCAGGCCCGCCGCCTCGACCGCCTCTACAAAATCCGGGTTCTCGGACAGAAAGCCATAGCCGGGATGGATCGCCTGCGCGCCTGTGTCGAGCGCCGCCTGGATGATCACGTCACCGCGCAGATAGCTGTCTGCCGGGGGAGGACCACCGATATGCACGGCCATGTCCGCCATTTGCACATGCTTGGCGCTGGCATCCGCATCCGAGTCGCCAGCAACGCCGCGCGCCCCCATCGTCTGTGCGG
>ERZ1740060.1144-NODE-1144-length-10211-cov-9.257089_pt1 | contig 10211 bp, 13 predicted proteins | sample MGYA00581743_ERZ1740060 | MGnify/ENA primary metagenome ERZ1740060 (study PRJEB43018, sample SAMN04849235) | marine metagenome | isolation source: floating plastic debris | place: Pacific Ocean | collected 2008-08-27 | study: EMG produced TPA metagenomics...
TCTCATGGTGAGACTGACTAAGATGCTGAAAAGTTTTCTGCACCACTAAGCCGTCTGCCTCGAAACCTAACCGTACAGGAGTGGCGACGCTATATTGGGGATGAGCCTTATCAGAGAACCTGCGATAACCTGCCTCATCCAGATGATCACGAACCTGCTGTCGCAAACGGTTATCAGCAGATCGACCCCATGGCAGCGGTGGGAACGCTCAGCGAGGTCATCACTGCTCAAACCTTCTTCGACCAGGCCACAACCCTCAGCCTTGTCAATTAGCACCCTTTCCTTAAAGCAGAAATCCAGGCTCCAACGGCCAACCATCAAGTTGGTTTAATTGACCCTTGATTTCGACAGCATCAGGCTTGTGTTGATTGCGATCTAAAAGCCCTGTGCAACCTAGCCGACAAACTCGCCCCCTTTAGGGCAACTCAGCGGTGCGAGTCAGTCCCAAGCCTTTTTACAGCAGCTGATTCACCGCAGCCCCCCCTAACCCACCCGATTTTGGATTACGGATTTTGGATTTGCGATTCCCAGAAATGCAGTCTCACAACTCATAAATCTCACTGCGATGCCCGACCCGATCCACCGTAATCACCCGAATCGCATCTTCAAATTCGTAGATTACCCGATAGTCACCCACCCTCAACTTGTAGAAACCCGCTAAATTTGCCGATAAAGGTAATGGTTGAACGTTCTCAAAGTTTTCAGCTAACCAATCGATCTTGGTGACAATGCGCTTACGAATATTCGGGTTGAAACGTTTCAAATCCTTGACCGCTTCAGGCTCATACTCAACGGTGTAGCTCATCCTCAATCCAAGCCCAGTTCAGCCATCACTTGCTCAGAAGAGAGGGCTTGCGTTGCCGACTGCCGCCGTTCCCGCATCGCTAATAACTGTTCCTGCAAACCAGGCTTCAGCACTTTCCCCTGATCTGGATCCGCTAACAAGTCTGCCAAAACCGCCTCGACGGTTTCCCGAATCAGTAACCTGAATTCCTCCACCGTCAAGTCTTTGACCTGCATGATTGCCTCCATAAGCATCTAAAAAACATTGCAGCTCCATCGCTATAACCAAGCCACATTCAAAACCAAGCCCAGTAAAACCAGCTCGTCGGTGCTGCTAACGCCTTAGATGCAGCATATCGCTAGGATAACCCCGCATTGACAGTTGCCAATGGGGCTGATTGCTGGGGTGATTGCAGCCGAGACGTCTCCACAGGAGCATGACCAGAAGATCTTACTTAGGAGATTTCCAGGTAAGAATTTACCTTGGTAGGGGTAGGTCTTGTGCGTACCCTCCGCCAATTGCCCCTGAACCCACCGATTTCTTGATTCGTGCCCTCCGGCAGGTTATCGAGGGCACCCACAAGAGGTGCCCCTACATCGGTTATGGCAAGGCGAAACGCACCCTAGCCAGGTATTTTCTTTTCAAGAAATGCCCTTAGGTCGAAATTGCCGGGGCCAGACCCACTAAATCATCCAACTCCGCGTAGTCGGGCAGCGTTGTATCAATCTGTTGGCCACGCCGCAACACCACTCGATCGCTCTGAGGCCGAGCCAGCAATTCATTAAAGGTGCGGGCCTTAAATAGAACGAGATCAGCAGGCTGACCTAGAGCAATCGCTCCAGGCTGCGACAAGCCCATGAGTTTGGCGGGCGTCGCCGTAATCGCTTGTGCCCAGTTGCCAATCGGGCGATCGAGCTGACCAATCCGCACCGCTTGGGTAAACACCTCCAGCCCATCGTGGTCCCCATAGGCATAGAACGGGTCGCGGCAGTTATCGCTGGCGATCGCCACCGGAATGCCCGCCTGCTGCAGCTCATGGAGAACGGTAACGCCGCGATATCGGGGCATGCGCTGGGGTTGCCGATCTTGCAGATACAGGTTGCACATGGGCAGGCTGACAATGCCCAACTCGGCCCGCTTGGTCCAAGCCAGCATGTCCTGTAAAACCTCGGGTGGCTGGACCGACAGGGCACAACAATGACCACAAACCACACGGCCTTGGAAGTCATGGCGCATACGCGCCTGAGCCACCTGGCGCAGGACTTGATCATCAGGATTCAGACTCTCATCCACATGGAAATCGAGGTCTAGCCCCCGCTCTGCAGCTAGGGTAAAGACGCGATCCAACTGCTGTTCGAGAGCTGGATTGGGGTAAGCCACGCCCCCCAATACACCGCCAATTTCAGCCACTTGATCAGCCAAGGTAACCCCGTCCGGGGTCAAGAAATAATCTAGGCTGACCAGACAGACGCTCTGTAAGGTGATGCGATTGCCCCATTCCTTTTGCAGGGTTTGGATCACGTCTAATGCTAGAGCTGCTAAAGGACCCGCCGCATCAAAATGGGTGCGGACCGCACGGGTGCCATGGGCATAGCTGCAGCGCAGCCCAAAGTCCATGCGTCGATAGAGATCTTCGCGGTGCCAATGCGGTGAATCTTGATTGACCGCCGCTAAGGCTTGGTGAAAGGTGCCGTCCGGGTTTGGGGTGCGGTTCCAGATTTGTCCTTTGTCTAGATGGGTGTGGCTATCGACAAAGCAGGGCCAGACCATCCCCTGGGCCAAGTTCACTTGGGGGGCATCGGCGGGGGCAGTGCCCACTGGGGCGATCGCTTCAATCTGCCCAGCCTTAATCGCCACATCCGCCGCAATTAAATTCTCTGAAAATGGAGCCGCAGCCAGGGCTGGAAGCGTTGTTCGATACGGGACAGTGGGATCCACTAAAGCCAGAGGCAGGCGGGCATTTGTTAGCCAAAATGAATGTCCTGGGAGCGCTTGGCTCCAGGTGGGAGATGAGATGACCATATTGCGTTTCGATGAACAGGAACACGTATCCTTCAGTGAACCTTACTCTTCCCTAGGTAAAGCACTCTCATGCCAATGGTTGAGCAGGCGATCGCTCAATAGGGTTAGCCCCACAAAAATCATTACCCCCAGAGCCGTGGTCATAATCAGCGCGGCAAACATGCGGGGAATTTGCAGGTTATAGCTGGCCATCAAGATTTGATAGGCGATGCCTGCACGGGAGCCACCGGTCCCAGCTACAAATTCAGCCACCACAGCCCCAATCAGGGCGAGTCCCCCACTGATGCGCAAGCCGCCCAGAAAATAGGGCAGGGCACTGGGCAACTGCAATTGCCAGAGGATCTGCCAGCGGGACGCCCCATAGAGCTTAAACAGATTTCTGAGATTGGGGTCAGCGCTGTTTAGCCCCAGGGTGGTGTTCGACAAGATCGGGAAAAAGGCCACAATCCAAGCGCACACCACCAGAGCAGCGAGGGTGTTGCTTTTGAGCCAAATGATGATTAGGGGGGCGATCGCCACAATCGGCGTCGTCTGCAAAATCACCGCATAGGGAAAGAAGCTGCGCTCAATCCATTTGCTCTGGGTAAAGAGCACCGCGATGAGCACCCCAGATATGGTTGCAGCCCCAAAGGCCAGCACCGTGATTTTGAGCGTGATTAGCAATGACGGAAACAGCGTCGGCCAGTCTTGAATCAGGGTCTGCCCCACCAGCAGTGGACCCGGCAGTAAATAGGGGGGCAGGGCCAATAGCCGCACCAGCAGTTCCCAACCCGCCAACATCACCATGCCTACGATCACAGGGGCAATCACTTCTGCCGAAGACAACAGCGCCAGCCCTTGGGTTCGGGGCGGCAGTGGCTGCTGTGTTGAGGCAGCTTTAGGGTGGGGAGACTGAACAGTCATTAAAAACAGGCGTTATCTGCTCTAGGAACAGGCCCCATTTTGGGCTGTACCTGTCAGGATAAACGTAGTCAGCATCGTTCTCATCATCTATGCCGCCTCTGATTGAACTGAACGGCGTTTGTAAGGTCTACGGGCTCAGCAATACCGAAGTCCGCGCCCTCTGGGATGTAGACCTCACCATTGAAGCCGGTGAATACTGCGCCATCATGGGGCCTTCAGGCTCTGGGAAATCCACCGCCATGAACGTGATTGGCTGTCTGGATCGCCCCACTACCGGCACCTATTGTCTGGATGGTGAGGCAGTGGCCCGTCTCGATGATGATGCCCTGACCCACATTCGCAATCGCAAAATCGGCTTTGTCTTTCAGCAGTTTCATCTGCTGCCCCAGCTCACGGCCCTTGATAACGTGATGTTGCCGATGGTTTATGGGGGCATTGCTACGGCAGAGCGCCGCGATCGCGCCACCGCTGCCCTAGAGCGGGTGGGACTGAGCGATCGCATGGTCAACAAACCGGCTCAACTCTCGGGGGGGCAGCAGCAGCGGGTGGCCATTGCCCGAGCGATCGTCAATCAACCCCTGTTAGTACTGGCCGATGAACCCACCGGTGCCCTCGACTCCCAAACCACCCGAGATGTGTTGGCCCTCTTTCAAGACTTGAACGCCAGCGGCATTACCGTGGTCATGGTCACCCACGAACCCGATGTAGCCCGCACCACCCAGCGAATTATCTGGTTTCGAGATGGGGAGATCGTCAATGATCACCTCTCCCCCCAAGACATCGGCCATCTCACCATGGCAGCCTGACTGCCACTACGCCAGCTTGCAGCAGGTTTCGCCACTGCGCTCAATCCAACCGTAAATCATCCCCGAGGTGGAATGACCCACGGCACAGCGGCCTTCGCGATCGATGACGATCACGCCGCCCAGACCATTCACCTTTTCGATTAAATATTCAATGCCCGCGGTTGCTGCTTCTTGGGCCGTCATCTGCTTGAAATACACAAAGTCAGCGATCATCTTGCTCAACACGGTGCGCTGGAACTGCTCTCCATAGCCGGTGGCAGAGACGGCACAGGTTTGGTTATCGGCAAATACCCCAGCGCCGATGATCGGGCTGTCGCCGACTCGACCCCAGCGCTTGTTGACGATGCCGCCCGTGGAGGTGGCCGCTGCGAGATGCCCCTGCTTGTCCCGTGCGACCGCGCCGATCGTGCCTAATTTGCGTTGGGGTTCGGCATCTTCGTGATCTAGCATCATGCCCCCCACCTTTTGGGCTTCTCGCCATTGGCGCACCCGCGACTCCACCACAAAGTAATCGTCGGCCATGGCCGGGACATTGCAGAGTTTGGCAAACTCTTTGGCCCCCTTGCCAATCAGCATCACATGCTCGCTCTGGTCAAGGACGCAGCGGGCTAACGTAATCGGATTTTTAATCGAGGTGACGGCGGCGACAGCGCCAGCAGCTAGGTCTTGGCCATCCATGATCGCCGCATCCATTTCTACCTCGCCATACTCGTTGAGTACGGAGCCGCGCCCAGCGTTGTACAAGGGGTCATCTTCTAGGCGAGCGGCACAATATTCGACCGCATCAAGGGCGCTCCCCCCTTTTTCGAGCAGTTGCCGCCCCTCTGCCAAAATGGTTTCGAGGCTGCTCATAAAGCCTGCCTCGGTTCCTTCTCGCCTAATGTGCTCCAGTGCTCCCGCCCCACCATGGATCATCAGGGAGAAGTGTTCGGTCATAGCATGTAACTGCGTTAAGGAAATCTGCAAGAAGCAGATCTCCGAGCCTATCACACTTACAATAATTTCGATCTAAAAACGGTCAATCTGACGACAGAATTAGCCTGCCATGTTAGCTACTTATCCTCAGCTTTCGGAAAAAGAGATGCTGTCCTTTGCGATCGCCGAAGCAGAAAGCCTTAAAATTCGCACTGACTTGATGCTAGAGGTGCAGCGCTACATTCAGTATCAGGGTTGGAACGCCGAAGAAGCGGCTATGGCGCTACGGCAAACATTGCCGCAGATGCAAAATTTGCTGAATGGTGAAATCAGTCGGTTTACCGCAGAGCAGTTGATTCAGCTCCTGTGCCGCTTGGGGCGTCACGTTCAGGTCATGGTGACCGACTAGCGCACTATCCAAGCAATTAGCAAACTGACTGCCAATAGGCCCAGCCAGGGCAAGAGTTGGCCGTAACGTCGTTGAGAAGATTTTGCTCTCAGCGACGTTTCTGGTTGTTGAGCATCGACCGACTGATAGAGCGTGCAGGTCTGTGCCGCGGGTCGCTGAGGAAATGTACAGGAGTCGTCCAGATTGTAAGTGCAAGTTGCGCAAAGGCTATCGCCTGCTGCGGCCCGATGTAGGGGAATGCCGGGATGGCCAAAAGCTTTCAGCATAAGGCCACAGTGCCCACAGCGAACGGCTTGGGCATCAACAGCTTGGTGACAGCGAGGGCAATGGGGCATACCCGATACCGGTGATGGGCGTTGCCCGTATCCTAGCTTGGGCTTGTGGACCCTACAGGAAAGCGACGAATTTGGAATTCTCGACTAGCAATCATTTGGTAAGGCCGGTCAAAAGCAGCATCAAAGCGCTGCTCAATCTCAGTTAATTCTGCTTCAGGAATTGCCTTCCACACCTCTCGACTCTGCCAGTGAATCACCAAAACGACCCGCTCTAAATCTTGAGGATCAATCCAGGTTTCTTTGCTGATAAAGCCTGGATATTGCTGTAAGGCTGATGTCCAAATTTGATCATCGAGCTGTACATAGCGCTCGCGCTCTTCCACCGGCACCTGAAACTCCAACCATTCAATCACCACGAGTTTATGTTCCTTATGCTTGGGTTCGGTTCTCGGGCTAGGGAGCCCCCTCCATTGTTTGCCAAAATGGGGCGGTAAAGCCCTGGAATTCAACCCATTGCTCGGAGGCAATATGGATACGACTAGCCTGCTCCGTCAGATTCTTATGCTTGGTATTGGTACAACCTCTCTAGTGGCGGAGCGGCTGCGCCAAGTCACCGATGAGTGGGTCCGTGATGGTCAATTTAATTCTGAGCAGGCCACCAAGCTAGTAGATGAGGTGATGGCCCAGTTTTCGAACGAATCTGGTGCCCTAGAGGAGCAAATGCAGCGACAGCTCCGGAATGTGCTCCAAGACCTAGGGGTTCCCCGCCAAAACGAAATGGACGAACTGCGGGGACGTATCGATCGCCTAGAGCGCCAAGTTCGTGAGCTGGAAAATAAACAGTGGCGTTAGGTGGGTGCTCAGAAAATCTGAATGGGAGCTGGCCCAGATCGACTGCTATTTTCGCTGACCCATCATAAATGCCCTTAGCCCGGTAGGATAAGCATTGACTAGCATCTGATGGTGCTTGATTCTTTTGCTCTGTAGCGCTGTTGGAGGATTTTCCCTTGCGCGACATTTTGATCAGTTTTGCTGTATTAGTGGCGTTTTGCCTGGTGCTGGTGGTGTCCCAAATGGTGGGTGGCAATGCCCCAGCGATCGCAACGCCTGTGGTCGAGTCTGAGATAAACCTGCCAGGGACCCCGCTGGCGCAGTCTGCAGCTGACTTACTGCTTGAAGAAACCGTTGAGGAACCGTCTGAAATGGCCGAAGAAGAGACATTTATTACCACCGATTCAGGTTTGGAGTACTTGGAGGTGGTTGAGGGCACCGGGGCGATGCCCCAGCGGGGCCAGCAGGTGACCGTTCATTACACCGGCACCTTAGAAGACGGCACCCAGTTTGATAGCTCTCGGGGGCGCGGTCCCTTTACCTTCACCATTGGTGTGGGCCAAGTGATCAAGGGCTGGGACGAAGGGGTTGCCACCATGCGGGTTGGCGGTCAGCGACGCTTACGGATTCCGCCTGACTTGGGTTACGGGGCTCGGGGGGCTGGGCGAGTGATTCCGCCCAATGCCACGCTGATTTTTGACGTTGAGCTACTCCGCATTGGCTCAATGTGATTTGGGTCATCTGCTCTATCCACCTGAGTAAATAAAACAACTCATTTATGTCCAGGGCGAAGAGTTCATAGCCCTGGACATTTTTAGTTTTTTGTCCAGAATTGGATTCATGTTGCGGCGTTTGGGTGAGGGAGACGATGAGAACAGTAACTTATTACGTGGCCTGCAGCGTTGATGGTTTTATTGCCCAGGGGGATGGTTCCCACGATGGGTTTGCCCAAGATCCGGGTTACTACGCCGAGCTGTTTGACCAGTTCCCAGAAACGGCCCCCACCCACCTACGAGAACCCATGGGCATCACCGCTGAGAACCGGTGGTTTGACACGGTGCTAATGGGGCGCAAGACCTACGAAATCGGCCAAAAAGAGGGCATCGCCAGCCCGTACACCCACCTGCGACAGTACCTGTTTTCGCGCAGCCTCAAGGAGAGTCCAGATGCCAACGTACAGTTGGTCAGTGACAACGCTATCGAACAGGTAAAGCAACTCAAGGCGGAACCGGGCCAAGGGATTTGGCTCTGCGGCGGCGGTGATTTAGCCGCCACGCTCTTTACTGCGCAACTGGTTGACCAGCTAATTCTGAAGGTGAACCCCTTTTTAATGGGCACCGGTATTCCGCTCTTTTCTGGCGTGATTCAGCAAACGCCGTTAGAACTCACCCAGAGCCAGATTTATCCCAACGGCGTTGCAATGCTTCACTATGCGGCTAAGTGCTGACGCACCGCCAAAGCAATATGGTCGGTCCAGTGATCCACCAAGGTCGCTTGTTCAGCCTCGACCATGACCCGAATCAGGGGCTCAGTGCCGGAGGGACGGACTAAAACCCGACCCAAATCCCCCATGGCAGCTTCAGCCTTCTCAATTGCTACCTGCACCGGCGTGCAATCTTGCCAATGCTTGCGGCGATCGCGATCCTCCACCCGCACATTCTCCAACCGCTGGGGGTAGGTCTGGAAGCTTTGATCTACAAGTGCCGCCAATGAACCGCCGCACTGCTTCACCAGTTTGGCTAAATGGAGCGCGGTTAAGATGCCGTCGCCGGTCATACTGTAGTGGTGACAGAGAATATGGCCAGACTGCTCACCGCCGAGCATAGCGCCGCGCCGCACCATCTCAGCATGAACATGCTGATCGCCCACCTTGGTGCGCACCAGGGTGCCCCCCTGCTTTTGCCAGGCCCGCTCAAAGCCCAGATTCGCCATCACGGTCGAAATAATCGTGTCCTGCGGTAAGCGCCCCGCATCCCGGAGGCGCTTGCCCCAGAAGTAGAGAATGTAGTCACCATCGACCACCCGACCCTGGGCATCCACCGCCAACACCCGGTCGGCATCGCCATCAAAGGCAAAACCAATATCGGCATTGTGGGCTTGAATGGCCACTTGTACTGCTCCGAGGTGGGTCGAGCCACAGTTGACGTTGATGCGATCGCCATCGGGTAAACCATGCAGGCTAATAATTTCTGCATTTGTACCGTCAAAGGCGCGATCTGCAATGCCAGCAGCAGCGCCCCAGGCCATATCCAGCACAACTTTCAACCCGCTCAAATCGAGGCTGGGCTGCAGCGGCTCATGGAGAAAATCGAGGTAGCGCTCAATCAGCTCGGGACGGGGATAGTACTGGCCCCAGGCTGGAGATTCAATATTGCTTGGGGTGCCCTGAGCGCCGTTACGCAGGGCTTGCTCAATTTGCTGCTGAATTTGGGCCGACAGCTTGGTGCCATCAGGGCCAAAGAACTTAATGCCGTTGTCACATGGGGGATTGTGGCTGGCAGAAATCATAATGCCGCCCATGGCCCCCACCTGTTGAGAGAGGTACGCCACCGCTGCAGTGGGGCAAAGGCCCAGATTCCACACCTCGATGCCTGCGGAGGTGAGGCCAGAGGCCAAGGCCGTGGCCAGCATATGTCCAGAGCTGCGGGAATCTTGCCCGACCAGGACGGGGCCTTCTTTGAGGGTGCTTTGCTTTAAGACCTGGCCAGCCCAGTAGCCCACCTGCATGCCCAGGGGCGCAGTGAGTAAGTCACCGGCTCGACCACGGATGCCATCGGTGCCAAATAATGGGGTGTTAGGGAGGCTGAGTGGCGTCCAACCCAGGCCGTGGGGAGCACCAAGGGTAAAACCGTCGGAAATATCAGTCCGGGCAAAAGAACGTACCATTGATTTACAACTCCTCACATCCTCACCATCTCCAGAGGAGAATAGCATCTCGTCTCCAAAATCTCCGCTCGGGTGAACCAGTTACCGGATAGAACACCCGATTTGTCATGTTGTGGAAAGCTTGCCATGTCGGATACAGAGCCTGTTGAAGCGATCCCTGATACGTTTTGGGACGGAATCAATCAATTTAACCAGGGTGAGTTCTATGCCTGCCACGACACCCTAGAGGCGATTTGGATGGTGGCGGATGCGGCAGAGAAGCCTTTTTACCAGGGGATATTGCAAATTGCGGTGGGACTTTATCACCTCAGCAATCACAACTGGCGCGGCGCGGCGATTTTGCTGGGAGAGGGCAGTCGTCGCCTAGAGCCCTATGAGCC
>ERZ1740060.1145-NODE-1145-length-10204-cov-3.453936_pt1 | contig 10204 bp, 9 predicted proteins | sample MGYA00581743_ERZ1740060 | MGnify/ENA primary metagenome ERZ1740060 (study PRJEB43018, sample SAMN04849235) | marine metagenome | isolation source: floating plastic debris | place: Pacific Ocean | collected 2008-08-27 | study: EMG produced TPA metagenomics...
CACTCCTTATCGCTCGGGTTATGCCGCCTCAAAGCATGCTTTACACGGTTTTTATGATTCGTTACAGGCTGAACTACATCAACATGGCATTAGGGTTTGTATGATCTGTCCGGGTTTTATACGAACTAACATTTCCAATAACGCCCTCACTCAATCCGGTGAAGCACTTGGAGAAATGGATCCGGCACAGGCTAATGGAATGTCTGCTGACAAATGCGCTAAGAAGATAATCTCAGCTATTCAAAAAGGTAATTCTGAAAGCAACATTGGTGGAAAAGAAACGTACGGAGTCTTGTTAAAACGGTTCTTTCCTGACTTGTTTAGAAAGATAGTGCGTGGGGCAAAGGTCAGATAGTATAGTCTGAAGCCCAGATTAATTTTTTATTAGTGAATCATCACACCAAGATGAGCGCCCGCCCAACGCTGTCGTGCTAGGTCTGAAGATACATAGGACTCGTTAAAAAGTCCTGGCTCAATGTTTAGCGGGTTACTGCTTAAGGCTAAGCTGTACGAGAGTCCACCAAAAACATAAATACTATTCAATTTAGGGTGTAAGCGTGTGCCTACAGATACTTTAGCCCGAGAAATGAGGTTGAGCTTATCATTTAGCTCATCACCTTCATTATAATGCATAACTTCTAATCCACCACTTAGAAAGCGATATTCATTCATGCCTGGTGTAGTAGTACGATTGAAAAAACGCTTGTAAAGCCCATAACCTAGTGCCCACTGCGTTTGATCCTGCTTTATAAAATCAGGGTTGTAACCAAAAATAACTGCGTTCTGAATATAAATAAATTTGGAGTCCTGTCTTCTGCCATTCTTTAAGGTACCTGTTACCAAGTGATAATTAGTATAAAAAAGTTCATCAGCGTACACCATAAGTTCTATACTGCTACCAGCATTGAATAAACCAATGGCAGTACCATCTCGTGTTCCAGCCTCCTTGCCACCTCTATAAATATTTATTAGCCCAATTTGTGTGCCCTGCATCTGCCCACCGATATTTACTAAACCTACTTGAAAACCATTTATTTTCTTGGCACGGTTCACCAACCCAATCTGAACCGCAGTTTGTTTTGACTCCAGCATAGTATTCTTCCCCTGAATGGTCTCAGCTCTGTTAAAACCTGCTACTTGTAGTCCCTGCAAAGTTTTACCTACATAATTAAAGAGAAGGCTTACCTGGGTTCCGTCATAAGAACTCACTACAGCATTGTATCCACCCGCCAGCTGTACTCCAAAGCCATATTTCTTCACTACGTTAGCTATGCCGCCTACCTGTAGCCCAAATAAGGCCCCATTCGCTAAATTCACTCCGCCTGTAAACTGACCTCCGAATACATTAGTGATTACTATATTACTTAACCCAGCTACTTGTAAACCTTCCAGATTAGCCTCAAAGCCCGATTTGATCTTTTTGCTAGCTTCTTTAAAATTCATGGCAGCGAAAGCGTTTCCCCCGGTAGCGTTGAAGAGGCCCGCTATCTGAAGGCCCTTGGTATAGCTCGTGTTAAGATTGGAGAAGGTAGCTAGTTCCAATACATGATTAGCCACTGAATAACCTGAGGTCATATTAATAGAAAAACCATTTGCATAACTGCCAGGGTGTAAACCGTTGGTTCCTAAGGAAGGCGCAATCGAAAATTGGAAAATACGGAATCTCAAAGAAGCTTTCTCTTGTGAATAAGAAGAAAAAACTATAGCACAAGCACCTACAAGAAAAAGTAGTTTTAGTCTCATTATCAAAACTATTGTCAACTCAAGTTCCCGAGATTAACGATAGACTTTGACCTACGGTATAAATACTCGATGGATAAACGTATTTTCAGGTAGTTAGCGGTTACCTATCCTTAGACTTGAATAACACCCTCCCTCAGTACATCCAGATAACTATGGTTGATCTGGGTAATTGGCATAGAAAAAATGTTAGGTTTATGATCACCTTTCAGTTCCGTAACTCGCTTTTCTATACGTGAATAAAGAAGCGACTTGGTTTTCACTAAGAGGATAGTTTCAGTAGTGTTTATCACCTCCTCACCTGACCATCTCAGTGTATGAATACTGGGTATCACATTGGCACTATTTGCTAGTCTTTCCTGTATTAGTGTTCTACCAATTTCTCTTGCCTCAGCAGCATCCTTGGTAATTAGATACACCAAAACCATATTTAATTATTTCGGCTGTAGAATCCTGAGGATGTCAATGATTTACGCATTAGAGTTCTGGCCCTATGCAATCTGGTTTTGACCGTACAAACGGGAATGTCTAATACTTTACTAATTTCGTCATATTTTAAGCCCTCGAAGTCTCGTAGAAATATGGCTGACTTAAACTCAGGCTTCAACCCATTAAAGGAATTCATTACTTCATCGCTAAATGTATTTTTAAATACTTCCGGACGAACTGAACTTTCATAATACGGATTTCCAGCGTTATCCTCAGGTATTTCTATGATGGGGTTATTTTGTTGGCGCCGGTAGCTGTTTATAAATAGATTATACATCATTCTGAACAACCAGGATCTGGCGTTAGTACCCAACTCATAATGCTGATAATACTTCACCGCCCTCAGAAAAGTATCCTGTACCAGATCATTTGCATCTTCGTCGTTAGAGGTAAGTTTTACAGCGAAATGATAAAGGGCGTTTGTATGCTCAAGAAATTCTGACAAGTACTGATCGCGTTCGGTAGTAGTGATAGTAGTATTCATAGCATGACATTTTTAGGTGATAGTATTACTATTATTATTTAACGTAATGATACTAAATTTTGTTCATAGTTGTTCATTTTTTAATTAAATAAATTAAACAAAAATGAACAGAAAGACGTTCCCTGAAAATTTGAAGTAAATAGTGCTATCGACCAAGGTTGGTCACACCCGCAGCCCAGTACAAATTAGCTACGTTTTTTTGATAAGTAGACTTAAGCTTCAGCAGCTTAGATTGAGATTCAATAAGTTTATCTACCTGCAGATTGATTTTGAAGAGGTCGCTTTCACCGTTTTGAAGGTTCAGGCGTTCTGCAGCTACTATCCGCTGGTAACTATTAACCATTTGCTGCTGTTGGTCTAGAATAGCTCCGGTATTGACTAAAGCTATGTATTCTCCATTAATACTATTAATAATTTCACGTTCCCTAAAATCACGTTCAAAGTTATTATCTTGAATTTTAAGGTTGGTCTGCCCAAGTTTAGCACGCTCCTTTCTGAGGAATAAAGGAAATGATAAATCAACACCCAATTTGTAATTATCGGTTAAACCTAAATTATTGCTTTCTCCATTAGAATTGAAAGGCTGATCAAGTAAGGAATAATTAAGGTTCAATCTAGGTTTAAGATTCTCTCGAGCAAGACTACGATCTACTAACAAAGACCTATTTTTTAATTCCAACTTCCGCAATTCAGGATGATTTATCCTTGCCATTTCTACCAATTGGGTCAATAAAGTATCTTCAAAAACAGAGGTGACTAATTCTTCCGGCCTTACGTTATCCGCCAGTTCCAAAGGAGCCCCATCTGCTGACCACAAATGATTTGAAAGTACTAAGGAAGATTGTCCACGCTCTATATTTGCTTGCTGAAAATCTGTGATCCTTTGCAGTAAGGTAATTTTAGCCTGAACTGTATCAATAGCCGCTACTTCACCGTACTCAAAGCCTACTTTAGTCCTATCAAAGATATCTTGCGCTATAGCTATACTTTGCTGCAATAGAAGGTAATTATTGTAAGCGTAAAACCAATTCCAATAATCTTTAGCTACCGTGAGAAGGATTTTATTGATTTCCTTGATCTGCTCAGCTTCGGCCATTTCTTGAAAGAGGCGCGCTTGCTTCACCGTAGCCCGGCGTTTATCAATGAATAAACCCTTCCCTACGGGTAAAGAAATTCCAGCATAAATCTGTAGCCCATTAGGAGAACTAGAGACATTATTTTCACGATTCAAAAACTCCCCCTCATTTCTTTCTATTCCAACCTTAGGATCAACTGGAAACCAGACGGGTATTTTTAATGAGAGATCTAGCTTATCATAATATTCAAGATCTTTAAAGTTTTTGAGGTTATAAGTACCTTCCAGTTTGGGGTCAAAGCCTCCACGGGCTAGTCGAAGTTCCTGCGCAGCCTGTTCTGTGAGTAATTCTGCTTGCCTAACCACCGGATGATTGCTTAATACCAGCGCATAGAACTCATCAAACTTGAGTACTACGGTACTATCAGCCTCATCTTGTTGAGAAAAAGAAATAGAAGAAAATAGTAGAAAGAATAATAAAGCAATTACCCTTTTCATTTTTCTTTCTCTTCTTTTTCTTTCTCCTTGTCTCCCATTTTAGCGTCAAATGGTTCTTCGTAGAGACTAGGTGGGAAACCGTTGAGTTGTCGCCAGATTTCATACCATACCGGCACATTGTCCAACATTACCCATCCTTTCGTACCTGAGCCAAGTCGTAACTGCTCAGGCCAGGGTTCATCTTCAGGATCAGGGGTAACCAGTATTCGAAATTCTCCTCCCTTACTGTTTACTTGATCAATCACTTGCACTGTGCCCCCAAAGGTACCTACGGACACACTGGGCCAGCCACTAAATTGTAGTGCCGGCCAACCGTCAAATTCTATTCTAACGTGTCTGCCGCGCGAAAGAAGTGGTACATCAATGGCTTTTACGTACATTTCTTCGGCTACCTCAGGATTTTCAGGCATAATGGTAACTACGGCCTCTCCTTCTTTAATGGTTTCACCAATACCGGCCTGTATAGCGCGAACTACTCTACCGGACTGAGGTGCAATAACCTGATATTGCTCATTCCTGATCCTCATATTCTCATATTCATTATTGAGCTTTGCCAGAGAGCCTTCTGAAGCGTACAGGTCCGCTAGTGTAGCAGCTAAATCCGATTCAGCTTTACTTATTTTATCTCTGTACTCTGCTTGGACACCTGCCAATTCTACCTGAGCGTTTGTTAATTCAACTCTGGATTCCTGGAATTTATTTTCGGAAGAAGTCACTTTCATTCTGGATTCCTCATATTTAGATTGGATATCCTGAAACTTTGTTAATGCTATATTTCCCGCTTGATATAGGGTTTTGTTCCGTTCAAACTGATTCTTAAAATTATCAAACCGAACCGTTTCAGCAAGATAATCAACGCTATCACTGGTTAGCTTGTAGCCGGTCTGCTCAACTTTATTTTGAGCTTGCTGGTATTTTACCTGTAAAGCATCATTTAGCGCTTTGACTTGGTTTCGCAGTGCTTCAGCTTTCGCATTTTTTGATTTTATTTCAGACTCTTTGGCGGTAATCTGCTCACTTAACCTTAACAATAAGTTAGGATCGAAATATTTATCTTTTATCTCTGTAAGCGTAAGTATCGTATCGCCTCGGGTAACATCTTCCCCCTCTCTAACTTTCCAGACATCTATTCTACCAGCAATAGCCGATTCTACGAATTGTGGACGATTACTTGGATTAAAAGCCGTAATCTCTCCTTTGCCGCGAATGTTCTGCTGCCAAGGCACAAACAACATAATAAAGAAAACGATACTTAAACCAATTAACCACCGGGCCAGATTTTTACCAGCACTTGGTGTTTTCAATGTTTTAAGCGTATAAAGCTGTGTATCCGTTAGTTCTTCTTGCAATTTCATAGTTAGTTGATGATTGCGTTTATTTTACCGGATTTCACAAGTTCTTCAAAAGAATCATCGGCCGTAAGCTGCCCATTTTCCAGCAATAATACACGATCACAAGCCGCCATTATTACAGGATCATTAGAAACAGCCAGCAATGTCCATGGATGCTCAGGGCGCGTTAGCATATTAATCAGATCTAGCCTATCAGACTTTAAAAAGTCATTAAAGAAATCATTCAGTATTAGTAAATTAGGATGCTTTGCCAGACAGCGAGCCAAAATAATTTTATTTACCAAACTAGTGGCTAATCCCTTACCTCCGGCTACCATGGATGTATCTAGACCATCTGGCATTCTATTGATCTCATCAGAAATGCCGACCAAATCGATGGCCCAGATGGCATCAGCTGGCTGGGTATTTGGTTTTGCCAGTAAAATATTTTCAAGAATAGTTCCCTCAAAAATATCCTCCTGAGAAACGTTCTTACCTATTTTATCTCTCAAATTGGCCAGATCTAGATCGCGTAAAGAAAAGCCATCCATAGTAATAATACCTTCATAATTGGTATTAATTCCTGCTATGGTATTAGTCAATACGGTTTTCCCGGAAGCACCACCTCCAGCTATACAGATGCGCTCCCCACCTTTAATGTCTAAATCAATTCCTTTTAAGGCAAAAGTGGTTTCATTGGGAAATTTATATTTCAAGTCCTTGGCTTTGATGCCAAAACCCCGATTCAGCATGGCTTTAGGGAAGTCCAAGCCGCCACTTTTTTCCAGCGGCAGGTCTGTGACATGCGATATTTTATCTACTGCAGTTAGCATGTCATACACCACATCCATATACATTATAATTTTTTCTACTGAGCTTAATGTAAGGATAATAATCACCTCTGACGCTACAAACTGCCCTAAGGTAATTTCACGTTGGATCACCAGTATAGTTCCGATGATTAGTAAGCCACCGGTTACCAGCGCTTTAAAAAGCAAGATGAAGGCATATTGACTGATCAGTACCCCAAAATGCACCCGTCTGTTTTTAAGATAATTATTTACATTATAATCGGTCTTTTTAATGGGTAAAGGAGTATTTCCTGAAAGCTTAAATGAATTTATGGTTCTGGCCAACTCTTCTAACCAGTATACTACCTTGTACTTAAATTTCGATTCTTTAATGGAAGAGTTTAAACCTCGCGGCCCCGTGATATAAAAAATCAGAACTAACGACCCAACGAGCAACAAACTAAAGAAAACAAAAAACGGATGATAAAATGAAAGAAGTATTAATCCGAATAATATTTGGATAGCACCTGCCGAAAGGTCAATTAATAGCTTGGGGAGACCTTTCTGGATGGTTAATACATCGAAAAACCGATTCATAAGTTCTGGAGCATGATGATTAAGCAGTGCCTCCATTTTTATTCTTGGCACACGAAATGCAAATTCAAAAGCAGCCTTGGTAAAAACCCTTCGTTGTAAATATTCCACCAATGTAATCTGCATTACTTGTAAACCACCTGTAGCGAGCACCCCAACTATGACCAGGGCGATGAGAACATAAACTGAACTAAAGACGACCCCGCCTGAGATCAATGAAACGGTAGCCTGGATACCCAGAGGTAGTGTTAAACTGATAAGCCCGATTAAAACAGCGTAAATATAAACGTAGGAAATATCCTTTTTTTCTTCCGAAAGCAGTCTAAAGAGACGCTGCACCGGATTTAATTTTTTCTGTTCTTCACCTTTTTCAGGATCGTCACTTACCAAACTTTTGTAGGAAAATACGCCTAAGAATGACACTTTTCCTCCCTCCTCATAGAGTTCGGGGAAATAGCTCTCCCCACATTCTTTAGCCTCTGAACTATCTTCAAATAACTGAAGTACTTTCAGGTTTCGCCCCTCTTTAAAAAATATGATCGGTATTAATTCACCTTCCTTCTCCTCGAAAGCCACCAATGGAATTTCCACATCATTAATAAAGGCTCGGAATTCATCTCGCTGAAGATTATTTTCAATAAAGATTATTCGTTGTTTATTAGCTGCCTCAATAAGATCGCGCTTAAATTCTGTAATTTCATCCTTATCATATTCTCTTGGCGAGCTATCTAAACCCGCTAGTGTCAGGCCGTCAAAATCTTGCTCGAGCAGATAAGCTGATTCCCGGATCGTTTGTATAATCTGGTTACTGTTCATATTCAGGAAACTATGCGTTTAACACTTGATCGTGTTAAAAACCATGGTTTTTAAGAATTCCATATTTCGCTGGTGGAGGTCATCTTTTGTTTTGTCAAAATCAGTGAGTGAAGGCAAGTGCTGCGCGTAAAAAAGTTGTTGATGACCGGCTTGCAATGCTGTACTGATTAATGAATGTGCAAATTCAAATTCCGGATTAATTTCATTGATAAAGGTAGCAATTCTGTGACATAATGATTTAAAACCTCGAAATAAGCCCTCTTTGTTATCTTCGTCAACCTGTTTAGTCAAATATGTTTTATCAGACTCTGCTATCACTATTCTGTACAAAGCTTCCTCATCAATTTGAGGAAAGAATGGATCGGCTATTTTCTTCTCTGAAACTATACCTAACGCTATCTCCAGCTTTCTTTCAGGGTCTGAAATATTTTGAGTGCCAAAATCTATTTTGTATTCGAGCCAATTCCAATACCAGGCAATCATATATACGAGCAGCCGGTGCTTATTTTCAAAATAGCGATAGATAGAAGCTTCTGTAGAATCAATTTTAATGGCTAGCTTTTTAAAAGTAAATCCTTCAAAACCGAGTTCATCGATCATTTTTATGCTTTCCTGGATAATTTTTCTTCCAAGTTCTGTGTCCTGTGGATCTCTAAGAAAGAGATTCTCACTCATAAGTAACTGTAAAGTAGCCATATAGCTTATACGTTAATTTACTAACAAAATAAATAGTATTACTATCAATTATGATAAATGCATAACAGAGCTCTAAAAAAAAAGTTTTGACTAAACTTACTTTAGGAACCCAAAAGTATTTTCAGAAGGCTACGGTTCTCACCTTTTTGCTTAATCACCAGCATAAGGTGCTCCGTATCATTTTCATTCATGTGTTCAGAAGCACTCCCGAGAAGAGTTGCGGCGGCTGAATTTTCGCCTTTTGATCCCAAGATAACTAAGTCGGGTTCATATTGATCTACCCATTGCTGACCCGCACCTCCTATTTCCCTTCCACGTTCTATACGTGAGATATGAGGTACCAAAGCCGTAGAATCATTTTTAAATTTCGCGATGTATTCTGATAACTGATGCTTGGCATAAGTCGTGAGCTTTTTATCAATTTCCTTTCTTTTATCCAGAATTTGATTCACTTCATGTACCGTTTCAAAGACCTGGCCCAAGTATTTGGTCGCGTCTTGATACACGTGCAACAGGTGTAATTCTTGCGTATTGTACTTCTCAGCAACAGATACACCTACATCAACAGCTAACGAAGAATGCTGAGAAAAATCGGTAGGGACTACTATTGAATTTATGCCTTGTTTGAGAATTTCAGGAATAAATAAAACACTGCATGGCGCTTTTCTCAACAGCTTTTTGTGAATAACACCTTGCCTCTTTTTACTCTTATGCCCTAAAATAATGAGATCGTTTTTTAATTTATCCGATAAACGCAATATTTCAGTAACGGGATTACCCTCTTTTACATGGACAGTAGCAATTCCTGTTCTCTTTAAATTCTGATCGATCAGATCACCGATTCGGGATTTATAGTCCATGATATCAGGTAAATGAAGATCAGGAATATCATCCAGTACATCTTTTGGAATATCAGGTTTATCAGTAACGTAGATAAAATGAATAGCTTTAGGGTCAAAAATCTCCGCTAACTGAGCCACATTTTTCATAATGTAATCATCTGCCGCTGACAGATCAAGACCCACTATCCAATTACTAAACATTTTCACTGGCAGAAAATAATAGTTTTACTTCGATCATAAGAAGTTAAACAATCATACCTTTGCAATGTTCCGATCCGAAGGAAAAAGTATGAGCACAGATATTATTCTACAGAATCTTCTTAATCCGGCTGTTTTATTTTTCTTTCTTGGATTAATCGTGGTATTCATTAAATCAGACCTGGATATACCGCAGCCTATTCCTAAATTCTTATCGCTTTATTTGCTTTTATCCATTGGGTTAAAAGGTGGCGTAGAGCTTGCGCACAGTGGGATTACCTCAAATGTTCTGATTACTTTGGGAGTAGCCGTACTTATGGCGTTTCTAGTACCTGTTTACACGTTTTATATTCTCAAAAAGAAAACTTCTGTCTTTGATGCTGGCGCTATTGCAGCCACATACGGTTCCATTAGTGCGGTTACTTTTATAACGGCAGCTGCCTTTTTGAGGGACCTTGATGTCACCTATGGTGGGCATATGGTAGCGGCCATGGCACTGATGGAATCGCCTGCTATCATCGTGGGTGTACTGTTAATTAATATTTATCGAACTGATAATAAGAATGGCAGTTCCAATAGTTATTAAAGCATCTTGAAAGAAGCCTTGACTAATGGCTCCGTAGTACTGATCTTAGGAAGTTTGGTGATAG
>ERZ1740060.1146-NODE-1146-length-10195-cov-4.127613_pt1 | contig 10195 bp, 10 predicted proteins | sample MGYA00581743_ERZ1740060 | MGnify/ENA primary metagenome ERZ1740060 (study PRJEB43018, sample SAMN04849235) | marine metagenome | isolation source: floating plastic debris | place: Pacific Ocean | collected 2008-08-27 | study: EMG produced TPA metagenomics...
CGAGCTGGTCACGCTGGAAGCCGCCGATCCGCCCACAACGGCGGAGATCGAAAAGCGTGTCGCTGAGATCAATATCGAAGACACGAATTCCATCGTCTCTTTCGGTTCATCCGCGCAGGCGGAATTGCAGGAAATCAGCCAGTCCATGTTGGCTGGCGTGCGCAACAAAGATGTAGGCCCGGCGGGTGACAGCCTGCGCAATATCGTCACCACGATCCGGGGTTTCTCGATCTCTGAACTGGATGTGCGCCGCAAACGCAGCTGGTGGGAAAAACTGCTGGGCCGTGCCGCCCCCATGGCTAAGTTCGCCGCCCGCTTTGAAGAGGTGCAGGGCCAGATCGACCACATCACCGATGACCTGCTGAAGCATGAACATGTCTTGCTGAAGGATATCGAAAGCCTCGACATCCTCTATGACAAGACCCTACAATTCTATGATGAGCTGGGTCTTTATATCGCGGCAGGTGAGGCAAAGATCGCTGATCTGGATGCCAACACCATCCCCGCGAAAGAGGCCGAGGTGCAGGCCGCACCAGAAGATCAGGCCGTGATGAAAGCGCAGGAGCTGCGTGACCTGCGTTCGGCCCGTGATGATCTGGAACGCCGGGTCCATGATCTGAAACTGACCCGTCAGGTGACAATGCAATCGCTGCCGTCGATCCGCCTGGTGCAGGAAAACGACAAATCGCTGGTCACCAAGATCAACTCGACCTTGGTGAACACCGTGCCTTTGTGGGAAACACAGCTGGCACAGGCTGTGACGATCCAACGCTCGTCTGAGGCCGCCGAAGCTGTGCGCGATGCCAATGATCTGACCAATGAGTTGCTGAAGGCCAATGCCGAGAACCTACGCTCTGCGAATAAGACCATCCGCGAGGAAATGGAACGTGGCGTCTTTGACATCAACGCGGTGAAAGAAGCGAACGCCAACCTGATCGCGACCATCAACGAAAGCCTTGAGATCGCGGACGAAGGCAAACGCAAGCGCGCCGAGGCCGAGACCGAGTTGCAGAAGATGGAGCAAGAGTTGAAAGAAACGCTTGCCGCCGCCAAAGCGCGTGGCACCGGTACCGGCGACAACATCGGCACGGCAGCAGGTGCTGACTAACGCATGACGATTGGGGGCGCGGCAAAACACATCCTTATGCTTGTCCTTGCGACAGGTCTGACCGGCTGTGTTTTGGTGGCGCCCCCGGTGACGCCTGACCCAACACCCCCAGTCGTCGAGCCAGAGCCACCTGCCGGCCCTCTCGTCACGCCACCCAGTCAGGCCAGCCGTGACCTTGCGACCTATTATGGGCGTCTGCAAAATGATCTGTTGGCCCAAGGTCTGCTGCGCGGCGATGGCGGTGGACCCGATACACCCTTTTCCGACACGCAACTGGCCCGCAATTTCGTGCGTATCGCCCTGTTCAATGAATACCGTGACGACAGTGACTTTCAACGCCCGCAGGCAACTATTTCGAAATTACGCCGCTGGACTGGCCCGATCCGCATGTCGGTTGAGTTTGGCGATACCGTACCCCTTGCCCAACGCGATGCTGATCTGGCCAGTGTCAGCGCCTATGCCGCGCGCCTCACCCGCGCGACGGGCGTGCCGATTACCATCACTGACCGGAACCCGAATTTTCGCGTGTTGTTCCTGGGCGAGGATGACCGCCGCGCCTATGGCCCGCGCTTGCGGGAATTGATCCCCAGTATCTCTGACGCGACGGTGCGTACCTTTGTGAACCTGCCGCGCGACCAGCTGTGCGTTGTCATCGGCACCTTCGCACCGGGCCAGTCCAACTACGTCAAAGCCGTCGCGATGATCCGCGCCGAACATCCCAATCTGATGCGCAGCGCATGCATTCACGAAGAACTGGCCCAAGGCATGGGCCTGGCCAACGACAGCCCGGGTGCACGCCCTTCGATCTTTAACGATGACGAGGAATTCGCGCTGCTGACCACGCATGATGAGCTGCTATTGCGCATGCTCTACGACCCGCGCCTGCAGACGGGCATGGACCCTGCCATTGCCGCCCCGATTGCACGCCAGATCGCGCGCGAATATCTTGTGCCAGGACAAAGTTAACCGGATGCCCCCGCATCCCGACTGATTGAACCACGGAGGCCATATCATGGGCATTTTCGATTTTCTGACCGGTGAATTCATCGACGTCATCCATTGGACCGACAAGACCCGCGACACGATGGTCTGGCGGTTTGAACGCGAGGGCCATGAGATCAAATACGGCGCAAAGCTGACGGTGCGCGAGGGTCAGGCGGCAGTGTTTGTGCATGAGGGCCAGTTGGCCGATGTCTTTACCCCCGGCCTTTACATGCTGGAAACCAACAATATGCCGATCATGACGACCCTGCAACATTGGGATCATGGTTTCCAAAGTCCGTTCAAGTCCGAGATTTACTACGTCAACACGACCCGTTTCTCTGACCTGAAATGGGGCACCAAGAACCCGATCATGCTGCGCGATCCAGAGTTTGGGCCGACACGCCTGCGTGCCTTTGGCACCTATACGGTCAAGGTCGCTGATCCTGCCGTGTTCTTGCGCGAGATTGTCGGCACAGATGGCGAGTTTACGATGGAAGAGATCAGCTATCAGCTTCGCAACATCATCGTGCCAGAGTTCAGTCGTGTGATTGCGCAATCCGGCATTCCGGTGCTGGACATGGCCGCGAATACCGCTGATCTAGGCAAGCTGATTGCCAGCGCCATTGATCCCACGATGAAGCAATATGGTCTGACGATCCCCGAACTTTACATTGAAAATATCAGCCTGCCGCCTGCAGTGGAAGAGGCGCTGGACAAGCGCACCTCCATGGGTCTTGCAGGCGATCTGGGCAAGTTCACGCAATACTCCGCCGCCGAGGCCATGACATCCGCCGCAGATAACCCTACAGGCGGTGGTATGGCTGCCGGGCTGGGCGCTGGCATGGGCATGGCGATGGGCAATATGATGATGAACCCCGGTCCATGGGGTCAGCAACAGTCTGCTGCGGCGGCACCCCCACCACCGCCGCCTGTTGAACATGTCTGGCATGTCGCAAGAGACGGCGAAGTCACTGGACCCTTCTCCAAGGCTGCGATGGGTCGGATGGTGACTGAAGGCACGTTGACCCGCGACAGCATGGTCTGGACCCAAGGACAGGACGGCTGGAAAGAGGCGGGCGAGGTGATGGAATTGGCCCAGCTCTTTACAGTCATGCCACCCCCACCGCCGGGAAGCTGATCTTGGGCATGACGCGCCGCAGGCTGACAATTCTGTTGCATTGGTCAACGCTGATGCTGGTGCTGGTTATGGTCAAAGGCGGCACATCAGAGGCTTGGGTGCGCTGGACCTTTGTGCTGGGTGGGGGCATCTGGGTCGGGATGGCACTTATCAAAGGTATGATGTGCAAACCGGGGCCCAAGCTGAAGGGCAAGCTGCGCACCGCCTACCCTTGGATGCATCGCGGTATGTATACGGTACTGGCGGTGACTGTCGGCTTGAACGCTGCCGCACTGCTCGGCTGGATGCCACATGACACCGGCTGGGTCGCACTTTTGGTGCTGCTAGCCGCTGGGACGATCCATGGCTTGTTTCATTTCTGGCGCCACAACGTGCTGTTTGACGGCGCGCTGCGGGTGATGATGCCACGCTTTATGCATAAGATACTGTAGCATGGCCGACGGACAAATCTCCCACCGCTTTCCCTGTGACGCCTGCGGGTCCGATCTGCGGTTTGATCCGGGCGATCATCAGCTGACCTGTGACCACTGCGGCAATGTGCAGGCCATCGAAAGCGCGGGGCCTTGGAAAGGCAGCATTGTCGAGCTGGATTTTCAGCGCGCCGTACAAGAACGGCTGGCTGATGAGGACATCGAGGAAACCCGCGTCAACGCCTGCCCCAATTGCGGCGCGCAGACCGAGTTCGACCCCGATATCCATGCCGCCGAATGCCCTTTCTGCGCAACACCTGTCGTGACTGATACCGGCACGCATCGCCATATCAAACCGCGCGGACTGTTGCCCTTTGCGCTGGAAGAGGCGCAGGCACGCAATGCGCTGGTGGGTTGGCTGGGCAGCCTGTGGTTTGCACCCAATGGGTTGACGGATTATGCCCGCAAGGGACGAAAGATGAACGGGATCTATGTGCCCTATTGGACCTTCGATGCCGATACTAAAAGCCGCTACACTGGCCAACGCGGCACGCACTACTATGAAACGAAAACTGTGATGCGCGATGGCAAGCGCCGTCAAGTGCGCGTGCGCAAAACCCGCTGGCGGCCTGCCTCTGGCCGCGTCGCGCGGTTCTTTGATGATGTGTTGGTGCTGGCCTCACGGTCACTGCCAAAAAGATATACCGATGGGTTAGAGCCTTGGGATTTATCGGCGTTGGAGCCCTATAACCCTGAATATCTGGCCGGGTTCCGGGCCGAGGGGTATCAGGTTGAATTGGCCGACGGGTTTACCGAGGCGCGCGCTTATATGGATCGGATGATCCACCGTGATGTGAAATATGACATTGGCGGTGATGCGCAGCGGGTGCATGCTGTGGATACCGACGTGCGTGATGTGACCTTCAAACATGTCCTGCTTCCCGTCTGGCTGGCCGCATACAAATACCGCGGACAGACCTACCGTTTTGTTGTGAACGGGCGCACGGGCCGGGTGCAGGGCGAACGCCCTTATTCCGCATGGAAGATCGCTTTTGCCGTGATCACCGGACTAATCCTTGCGCTTGGCGTTGGATTTGTTATCGCTAACAGCCAGTAAAATTGGAAGGTGGCCTGATGATCCTATGCTGTGGTGAAGCACTGATTGATATGCTGCCGCGTGAAACGGGGGCGGGTAAAAGCGCCTTTGCGCCGCATGCGGGCGGATCGGTGTTCAACACCGCCGTCGCTTTGGGGCGGCTGGATGCGCCGGTGCAGTTCTTTTCTGGCCTGTCGTCTGATCTTTTCGGGGATATCCTGCGCGCGCAACTTGCCGCGTCAAATGTGGATAGCAGCCCGGCTGCGACCGCCGATCGCCCGACAACATTGGCCTTTGTGACCTTGCCCGACGGCCATGCGTCTTATGCGTTCTATGATGAAAATACCGCCGGGCGCATGTTGTCCGAAGATGATCTTCCACAGACGAATGTGGATGCGCTGTTCTTTGGCGGCATCAGCCTGGTCGTTGAGCCCTGTGGTGCGGCCTATGAAGCCATGATGCTGCGCGAGGCCCCAAGCCGCCTGACGATGATTGACCCCAATATCCGCCCCTCTTTCATCACAGATGAAGCCGCCTATCGCGCACGCCTGACCCGGATGATGGGGGCGGCGGATATCATCAAAACCTCAGACGAAGATCTGGAATGGATCACAGGCAACACAGATGCTAAGGCGCTGCTGGCCAGTACTGGCGCACAAGTGATTTTGCTCACACGTGGTGGTGAAGGCGTCAGCATTGTCACCGCCAAGGGCACTAATGACGTTGCAGCGGTCAAGGCCGAGGTTGTCGATACAGTTGGTGCTGGCGATACCTTCAGCGCTGGCTTTCTGGCACAGCTACACAAGAGCGGGCATCTGACGAAATCAGCGATCAAGCAAGCGGGTGAAGCGGAGCTATGCGCTGCCGCTGCCTTTGGGGCCAAGGTCGCGGCGATCACTGTCAGCCGCGCGGGTGCCAATCCGCCTTGGGCGTCAGAGTTGTGAGAGCACTGATCCAACGTGTCACCGATGCATCCGTGCGGGTTGATGGCGCGGTGATTGGTGAGATCGGCAAGGGGCTGTTGATCCTAATTTGCGCGATGGAATGCGACGTCCCGGAGAAATCCAAGACCCTTGCCGCGAAGATCAGCAAGCTACGCATCTTTACCGATGAGGCGGGCAAGATGAACAAATCGCTGGTCGATGTGGGCGGTGCGGCCTTGATCGTAAGTCAATTCACATTGGCTGCAGACACGTCGCGCGGCAATCGTCCGGGTTTCTCGACCGCAGCCAAGCCGGATGTGGGCCGCGTGCTTTATGAGCAGTTCATCACGGATATGTCTGGCTTAGGCATTCCAACCGCCACTGCGTCCTTCGGGGCTGACATGGCCGTCAGCCTGACCAATGATGGACCTGTGACGATTTGGATGGACGTCTAGCCTAGCACTGCTTGCCAACGACCAGCACCCAGTAGGGGCCTTTGGCCGTTTGGCTGATGCCAATACCGAATTCTTCGATCCGTGGGTGCAGCATATTGCGGCGGTGACCGGGGGAATTGAGCCAACCGTTCACGATCTGCTCGGACCGGGGGTAACCCCAGGCCAGGTTCTCTGCGACGATGCAATCGTCATAGCCTGCGGCCTGAACGCGCGACTGCGGGCGCGACCCATCAGTCCCACGGTGATGGAAAAAGTCGTTCACGCCCATATCACAGGCATGCACCATCGCGGCTTGGCCCAAACGACGGTTAAACCGCAGGGGTGCCTCGCCATTCGCGCGGCGGCTTTGGTTCAAACCAGCGGCGATTTCAGTGGCAAGTTGATGGACATTTGCAGGGGCGACACAGGCCGCAGCAGCAGTGGTTCCAATAAGAGAAAAGGCCATGGCGGCCGCAAGGCTTGCGAAGCGTTTCATTCAATCTGTCTCGTCGTGAGTACTATCAAGGTAGTGTTCGCAAATGATCTGGGCAACGCTAAGGCACAGCCACGGCACACCAGCGGCAATTACATGCCGAATAGGCTCAACTAACAACGAACTGTTTCCAAAGGAGAAACGAAAGACAGACTCACCGCATGTGCCAGACGTAAGGTGGATCATGATCCACCTTACATTAAAAGTCCGTGGGCGCCCCGCCTTCAGCTTTGCGCCGGTCCACAAAGGCCGCAAGCTCTTCCTTTATGGCTGTATCCATGGGCGGCGCTTCGAACTGTTTGATAATTTCCTTATAGGTCCGATGCGCCCGTTCCGCCGTCCAGATCCCGCCAGCGGCCTCCCAGGCCTCAAAATTCCGCCAATCTGACACGAAGGGCTGATAGAAGGCGTCTTCATAACGCTCTTGCGTATGCCCGATCCCGAAGAAGTGGCCGTTTGGACCGACCTCTTTGATCGCGTCAATTGCGAGATCATCGGGGGAGGTCGCCACGATCTGCGGTTCCATATACCGCTGGATCATCTGCAGCACCTCGCAGTCCATGATGAATTTCTCGGGGCTGGCCACAAGCCCTCCTTCGAGCCAGCCCGCCGCGTGATAGACCACATTGGTGCCTGATTGCACTGCGGACCACAGCGAATTCGATGTCTCCCACATGGCCTGCCCATCAGGTACATTGGCCGCACAGACGCCAGAGGCACGCATCGGCAGGCCATAGAACCGCGCCATTTGCCCGGTGATCTGCGTGGCCCGCATGTATTCCGGTGTCCCGAACGCAGGTGCGCCGGATTTCATATCCACATTGCTGGTGAATGTTCCGATCACACAAGGCGCGCCAGGGCGCACATATTGGAAGAGCGCAATCGCGCTGATCGCCTCGGCAATTGAAAGCGTCACCGCTCCTGTCATCGTCACAGGTGCCATCGCCCCGGCCAATGTGAAGGGCGTCACGATCACCGCCTGCCCCCGCCGCACGCAGCGTAGGCAGCCGTCAATCATGGGCACATCGTGCTTCAGCGGCGAGGTCGAGTTGATGTTTGTATACATATGTGGCTTGGCCGCGAAATCCTCTTCGCTCAAACCACCTGCAATCTTGACCATCTCCATCACGTCTTCGACGCGTTCTTTGCCCAGTGAATAGGCATGGGCCACTTTGTCGGTCAGGGTCATCTTGTCAAAGACCACGTCCAGATGCCGGACCGAGGCATGCACATCGACCGGTTCCACAGGATAGCCGCCCGCGAAATGGATGCAGTTGAAATACTGGGTCAGCCGCAAGAGATTGGCGCATTGTTCGCGGCTGCCAGAGACCTTTTTGCCGATCTCAAGATCAAAGTAATTGGGCGGAGACGAGACATTCCCAAACAGAATATGCTTGCCGCCGATCGTGATTTTCCGGTCCGGGTTGCGCGGTGTGATATCGAATTGCGCGGGCGCATGCCCCAGCATTTCCATCACCCAATCACGGCCCATGCGCACGTTGGTGCCGTTCACCGTGCAACCGGCTTCTTTGAACAGCGCCAGCGCCTCTTCATTTAGAAACTCGATCCCGATATCTTCAAGAATGCGCATTGCGCCATCATGGATGGCCTGCACGCCCTCTGCATCCAAGGGCTCTGTCGGGCGGTCTGTATTGACGGGCAAGCGCCATGGCATCTGCTCAATCGTTGCGGTCCCGCGCCGGTTGGCTGCGCCCGCCCGTCCGCCGCCGCGCCGCCGTGGTTTGTTTGCATCTGCCATGGATGGGCCCCTTGTTGTCCGGGGCCAGCATTGCAAAGGCGGGCGTTAAGCGATGACGGGAAACCGACAGATGGTGTCGGAATCAGAGCGCCAACAGGTTTTCTGATTTCAGCCATGCGGGAATGGCCCCGATATCTGGCAGCACCGCATCGGCAAATGGCGCAAGCTCTGCCATTGGGGCGGGTCCGGTCAGAACGCCCACAGTGCGCATGCCCGCCGCCTGCCCTGCGTGTAGGTCATGGGTGCTGTCACCAACCATCAGGCATTGCGCGGGTTGCAGCCCGGTCTGCGCACAAAAGGCAAGCAACTGCCCCGGTGCAGGTTTGCCACCATGTCCGCTGTCGTAACCGGCGATAAAGTCAAACTGCTGCGTGACGCCAGCGCGGTCCAGATGCGCGCGCGCCGGGGCCTCTGCATCGTTTGTCGCGATGCCAAGGCGCAAACCCAAGCGGCGCAATTGGGTGAAATAGTCCCGCAACGGCACCGCTTCGATCTGTGTCACCTCTGCCGCTGCGGCATTCATCCGGGACAGGAGCGCATCTGTCTCCAAGTCAGGCAAAACAGATTGAATCATCGCCGCCAGCTCGCCCGCAGTTGAGGCGATGACCATGCTTTCCGGTCGAAAGCTCGCTGTTTCCAAATCATAGCCCAGCGCATCAGCTAGCCTATGAAACAAGACCGGGTCACCCCCGGTTTCTGCCTCCAGCATCCCGCGAGTCCACTCCCCCCAGGTGGCGTTGAAGTCAAACAACGTCCCGTCCTTGTCGAAAATGATGCCTTTGATCACGCGCCTGTCACCCTTTGCTGCATTGACACCGGACCCTGCGCGCAAGACGATGTCAATTAACATGTTGAAATTTCGAACTTATGCCAACCGGCCTGTGCATTTTGGGCCCTTTCCATTGGAAAGCCTGCGCCGGGTCAAGGCGGTTGATCTGTCCGGCTTGCCCCCGATGGAGGGCCTGTCGTTCCGCAGGCCCCAGGACCCCAAAAGCATCGTCAACGCAATGCAGGATTATCAGGCGATGCTGGATGCCACGCGTGACGGGATGGTCAAGCGCGAGATCGCTGAAATACCTGATGATCTGACTGAACGTGCAAACCATCTAAAGGCCTTTGGCTATTACTGTGACGCCAGCATGGTGGGTGTCTGCGAGATCGACCAGACCGCTTGGATAGATCGCCCCATCACGAACCCTGATGTGGATCGCCTGGCCGAAAAGCTGCGCACGATCCAGCCCAAATCGCTGGCCGCCGGAATTGATGTGATCATGGCCGGCCTGCGCGAAAGCATGGCACTCCCGCCAGAGGATTGTCAGCATCACACTCATGCGCTGGTTTTCCTTTATGATCATCCGCGGGCACCAAAGGCGGGTGAACAAGGCACCGATTGGATCAAAGACGCCCTGACCCATCGCGCCTGCCTGCGCGGTGCGGAAACCGCTGTGACGCTGGCCAGCTACATCCGCACCTTGGGATACGACGCGCGGGCGCATTCGATGGCCGCATCAGATGTTCATCTGGGCGCTCTGGCAGCCCTTGCGGGCCTCGCAGCACTTGAGGATGGCACGCTGAGCAATCCATTTACGGGCGACCGTTTTGGGCTGGCCGCTGTGACCACCACACTGGCCATGACCCGGGACATACCCATCGCGCCGGGGCAAAAGCCGCCCGCGAGCTATCAGACTGGCATTGGCACCCATGCCAAATCCGCCCGCACCCGCGATCCTTTTGCCAAACGCGATTTTGCCCTTGGGCCGCATCCGTTTGAAACACTCAAGCGCGTGGATGAGCCCACCACCTATATCGACCGGCCGTATGTGGCGCGGGGCCCGATACGCGCCTATTTG